>OJDV01000058.1_pt1 | contig 79229 bp, 82 predicted proteins | sample 1592911 | NCBI WGS metagenome assembly OJDV01 (sample SAMN05416860, study PRJEB24817) | seawater metagenome | isolation source: Sea water | place: Canada:Atlantic | collected 2013-11
ACTCTAGCTTAGCAAAATATACGGATCTGTCTCAAAGGCGATGACGGGATACAGAGGGCCAGTAAGTCTTCCGATGGGATTGCGTCACGAACAGCCATAACGTCCACCTCTGATAGACTTAGGCGGTCTCCTTTGGTAGCACCAGCACCCTTTACTTTCAGGCGGTTAAATGGATTGTTAAACCCTGATAGCCCTAACTCATCAATGGAATGGTTTACCACGGCCTTAACAGTTGTGATGTACCTCTCTGTACTGGCAGGAGACACCCTATCAAGTAGAGTATCACGGTAGGCCAGAGCATTTATCCTTGTTATTTTTATCAGTGGTGTCTCTGAAAAAGTAACCTTACCAAGAGTTTGGATTAGGTCAGCCTTTGAACGGTTCAAGTACTTCTGAAGGTTTTTATTTCCTCCTTTTTCAACATCTTTGAACTTGGCATACAGTTCATAAGCAACCTCTAAGGTGAACACTTTCTGTGGGAGGGAAGCACTAAGGAGGTGAGCAAACACCATTGGCTCCACATCATCTTCAACCTTGTGAGCTAAATCCCAAAGAGCATAATCAAGGTTTTCATCTACTTCACCAGCTTCGAGTTGTTCAGCGGCTTCTCTGCCATAGGTAGCCTCAACTAAAGCAAGGGCACGATCAACAGAAGTTTCACCCTCTAAACGCTGAAGGAAGGTCTCCACAGCTTTATGTATTACGGGTAAGTTGATGATCATTTGTGAGTAAGTGTCACCAAGGGAGCGATAGAGTGTGGTCTTGCCAACTTGCTGAATAAGATGCTTTGGAACGTTCCTTTTGTACTGGTAAGCACCCCAACTACGTTGACGAACATACCTAGGAAGTTTCTTGGTCGTTTTCTTTGTCATTGCTCAGCACTCCTGTTCACCCCTAGCCTCAACAATTCGGCGTTTCCAAATTAGTCTAACAGCGACATTTTTTGGTTCGAACGTGACGAAAATGGTTCGCAAAACGGTTCGCAAAATGGTTCAATAAACCCTTATATAATAAGGTCTTCCATAAAAACAAGATGATTTTGAGTAGAAAGTGGTGCCCCCACACGGACTCGAACCGCGGACCTATTGATTACAAATCAATTGCTCTACCAGCTGAGCTATAGGGGCACTTTGGCTGCGTTTATCTGATAAAACAGTAGCTTTGCAAGTCAAATCTTTCAAATTTTTAAACTTCAGGGCTAATTATTTATTAAGGTCGCTCTGCGACGTTCTTGAAACAATCATGACCGCTAAAAGGCTTACTAATATCACCACTATTGATGCAGGGGCAGCCCCGTTAATATCTTCTAATGAAGCATATCCATAGATATGGGTGGCAAGGGTATCAAACCCGAAAGGGCGCAATAATAGTGTTGCGGGTAATTCTTTTGCGCTGTCTACAAATATCAAAAGTGCCGCTGTCATCAAAGACCCACGAATTAACGGGTAGTGTATCTTTTTCAGCGTCCCCCCTGCCCCTTGTCCCAAAGAACGTGAAGCCATGCTCATGCTGGGGGTAATACGTCCCATAGCGGCGTCAACGGCCCCAAATGCAATCGCAAAGAACCGCACACAATACGCAAAAATAACCGCAACCGCCGTCCCTGTGAACAGCAAGCCAATATCAACACCGGTGATAGCTTCTATCCAGTCAGCAAGCATATTATCAAATGCAGCCATCGGAATAAGAATGCCAAGGCCAATAACGGCGCCAGGGGCGGCATAGCCAATCGCGGTTACAGGTAGCAGAAACGTGACCCATTTTGCATGTGACAGGCGAACCGCATAAATCAACAACACCCCGCCCAATACAGTCACACAAGCGGCAACTGCACCGACCCAAACCGTTGTAAAGGCAGCACGCCATAGATCGGGGCGAAGCCATAGATCAGCACTTCCCAACGCGTGTTCCAGCATAATGGCAAAAGGCATGAGAAAACCAATACCGACCATCATAAAACAAAAAGCCGTGGCCCCGATTGCTGACTTAACAGATAAGGCTTCTCTTACGGGGGGGCGGGTTTGCTTTGACATCTGGTGAAACTTGCTTTGTTTACGCCCAAAACGTTCCAGCATGAGCAGCAGCATCACAAGTGCCAAAATAACCGTGGCAATTTGTGCGGCACCACCGCTGTTAGAGGCCTCTAACCAGACCGTGAAAATTCCTGTGGTCAGTGTTTGAACTGCAAAAAACTCTACCGCGCCAAAATCATTCAGGGTTTCCATCATCACAATCGCTACACCAACAACAACAGCTGGGCGTGCAAGTGGTAGCCCTACTTTCCAAAAGCTGGCCCATGGCCCGCAACCCAAAGCACGCGATGTTTCTAACGCGCATGTGGATTGTTCCTTAAAAGCAGCGCGTGATAGCAAATACACATACGGATATAAGGAAAACGCAAAAACAAAGATTGCAGAGTTGCGTGATCTTACCTCTGGAAACCAATAATCAGAGGCCGATGCAAATCCGAATAGATCGCGTATCATGGTTTGAAACGGCCCAGCATATTCCCAAAAATCCACTAAGGCATATGCACCGATATATGTGGGGATAGACAAAGGCAGCAATAATGCCCATTCCAGCACCCTTCTGGCAGGGAATTCTTTCATCACCACCAACCATGCGGCCGCAACGCCCATGATGCCCGCCAGTAAACCTGTTACTATCATCAGTACAAGGCTGTTTAACAGGTATCTAGGCAAAGTTGTTGCCAATAAATGTGGCCATATGTTTTCTTTTGGCATAAACGCTAAAACTATTACGGCAATAATCGGGGTTAAAATGAACACAGCGATTAAACATGCAATAACCGACCACCCGCTAAAATACGTAGAGCGGTTGTTGATTGATTTCATTTTAGACTTATCCACCATTGAATCGCGCATAAAGCATAGCTATTTTACTGTCCATAACCAGATACATATTATCCAACTCAATAGTGGACAAAATTAATGGAAGTAAGTCTTTTTATCGGGGCGCATAGAACTGCATCCACCCATTTGGCTACGATGCTGGAAAACAACAGCCCTTTGCTGTTGGAACAAGGCATTGGCTATATCGCACCCAATATCGCCATGAAAGCAATCAGTCATGCGCAAAAAGCGCTTACGGATGGGGCAGAAATTGAAGCCGTTCAACAAGAGTTACTTGCAACCATGGCCCAAGGCAGGGATTTGGATCGGGTGGTGGTAATCAGCCCAGGCACACTAGGGGCGGTCACACGGCCTTTTGGAAAGGCGCTATTCTACCCGCGCACATCGGGTTTGATAAAGCAGTTACAAAACGTTTTTCAAAACATCCACACACAGCTTTTCCTGTCGGTTAGAAATCCTGCAACGTTTATTCCGTCTTGTTATGCGGAAAGTATATTAAACGCATCCTTTAACACTTTTGATGATTTTGTAACCGAAGTAAATTTACCAGATTTAAAATGGTCATCCTTTATTCACCGCGCCCAAGGTAAACAGGCAGATATTTCGCTAACGGTTTGGCGTTATGAAGATTACCCTTATATGTGGCGCGATGTGGCCCAAGCAATCACTGGCCTTCAGAACGGGCAAGATTTTGTGGGCACGACTGAACGCATATCCACCAGTCTATCACTGCGCGGCGCACAGATGTTTTACCGCTATATAGAAGAGCATCCACCACGTTCAAAAGGGGATTTTGCTAAGACGAAAGTCGTTTTTCAGGAAAAATTTCGCAGTTCACCAAATGAAATTGTAGGCCCGGGTTGGCCCCGTGATTTGGTGAAAACACTGACAAATAATTACGAAGATGACTGGTATTATATAGAGCGTATGGACGGGGTTGAAACCATTCAACCGCGCCACTTTTAAAGCTTGTTAATATACTAACGCTTTGGCTTACATGCCCAGCGCTTCACGGTACAGTTCCAGCACGGCTTCTTCTTCAGAAATTTCAGCAGGGTCTTTTTTACGCATGGTTACAAGTTTGCGCATTACTTTGGTATCGTAACCACGGCCCTTTGCCTCAGCCATCACTTCTTTTTGTTGATCGGCAATGTCTTTTTTCTCGGCATCCAACCGTTCAATCCGCTCGATAAAAGAGCGCAACTCATCGGCTGCAACACGGTATGTGGCTGTCCCTGCAGTATCGTCCATTTAAGAATCCTTTTTTTATCAGAACCCATTGAGTAACCAAGCATGGCTTGCCCCACAAGACACCTTGCCGATTTTTTACAAACCGTCTAAATGCGCATCAGCAGGAGATAAAAATGGACTATTTAATCATTGTCGGCGTTGCAATTACCAGCCTTGGGCTTATCGGGCTGATTTATTGCATCGCAAAAGCATTCAAAGCACGCAAAGCAGGTTTAGAAGGCGAAGAGTTAACCACGCATCTAAAAAGCCTAGTGGCGATTAATATGGCTGCCTTCTTTTTATCCGCACTTGGCCTGCTTGTTGTTGTCGTGGGCACGCTGCTTTAGAGCCTACTAATACTTAGGCCTTAACCTCAATCATCACAGGGCCAGTTAACGGCTTTAAGGCCTGTATTGCGCCCGCCAATCCTTCTTTGCTCATAGCGCAGCTTTGAAACGGTATGCCAAATGATTTTGCACTATGTTCAAAGTCGGGGGGTGTTGGATCACACCCAACCACAGTTACACCTGCTGCTGCCATCGAGGTTTCAATTTCCTGATAGCCATGATTGTTCAAAACAACAAAAATAATAGGCAGTTTTTCATCTACTGCCACCATAATTTCCGGCATGCTAAATTGCGCGCCACCATCGCCCACCAAACAAACCACTTGCGCCGTTGGGTCGGCCAGACTTGCCCCAATACAGGCAGGAATTGAAAACCCAAGTGCGCCAAAACCGGTTGCCGCATTAAACCAGCCACCCGCGCGATCATGGTCGTAAAACAAGTTACCTGCATAGGTTATCTGCGTGCTGTCGCCAATTAAAATCGCGTCTGGTAGTTCACTTTGGATGGTTTCCAACATGCCTACCAACACTCTGTAATCAGGCCCAATCTCTTCCCTTGCGGCTGACTTGGCTTCAGCAGCTCTGTCCGCACCATTATTTTGCGAAGCATTGTTTCCCAAAGCTTGCACCATATCAGGCAACACATCTTCTACCCGCCCACAAATCGGATAGTCCACAGGATGTCGTGCCAGTTGATCTGCACTTATGTCTACACGGATCAGCCGTGCCGCTTCAGGTGGCCAGACAGTGCCATACATGCCGTAATCCGTCGGCCCAAATTCTGTACCCAAAGCCAGAACAACATCCGCATCTTTGATTAGACTATTCACCGATTTCAAACTGGGGCTTGCAGGAATACACAAAGCGTGACCGTGCATCAACCCGCGTGCATTCACGGTTTCCACCACAGGTGTATCCAGCCGTTCTGCAAGTTCTTGCAGATCGCTTTCTGCCCAACGCGCTCCGCCACCTGCAATAATCACAGGCGACTTCGCAGCTTTCAAAACAGCTGTCACGTCAGTTAAATCCACTTGCGTCTTTTTAGGCTGAGCATCCACGCAACTTTGATCTGCACCCGCATAAGGCAACTTCATAACATCTGTAGGCACCTCTATATGTACGGGGCCACAACGTTCATTGGCAAAAATATTATATGCCTGATCTAAAGCAGGCATAAGGTCACTGTCTGCATTAAGCTGCGTTGACATCAACGAAACCGTCGCTGACATTTCCTGTTGCGCTGGTAATTCGTGCAAACATCCAAAACCACGCCCCAAAGTTTCACGGGCATTTACACCCGAAATAACCAACATAGGGCTACTATCAGCACGTGCTTGCGCCATGGGCGTAAACATATTTGCCAATCCGGGGCCAGTAATAACAAAAGCAACACCAGGCTTTCCCGAAACGCGGGCATACCCATCTGCCATAAAGCCTACACCTTGCTCATGACGTGCTGTGATATGACGGATTTTTGACCCTGCCAAACCGCGATATAACTCAACAGTATGAACCCCTGGGATGCCAAATACTGTATCAACCCCGCGTTGTTCTAGCTGCTCAACAAGTGCTTCACCTATCGTTTTCATAATACCCCTAAGATTTCATTGTTACAGAATGAATTGCACGGCGGAGCATTGCCAAATTATCAGGCTCAGAAAAACTATGATCGGCACCTTTCACCAAAGTAAGCCTGATGTCTTGCCCAGTTGCGTGTTCCATAATTCTTAGTGCAACATCCATATTCACGTCAGTATCAGCGGTACCGTGCAACAATCGCACTGGAAATGGCAGGTTAAGCGGGTCACGCAAAACCGACTGTACACGCCCGTCTTCGATTAGCTTTTTAGTTATGGTGTAGGGGCCGTCAAAATATTCATTCGCCAGTGGCACTTGTCCATCTGACATCAAGGTCGCTTTTTCTTCATCGGTAAAGCTATCCCAAATTCCATCAATGACGAAATCAGGGGCAGCGGCAATGCCAACCAGCCCTGAAATTTTCTGTGGAATACATTTTGCCATCAGCAAAGCAATCCAGCCGCCCATGGATGAGCCAACAATAACCTGCGGCCCCTCTGTTAACCCCAAGATTACCTCTTTGGCATCCTCTGCCCATTCACCTATACAGCCTTGCTCAAACACCCCAGAGGATTGACCATGCCCTGAGTAATCAAACCGTAAATAGGCCCGGCCTGTTTCTTTTGCCCATTTTTCTAGGTGCGTGGCTTTGCTACCATTCATATCCGACATAAAACCGCCCAGAAACACAACACTTGGGCCTGAACCCTCTGTTTTGTGATAGGCAATCTGGCGGCCCGTTTCAGTTTCAAAAATAGCTGGCTTTATCATTGGTTTTCCTTGTGATTCTGAACCTACACAAAGATAATTAGTAAACTAGTTTATTGGTTTATCCAGCACTACTTTTAAGACTTATCACAACGCCCCCTAAGCTGCGCGTATCAGCATGTCAGGTTTTACAGGGTTGACTTTTACCACCCCAGAATTCATTTATTACGCATACCGCAACCGGGCGTTTCGTAGGCGCCAAAATGACGAGGAGTACAGCTAAATGGCTGACATCACCCTTACCCTACCCGATGGCAATAAACGCAATTATCCTGCAGGCATAACTGGCCTTGAAGTTGCCAAAGATATTTCATCGTCACTGGGTAAAAAAGCAATTAGCTGCACTGTGAACAATGAACATCGTGACCTCTCGCGCCCTATTGATGCGGATGCAAGCTTTGCCATTCACACCATGCAAGATGAAACCCAAGCATTGGAACTGATCCGCCACGACTGCGCCCATATCATGGCGCGCGCTGTGCAGGAAATTTGGCCAGACGTGAAAGTTACTATCGGCCCGGTGATAAAAAACGGTTGGTATTACGATTTCGATCGTAAGGAGCCGTTTTCATCAGAAGATCTTACCACCATCGAAAAAAAGATGCGTGAGATCATCAATAAACGTGATCTGGTGCGCACCGAAACATGGGATCGTGCGCGCGCAATCAAGTTCTACGAAGATAATAACGAGCCATATAAAGTCGAGTTAATCAACATGATCCCCGAAGGCGAAGATCTGCGGATGTACTGGCATGGCGATTGGCAAGATTTGTGTCGTGGGCCGCACTTGGTTCACACAGGGCAAGTGCCGGGCGACAGTTTTAAACTGATGTCGGTTGCGGGTGCCTATTGGCGTGGCGACAGTAACAACCAAATGCTGCAACGCATTTACGGTGTGGCGTTCAAAAACAAAGAAGACCTAAAAGCGCATCTGCATATGCTTGAACAGGCCGCCTTGCGCGACCACCGCAAATTGGGCCGTGAAATGGATTTGTTCCATATTCAAGAAGAAGCGCCCGGCATGGTATTCTGGCACCCAAATGGCTGGACATTGTACCGCATATTGCAAGATTACATGCGCCGCCGTCAGATCGCAGATGGGTATCTAGAGATTAACACACCGCAAATTGTCGACCGCAAATTGTGGGAAGCATCAGGCCACTGGGAAAAATACCGCGAAAACATGTTCATCACTGAAATTGACGAAGAACATGCCAATGAAAAGCGGGTGAATGCGCTAAAACCAATGAATTGCCCATGCCATGTTCAGGTCTACAATCAAGGCCTGAAAAGCTACCGCGATTTACCGTTGCGATTGGCCGAATTCGGCTCTTGTCATCGCTACGAGTCGTCTGGCTCTATGCACGGCTTGATGCGGGTACGCGGTTTTACCCAAGACGATGCGCATATATTTTGTACAGAGGATCAGATCGCGTCTGAAACCAAAAAATTCATTGAGCTTTTATCACGTGTTTACAGTGATTTAGGCTTTGAAAACTTTGACATAAAATTTTCAACACGCCCAGAGGTTCGTTCAGGTTCTGATGCGGTTTGGGATAAGGCTGAACAGGCGTTGGAAAGTGCTATTAAGAAGCTGGGCTTACCGTATGAAATCGACGAAGGCGAAGGCGCATTTTATGGCCCGAAACTGGACTTCAAACTAACCGACGCCATCGGTCGTGAATGGCAACTTGGCACACTGCAGGCAGACTTTGTTCTACCTGATCGTCTGGATGCAGAATATGTTGGTGAAGATGGGGCAAAACACCGCCCCGTGATGCTGCACCGTGCAACACTAGGATCGTTTGAACGTTTCCTTGGTGTGCTGATTGAAAACTATGCGGGCCGTTTTCCGGTGTGGCTGGCACCACGCCAAGTGGTTGTGGCCTCTATCGTCACAGACGCAAATGATTATGTGTCAAAAACAGTTGAAAAACTGCAAGCGGCTGGCATTCGCGCAGAGGCAGATATGCGCAATGAAAAGATTAATTACAAAGTACGCGAACACTCATTAGGCAAAGTCCCCGTGATCTTGGCCGTGGGTATGCGCGAGGTCGACGAAGGCACAGTCTCTGTGCGTCGCTTGGGTGACAAACGCACATCTGTGCAAGATTTGTCAGATGTAATTACGGCCCTGAAAGATGAAGCTACACCGCCTGATATGCGTTAAATTTAGACATGTGGTCGGCTTATACAGTGCCGACCACGAACATCACATTTGGTTTTTTTCACACGATAAAGCGTGGTTTTGGGGTGGCTACATCCCTAAGCCTATTACATAAAACCCACACATTTTCCCCACTACCGCCTAAATTCTGACAAATTCCCGCGCAAGCGTGACGGGATAATAAACGACCCATCCAAAATGGGCACACCTGAAAGAGTTAACCAATGGCAGTACAAAGCAATCTCCCGCTGAACGGCCCATCGTCATTTACCCTGCGAGGCAGGGGTGAAGGCAGATCTGATACGGTTACAGCAAAACCCACCCGCATGATGCGCAATGGCATAGAAGCAAAGCGTATGAACCAGCGATTACCACGCGATCCATCAAAAATCTTTGATGGGCTGCAAACCTTATACGGGTAATTCTAACCTTCAACATCCATTGGCGGATGCGCCAGCAGCTTATCGATCTTGGTGAATGCTGCTCCCAGCATTTCTTTAGGAATATTACAATTAACTGAAATGCGCACCGCATGGGGTGTTGGCATATTATTAAGTGCAAATTCATCGGCTGCACGCACCACAATGTTTTCACGCTCACATGCGCTGGCAAAAGAAGAAGCCCGCCAACCTCGTGGCAAATTCAGCCAAATAAACGGCACATCGCGGCGCCACGAAATATCCCATTTGCCCATCAAATTAACGGTAAATTCCACCCTTTGGCCGACCAATTTCAAAATACTCGCGCGTATGTTTGCAGCATCCCCCGATGCCAATAACGCTTCCGCAATATCCACAACCGCACGTGACACCCCAAAACTGGCCGTTTGCATAAAGCGAGAAGCGGTTGCAAATTTTTCTGGTGGGCACAACAGATACCCAAACCGCAGCCCTGCGGACACTGATTTCGAAATAGAAGACAGATACCATGCCCGTTCCGGACATATGCTGGAAAAACCAGGGTGCTTGGCGGGGCCGATACCCCAACAATCATCCTCAATTATCTGAAAATCATAATGACGGGCTAAATTGGCAATCGCCATACGCCTTTCAACGGGCATCTCACCTGTTGTCGGGTTCAAGACATTAGCGGATGTGAAAAAGGCTTTAAATGGTTTATTTTTGTAAACCTTTTCCAAAGCATCAGGCATCACGCCAAATTCATCGGTCTTCACCCCCAGCAACTCCGCACGCTGGCCCTGCACCGCATAGCGAATGCCAGGGTATGTAAGCGCATCAATGGCAATAGGCCCTATTCCATCCGCCAAAACAGATGCTGTGGCCAATGAAATTGCATTTTGCCCGCCGTTAGTGACAACCAGATTGTCGGGGTTTGCCTGAATGTTAGAATATTCCATCCATTGGACCAAATGTGGATATATTGTATGGCGGCCCTCGCGCTCAGGATAATCTAAATACTGATCGACCTTAGTTTCAGCCACATGGATCATTGCGCGTTTAATGGCATCTGATTGACCAACATTTGTCGTGTTGGTGTTGCGCAAGTTAACCTTACGCCCCGTATTCATATCATGAAACCGTTCAGGTGCTGGTATTTCCAACCGCGCCCCCGCAACAAATGTGCCGCGTCCAACAGTTGCTTGCAACAGACCTTGTGCAATTCCGTCTTGATAGGCACGCGCAACAGTTCCAGGCGTTACTTTTATTTCCCACGCAAGTTCACGCACCGGTGGCAGCTTATCACCTGACGACAATACCCCCTTGGCAATGTCGGCCCGAAGTGCGGCAACGACCGCTTTATATTTAGGTCCATCAAAATCAGATAGGGATGGCTGCCAAATTGTACCCATTACAATATTCCTATAGCGTTACAATGCGAATCTTTGTATCACAGCTATATCAGTACAATATAAATTGTACCATAACAATATAGAAAGCAAGGAAAATGACTTACATTCATACACATACCGCTAAAATCGCCCTAAACCTTGGCAAACGGGAACAATTTCCATTGATCTCTCAATGGGCAATTCAACTGGAGAATACGATTGTGATGTGGAACGATAGGTACATTACCCGCCGACCTCTTAGTACAATGCCACATGCGTTATTGGAAGACATCGGTATCACACCAGAACAGGCCAAGCTAGAAGCAGCCAAGCCATTCTGGCGCGCATAAACACATAATCCTACACCTTTTGCGTGGTTTTTTACAGATTACCCACGCAAGCGTTCGCCTTTGGGATCAAAGGCGGGCGCATCCAACATCACCGCGCGGTGCGGTTTGCCCAAAATGGCCACATCGAATTCAGTGCCTGCTTTGGCGTGTTCGGTTTTAATAAAACACAAAGCCACTGATTTTTCGACAGAAAACCCATATGCACCAGAACTAACACGGCCCACAGGTGTGCCATCGGGTAAAAAGATCGGCTCACCACCTGATGCGTCGGCATTATCAACTTCCACAACCAGATTAACCAGCATTTCACGTGGCGGCAGGTCTTTGATTTTGGCATAGGCTTCTTTACCCAAAAACTCTGGCTTATCCATTTTAACCAAACGATCCAAACCCACCTCTTGCGGCCAGTATTCGGGCGAATATTCACGTGACCAACTGCCATACCCTTTTTCAACCCGCAATGACCCTAATGAGCGTCCACCAACAGGGCGCACCCCAAGATCAGCACCCGTTTCAAGTAAGGCTTCATAAAGCTTCAACTGTTGATCGGTGGAAACATAAATTTCCCAACCCAGATCACCTGTGAAAGACACACGAATGCCAATCGCCTCTATCCCTGCGATGGTGATTTGCTTCGAACGCATGAATTTCCAGTTATCATTAGACAGATCGGTTTGTGTCATCCGCGATAGCAATTCACGTGATTTCGGCCCTGCAATGTTAAACCCGCAATAAGCCTCGGTAACACTTTCAAAGCTTACAGTATCAGGGCGTTCCACTGCGTTGAAATAACGCTGGTGATACCGTTCCGCGATGCCTGATCCGACCATAAAGAAATGCTCGTCACCCATTTTGGTGACCGTAAAGTCACCCGCAATTCCGCCACGCACACCCAGCAGTGGTGTCAGGCAAGAACGCCCCACCCCTTTGGGAACGTGATTAGCAATGATTTTATCCAACCATGCGGCGGAACCAGCACCTTTAACTTCGTATTTACCGAAATTTGAAACATCAATGATGCCCACATCTTTACGCAAGGCACGGCATTCTTCACCGACAGGTTCAAACCAGTCCTGACGGGTGAAACCATAGCTTTCTTTACCAACCTTACCTTCACCCGCAAACCAAAGTGGGTGCTCCCAACCGTAGTTCAGGCCAAACACTGCCCCCATAGATTTTTGTTTTTCAAACACAGGACGCAGGCGTGTATTACGGCCAGCATTGCGTTCTTCAAACGGGTAATGAATGGCAAAACGTTTGGAATATTGATCGGCAACTTTTTCCTTTGTGAACTTCTTATCGGCCCAATGTCCAAAACGCGCGATGTCCCAAGGGAACATGTCAAACTCTGGCTCGCCCTCAATAATCCATTGTGCAGTCATCAAACCCAACCCACCAGATTGAGAAAAGCCTGGGATAATGCCACAACAGGTAAAGTAATTTTTCAATTCAGGTACAGGGCCATAAAGCGCAGATGCATCAGGTGACCAAATCATCGGCCCATTGATAACACGTTTCACACCCGCCTCGGCGGCCACGGGAACACGATCCATCGCACGCATCACGTTGTCCATAATGCGGTCAAGGTCATCTGCAAACAGTTCATGACCAAACCCTTGGGGTGTGCCCTCTTCTGCCCAGAATTTCAGGTTTTTCTCATAGGCACCAATTAACAGGCCATTGCCCTCTTGTCGCATGTAATATTCGCCATCACGGTCGGCAACTGATGCCAAACGGAAATCTAATGCTTCAATTTCTGGTATCGCTTCGGTGACAAAATACTGGTGTTCAGTAGGTTGCAACGGCATTTTGAAACCTGCCATTGCGGCAACTTCACGCGCCCAAAGGCCAGCTGCATTAATCACCCACTGGGTATGAATATCGCCCTTTTCAGTTTCCACAATCCAACTACCGTCTGGTTGCTGAACTGTGCCTGTCACAGGGGTAAATCGGTGAATTTCAGCACCCATTTGGCGCGCACCGGCAGCATAAGCCATTGTTACACCAGAAGGGTCAACATTACCGCCATCTGGCTCATACATCACGCAACGGATACCATCAAGATTGATAAGCGGGTTTTTCTTTAACGCTTCTTCAAAAGACATCTCATAGAAATCCACCCCAAAATATTTCGCCTTCGCGGCCTGAATGCGCAACTGGTGTTCACGTTCTTCGGTTTGGGCCAAGTAAAGCGCGCCAGGTTGGAATATACCGCAGCCCTGCCCAGTTTCCTTTTCCAAATCCTTATACAGGTTCATCGTGTAATATTGCAGTTTTGAGATGTTGTTATGGTCGTGAAGCCCGTGCAAACCAGCGGCTGCGTGCCATGTTGACCCAGAAGTCAGCTCATCGCGCTCCAACAGAACCACATCCGTCCAACCCAGTTTAGCAAGGTGATACAGAATAGAGCAACCGACAAGCCCCCCCCCGATAACAACCGCTTGTGCATGTGTTTTCATAATTTATTCCTCTCGCCCATAAGCGACTAAAATTTTATGCAGTTCTTTGGCTTGGTCAGACCCAACCTCTAGGGCGAAAATATAGGCGTGGGTTAGGTAAAAACAACCTGCATCCACATCATTTGCGTCAATACACGACAATCCCGCCTGTCGATATAATGATACTAGTTGCGCATAATCGTTTGCTTCATGTGCCACCAATAGGGCCGCATCAAGTGCTGCATCGTTCACTCGGCTGCCACCTGCCGGCCCATGTTAATCTGATTGGCCAGCCATTCATGAAACATATGCGTGGGGCTATCCATCACAGGTGCAAATTTACCCCCATCAAAGAAAATCCCGTGGCGGCCTTTTTGCATGCCTTCAACAACAAAGACATCCTCAAGGAAAACACCCTTCCATAGTACCGCATTTTTCTCGCGAAGATCAGAAAAACCATCACCAACTGCGGTTTCGTTGGCATAGAAAATTTCGACATGCTCGACCGTTTGTTCTTTGGATTTGGGTTCTAGAAGAATTGCATATGTATGGTCACGCTGAACACCCAGTAGAACATTCGGATAGACCGCTACATATTCGCCGCCCTCATCCCACTTATCCGCAAGATTTTCAAAATCTGGAAACACCTGTTCATTTTCGCCCTGTATTTGGCGATACACAAGCGTGCCTTGGCCTGAATATTTATGGCGCTCTTCCAGATGATAGTGATCTTCCAGACGTGAATAACTGTTCAACCCCGGATGTACCCAAGGCAAGTGGTAGCTTTCACAATAATTCTCAACTGCCAGCTTCCAGTTACAATTCACATCCAGTTTAAATGAACTGTCATCACCGCTGTGCAACATCGGTTGGTCAAAATCTTTCCATCGCCGCAGCAGATCGGCATGTGCTTCTTCAAACGGTGCCGCTTTGCCCGAAACATTGGCAAATACCACGCCCATATAAACATGACTGCTAATTTCGATCAGGCCCAATTCATTGCGTTTAATATCCTCATGAATATTCACACCTGGCCCACCTGCATGTGGCGTAGAGCGCAAAGCACCGTCCAGCCCGTAGCACCATGAATGATAGGGGCAACGAATGGTGCCGCGAATATTGCTTTTCTCACTAACCAAAATCATTCCGCGATGGCGACATGTGTTTTGGTAAACCCGAACATCCCCGTCTTGATCGCGCAAAATCAGCAACGGCATACCAATAAAATCAACTGGCATTGCGTCACCTTTTTCAGGCACATCCTTAGCAAAACCGACACCCGCCCAGTTGTTAAAAAGAACCGCTTCGCGCTCTTCCTCAAACACCCCATCATCGATATAATGCGCGTTCGGCAGGCCGCGCGCGACATTCACGGGCTTTGTTACTTCCGATAAATCAAAACTTTTAGATGCAGACATAATACGTACTCCCTTATGTGGTGCTTTTCATGTCATCGCGCCCATCGCAATGCAGAAAGAATTTGACTTTAGATGAATTAAATTCACTCAAGATTTTCAACCAACCAACTGCTGAAACTTCTCACCTCAGGCCGCTGTTTACTACCGCTTTTGAAGATCAAGTAAAACGCGCCGGGTGCATCAATAGAAAGAGCAGAATATTCAATAAGTTTACCGCTATCCAACAAGGGTTGCACCAGCCGTTTCCAACCTAAAACAATGCCCGTTCCATCTTGGGCCAACTGTAGCGCAATGGTGTAATTATTTACGCGTTGCTGCGTTGAAATTGGGCCAGAATACCCAAACGATTTAAACCAGTTTGGCCAATTCGTCCAGTTGGTTTCAGCCGCGTCCATATGAATAAGCGGGGCTTGCGCCAATGTGTTAATATCGCCATCACAGTCATGCGAAAACGTCGGGCTGCAGAGCGGAATTAGTTTATCTCCGAATAGTTTTACGGCATCTTCTTTTGGGGGCTCAAGCGCATATTCTATTATTAAATCTGGTTGCAATGGCCGCACAAATGGACGGTCGCGCACATTTTGGTTGACCATTACATCCCCATGCGATCGCCAAAATTGTGTAACGCGCGGCGTCAACCAAAGGGATGACACAGCCGTTGTAGCCCCGATGGTTAACTGGGGTATTTCTTGTTTCAAACGCAACTGGCGAACCGTGTTAGACAGGGCCGTAAAATTAGCGGTTAAAGCCTTTCTTAAATCTTGGCCGTCCGGGGTTAACTTAACCAGTCGGTGCCCCCTTTCAAACAGACGCAAACCTAGGTCTTGTTCCAAAGACTTTACCTGATGACTTATCGCACTTGTCGTGACGTTTAATTCAGCCGCCGCCACCTTAAAAGAACCACACCTTGCGGCGCATTCAAAAGTTGCAAGCATTTTTAGCGATGGCAGGTCGTAATGTCGTTGGGCCACAATAGTTCCGATGATCTAATTTCACCTAAAAGACATCAGAACCATCACATTTGCAAGCCTGCGCATATAAACTTGTTAACGCTATTCGACACAGTGAATCGCTTTATACTTGACCTATCTATCGCCGCGCTGCATCTGACGATTATGTTGATATATAAAATCTTACGCAAAGCCGAAGGGGCAGCATTTCACGACAAAGGTGAAACGGCTGGCGCACCCGTTGATTTGCAAGATGGCTTCATTCATTTTTCCACCGCTGAACAGGCTGCAGAAACTGCTGCAAAACACTTTGCAGGCGAAGGTAATTTGACGCTTTTGGCTTGCGACGAAACCCAATTTGGCGATGATTTAAAATGGGAACCCTCACGCAGCGGGGCGTTATTTCCCCATCTTTTTCGCAGTTTGAAAACTACAGATGTACTATGGGAAAAACCTTTGCCGTATTGTGATAATTCACATCAGTTCCCAAAGGAAATGGTATGAGCTTAATAGAAAAAATTGGCCTGTCCGTTGTTAACCGTATAGACCCAGAACTGGGTCATAAGCTGGCTGTCTCATCGCTTAATATGGGGCTGATTTCTGGCAATGGCCCTTATACATCAGCGCGCTTGCGTACAACGGTTGCAGGGCTAGATCTGCCCAACCCTGTTGGATTGGCGGCTGGTTTTGATAAAAATGCACAGGCCATTGCCCCCCTTTTAAAAGCAGGCTTTGGATTTATCGAGGTAGGTGCTGCAACACCCAAACCACAGATCGGCAACCCAAAACCGCGCCTATTTCGCCTGACCCAAGACAATGCCTCTATTAATCGGTTTGGGTTTAACAACGAAGGCATGAAAGCAATCGCCAATCGTTTATCCCAAAGATCAGATACAGGCATTGTGGGTATAAATCTTGGCGCCAATAAAACCAGTTCGCACCGCGCAATAGACTATGTCAAAGTTCTAGAGGTTTGCGGGCCTTATGTGGATTTTGCCACCATTAATGTATCGTCCCCCAACACAGAAAAACTGCGTGACCTTCAGGGCCGCAGTGCGCTAACTGCCCTTGTTGCAGGTGTTATGGAAACACGCGATCAGTTGGATGTAAAAGTTCCGATCTTCCTGAAAGTAGCCCCTGATCTAACCCCCCAAGATATAGAAGACATTTCCTATGTCGCGCGCATGTCGCGAATAGATGCGGTAATTGCCACCAACACAACTGTCACACGTAACGGGTTGGTAAGTGCGCACGCGCATGAAATGGGCGGGCTGTCAGGTGCGCCGCTGTTTGATATGTCGACGCAAGTTCTGGCACAGTTTTCCGCATTGCTTGGCGATGAAGTACCCTTAATTGGGGTTGGCGGCATTGCAACCGCTGAACAGGCTTATGCCAAAATAAAAGCAGGTGCCAGTGCCGTGCAGTTATATACGGCACTTGTTTATGGCGGTTTTTCACTGGTCACTCAAATTGCACGCGGGTTGGACAATCTGCTTGAACAGGATGGGTATGACCATATTTCACAGGCCATTGGCATAGAAAGGGATAAATATCTATGATCCAACCAACCATATGGCACAATCCAAGATGTTCCAAATCACGCCAGACTTTGCAACTGCTATTAGATAATGGATATGACCCTATTATCGTGGATTACGTAATTTCTGCCCCCAGCAAGACAGAAATTATGGTGGCGCTTAAATTGTTGGGTATGAATGCTGTTGATCTGATACGCACAAGCGACAAACGCTTTGCAGAGGCGGGCCTGTCAAAGTCCGATATAGACGCGGTTTTAATCAATGCGATGGCCGAACAGCCGATTTTAATCGAACGCCCAGTTGTTATTCATAACGGTAAAGCCGCCATAGGCCGCCCACCAGAGGCAGTTTTAGAGATACTAAAAGATGATTAAAGTTTGGGGACGCAAAACATCATCAAATGTTCAAGCTCTTATGTGGTGTATCGGTGAGCTGGATCTTGAATATGAACGTTTTGATGCTGGGCATATCTATGGTGGCACGGATACACCTGAGTTCATAGCAATGAACCCCAATCAGACCGTGCCAGTATTGCAAGATGGGGCGGATGACCCGCTATGGGAAACCGGTGCCATTCTAAGGTATCTGTCCAGTCGCTATGCAAACGATGCCTTTTGGCCGAAAGAGCTTTTGGCACGGAGCGACGTTGATAAATGGGCTGAATGGGCAAAACTAAACATCGCTGTTGGCTTCACCGTTCCGATATTCTGGAAAGTTGTCAGGACGACCCCAAATGATCAAAACCCCATTGCCATTCAAGCAGCAGTTACATCCCTAGAAAACAAGTTGCGCATCGCAGAGCAAAAGTTTGCAACAACAGATTATCTTGCAGGTAACAACTTTACACTTGCCGATATTCAGTTCGGCCATCTATTATTTAGGTATTATGACATTGATATAAAGCGGGGGAAATTCCCTGCCGTTAAAGCATATTATGATCGTTTAACTAAAAGACCCGCATATCAAACGCATGTTATGATTAGTTATGATGAACTTCGCCTAATCTAGGGCTTCTCGACAGAGGCTTCCAATGCGGGGTATTTCCAGCCCAGCGTTACACCGCGTGCGATAAAAAACAGGTTCAGACACGCCCATAAACCGTGATTTTGATACGGCTCCATTAAGAGCCAGACAGATATTACATAAATAACGACCGAGATCAGCATCATATTACGCATATCCGCTGTTCGCGTGGCCCCGATAAAAATACCGTCCAGCATCCAGCAAGCAACACCTGTAATCGGGGCAAGTATCATCCAAGGTAAATACCGATGGGCTTCTAGGCGTACATCGGGGGCCGTGGTCATCACTTCGATCAGCCATCCGCCTATCAACCAGAATGCACCTGACATAACCAATACACTTATTACACCCCAAAAACTGGATAGATAAGCACTGCGCCTAAACACAGTGCGATCTTTAGCACCCAATGCTTGCCCTGCTAGGGCTTGGGCTGCAAATGCAAAACCATCCAACGCATAACCTGTGATAAACATAAGCTGTAGTAAAACCTGATTGGCAGCCAATGTTACATCGCCAAACTTGGCACCCAGAAAAAGGAAAGACATGAAGGCTGCCTGCAACAATACGGAACGCAGCATAATGTCGCCATTAACCACAGCCATGCGCAACAGGCGGGCGCGGTTAAAGACTTGCACCCAATGACGCCATAACCCACCTATAAAGCCAAAGCGCGCTAACCACAGACCTAGGGCCAACCCTGTCCACTCTGCCAAAAATGTAGCAAACGCCACACCATCCACGCCCCAGCCCAACTTTAAAACAAAAAGCATATCAAGAACTATGTTCAGCCCGTTCATCCATACCTGTAAAATCAGTATTGCCTTTGTACGTTCTTGGGCGATCAACCAGCCTGAGATACCAAACAACGCAATCGCAGCAGGCGCAGAATAAATTCGGATTTGCAAGTAAGATTGTGCAAGGTTTTCCACCTCTACTGACGCAGGGGCCAGTTTAAAGGCCAACATGAACAGTGGAACTTGCAGTAAAATGACTGCAAACCCCGTAACGGTTCCTATTAGCAATGATCGGGTCAAAAGGGCAGCCGTTTCACCCTTATCATCCGCCCCTATAGCCTGTGCGGTCAGGCCCGTTGTACCCATCCGTAAAAACCCGAATATCCAATAAATGCCCGTGATAATAACCGCGCCAATTCCCACTGCACCAATGGGTGCTGCCAACCCCAACTGGCCTACAACACCCGTATCAACCGCCCCAAGAATTGGAACAGTCGCGTTGGATAAAACAATCGGAATAGCTATTTTCAGAACCCGCTTATGGGTTAACTTTTCAGCCATTTTTAGACAGCATCAAAAAGTGACCCGTTGCCTGGCCCACCAATTTGCTACGATTATCCTGCCACGCTTCCACATGCACCGATGCATAGCGGCGGCCAGAACGGTTAATGCGCGCACGGGCATAAACATCACGCGGATGACCGACAGATAGGTAATCAGTTGTAAAATCTATGGTTTTAGGCAGGCTTGGTAATGGTAATGCAGCAATTTCAGCGCCACTTAATTTTTCGCCCTCGATCTTTGCCCAAATATCCGCCCAAGCAAGTTCTATAATCGCGGTTGTCTCTAGGAATGCCGCAGTAGCACCACCATGAATTGCAGGTACAGTCGGGTTGCCGATCAGCATATCAGAATAGGCCATTGTCGCGGTCAATTCATCACCCCGCCGATCAAAGCTAATGCCCATAAAGCTAATGTATGGCACAGCTTCCACCAAACGCAACAACGCGCCATCACGACGTTCCTTAATCACTTGCATCGGTTCTGATTTTTGCCGCATCACACCCGCCCCTTGGTTTTGTGTTTGAACGAAAATGCTCCTGTTGCGGTTGCAACTGGCTGATCTTTATTATCACCGGCCCAAGCATTCACGCGTACAAAGGCAACATTTCGTGTGACGTGAAAACAATGCGATTCTGCTGATATGCGCTCGCCCGGCTTAGCAGGGCGCATATAATCAATGCGCAAATCAAGTGTTACCGATGCGCTAGCGTTTTCAGGATGCATAAATACTGACGCACCCCCACAACTGTCCATTAGGGCCGAAACAGCACCACCGTGAATAACACCTGTTTCTGGGTCGCCGATCAATCTTTTATCATACGGCATAGACATTATTGCGCGCGCATCTTCCAGCAAATCCATCCGCATATTCAATTCTTTGCAATGTGGAAGTGCATTTGCGAAATGCTGCGCTATTTCACTAGGTGAAGGTTTCATTCGGTCTCTCTTTAAATAAAATCAGCTACTGCCTTTAAAGTTACTATTTCGCTTGCATATTTTTGTGCAAGCCCTAAATAGGCAAATGAGAATAATTCGCAATAGCAAGTTGGTACTGAAATGACGATCACACCTGACACACAGAAGCCAAACTCAACTTTACCAAACAAGTTGTTTTTGAATTTGCCTGAAATGTTAGGGCCACTTAGTACAAAACGGCTTGCCTTAGTACTGGGGCTTTTAGCACTTGCGATAGCCCCAGGTCAGTTAGGTGATGTGACACGCGGCGCATTAGAAGATGCCTATATTGGTGTGTCGGTATTTGTTGCCGCAACTTTATTGCTGTTTTACGGCGCGGAAAAACTGTTTGGCTTCGATATTGGGGCGGTGTTCAGAAAAGCCCGCCTAACACAGGTACCCCTTGCAGCCCTAATGGGGGCTATGCCCGGATGCGGCGGGGCCGTTGTTGTTGTTGCCGCTTTTTCGGCTGGCAATGTATCCATGGGAGCCGTGGTTGCGGCCCTAACGGCTACCATGGGGGATGCAGCGTTTCTTTTGATTGCAAAACGCCCAGATGCAGCGATTGTTTTATTACCAGTTTCATTCGTGGTTGGGGTTTTATCTGGGTACATCGTTGATCTGTTTGACAAAAAGAAATACGAGGCCACGCAAAACTCATTGAACATTCCATTCATCGGGAAAACCCGCAAACGAGATTATGCCTACTTAGGCCTGATGATACCTGGCCTTATCATTGGCGCGCTTGCTCTTGCACAAATAGAATTTGATGGTGCGCCCGCTAATTACATTACTGCTTTGGCATTAACTGCCATTGCATTGGGTATGCTTATCTGGGCTAGCTCGCCTCTAAAAGCCATGAGCAATCAGAACGATAGCGCCTTCACCCGCATGGCGGAAGAAACCAGTTTCATCACCGCATGGGTTATCTTGGCATTTCTTTTATTTGAATATCTTATCAATTTCATTGGGCTAGATCTGAAAGCCATGTTCAACACCGTCGGGGTTTTACTACCGCTAATAGCGATTATCATAGGCTTTATACCCGGATGTGGCCCCCAAATTCTTGTGACAACTTTCTACATTAACGGGCTTATTCCGTTTGCAGCTTTAATCGGGAATTCCATCTCTAATGATGGCGATGCACTGTTCCCAGCTATTGCACTTAACCCCAGAGCGGCGGTGATTGCGACGGCTTACAGTACAATCCCTGCATTAATTGTTGCATATGGATTTTATTATTTTGCTCCAAACTTTCTGTAAAACTTGAATTTACAACTAAAATCCATAAACTCTGCAAAACTACGGGGTGACTATGGACGAGCAAGAAACATTAACACTGAAAGAAATGTGTAAAAAGTTTGACGTAACACCTCGAACTTTACGCTATTATGAATATATTGAACTCCTGAAACCAGAAAAACAAGGCCGCACACGTTTGTTCGGCATCAAGGAAATGGCCCGACTAGAACTTATACTACGCGGACGCAGGTTTGGGTTTTCATTAGAAGAAATCCGGCAATGGCTGGAACTTTATAACCAAGACCCCAATAATATTATACAAATGAAAGCATGGCTGGTGTTATCGGAAAACCAAATTAAAGAACTGGAATACCGCAAGTTTCAATTAGAGGAAACCATAGAAGAGCTTAACAACCTGCGCATACAGACAAAAGCAATTCTTGGAAATAACGCCACGTAAATGACAAGTTTCAAAGTTATCTGTTGATAGGTAACCGCCTCTTACTTAAGTGCCTAATTTCGACATATGGGTGACTAACATGAATGCTGTACTGACAATTCGACAAATGTGTGACCATTTTCATGTCACAGCTAGAACCTTGCGGTTTTATGAAGACAAAGAACTGATCTCACCAATCAGAGAAGGTCAAAAAAGGCTTTACACAAAACGCGAAGTTGGCCGTATAAAGCTGATTTTACGCGGCAAACGCTTTGGGTTTTCCCTAGAAGAAATTCGGGAACTTCTTGATTTATATTATCTTGGTGACCAACAAAAAACCCAAGTTCAACGCACAGTCGAGTTGGGCCGTTTACGTCTAGCAGAACTAGAGGACCGTCGTACCGAACTGGATGAAGCCATCGTTGAGTTGAAAGAACAACTGGTTATGGGTGAAGAATGGCTAGGCAGCTCTGAAAACAGTGAAAGTTTAAAAGCCTAAAACGTATACTTAAACTTCTCTATGTCTTCGGCAAAAATCGCCTCTATAAGGCGCCTAGTTTGCATATCATAGTAATCGCAATAGTCTTTATCACGTGAAGATTGGTTCATGTGGGGAATGCTATCCAGTTTCAGGCCTGCATTTTGTTCCAGCCGTCGGGTATCTTCTGCTAGGTTTTCAATACGCAAATACAAATTACAGCATAAATTTCCCGCCTGATCGCTGACATAATACCGACTGACATCATTACGCAAACTATGTTGTATCATCGGGTCAGACAGAAATGCGTTAAAATCGTTTTCCTTAGCAACGCTCACGGCTGGATGGTCAAATGATTGTGCCGCTAACCAATGATAATACGATACCATCCTATCCCAAGGGTTTCGAACAATAGTAAACACAAAATATTCTTCAATCTGATCTTGGGTAACCAGCCCGTAAATATCTATCAAACGTGAATGTTTCCACAGTCGCCCAGTTGTTTTTACGTCTTTTACCCTGCGTTTCCGCTTCTTGGCTTTGGGCGTATCCCCGATTAAAATATCATCTTTCTTAACTCTCGCCTCTAGCGCCAGACTTAAAGATGTGCCCCCCGTTTTGGGGATGTGAACAAAGATATATTTTCGACCGTGTGAGATAATCATAATTTAGGGTAACCTGCGAATAAAATGATCTCAACTGCCAATACAAGGTTAGGGCACGCACTGAATATATAAAGACAATCAACACTGGTGAATGGCAGATTTTCGCAGTATAGTTCACGCAATAATAAGGCCGCAAAAGGTCAATCGGGCAATGACAGCACTTGATAAATTTGAACGGCTTGAAAGCCTTGGACTTTGGAAAGAAACCGCTTCTTCCCAAAAGAAAGAGGTTATTGTCTCTTTCGGTAAGGCAAGCTTGGTGTTGTCAGACAACAAAGATACCCCGCTAACACACTGGGCATTAAGCGCATTAGAAATCAATTCGGTAGAAGACGGCCATTTTATATATGCGCCCAGCAAAGATGGTTTTGAAACACTGGAAATCAGTGACCCAACGATGAACCGTGCTATCGGGAAAATCCGCAAACAAATTCGCAAACCCAAATCGCATCGCGGGCGTATTCGTCTGTTGTCTGCGGGGGTGATTGTTTTGTGCTTAAGCTTGATGGCAACTTTATGGCTGCCTGATGCGTTGGCAGATTACACCTTGCGGGCGGTGAACGGTGCAAAGGCCCGTGAGATCGGTGCAAAACTTATGCCCCATATCAACCAATACGCAGGGCGACCTTGCAACAGCTACGCGGCAACCCCTGTTATCCGAAAATTAGAAGACCGCCTATTTGGAACCAACGACAACACCCTGTTCATTTCTGATCTGGGTGCGCGCTACAGTACCCATTTGCCGGGCGGCATCATCCTTGCCAATCGTGTTTTGGTAGAAGATTTCACCCAAGCAGAGGTGATAGCAGGCTTTGTCTTGATGGAAAAAGCCCTACAGGAAAGAAACCCTGCATTGCGGTCTTTGTTCCGCCAAGCAGGCCCGATTGCCACGCTTTCATTTCTTGTAACCGGGCACATCGAAGAAGCCGTCTTAGCTAATTTTGCAAAGCACCTGATGACGGCCCCCTTGGTGCGGCCTGATACCGAAAACATTCTATCCTTGTTTCAAGCCGCAAATATCCCCAGCACACCATTTGCAAAAGCTTTGGATAACCAGTTAATCACTACCAAAGCTTTGGTTGATAACAACCCTGTAAAAGGCACCTACAAGCCGCTTTTAACAGATCCGCAATGGTTGGCGTTACAATCAATCTGTGAAAATTAAACCTCGATCAACTTACCGTTTTCAAGGCGCACAATACGGTCCATTCTTTGGGCAAGTTCCATGTTATGTGTAGCAATTAAGGCCGATAGGCCAGTATCACGCACCATTCCCATAAGGGCGTCAAACACTGTATCAGACGTTGCAGGGTCAAGATTGCCCGTTGGCTCATCAGCCAGTAAAAGCTTGGGTTCATTGGCCAAAGCCCGGCAAAAAGCCACCCGTTGCTGCTCACCACCAGACAGTTCTGCGGGGCGATGGGTTAAGCGATCTTGCAAACCAATTTTACCCAGTAATAACTGCGCGCGCACCACTGCATCTGCCTTTGACACGCCGTTAGCCAGTTGTGGCAGCATGACGTTTTCCTGTGCGCTGAATTCCTGTAGAAGATGGTGAAACTGGTAGATGAACCCCACATCTTGACGGCGGGTTCTGGTACGTTTTCGATCAGACTTTCCCGATTGATCCTGCCCGAAAATCGAAACTTTTCCACTATCAGGCGTATCCAACAGGCCCGCGATATGTAGCAAGGTTGATTTACCTGCACCCGATGGTGCTACAAGGCCTACAACCTCACCTGCTTTAAGCGTGATGCTGGCATCAGACAGCACAACAACCTCCGTTGGTTCACCACGTTTGTAGGATTTGGATATACCCGACAGGTTTAACACATCACTCATTTCGCAGCGCCTCAACAGGGTTCATACGTGCAGCACGGCGCGCGGGAAATATTGTTACTGTAAAAGACAGGCCCAGCGACAAAGCAATGGCACTTAACACATCCCCCAACACCAGTTTTGCAGGCAGGTTAGACAGCAAACGGGTTTCAGGATCCCAGACACCGCCCCCTGCAAGGGAATTTACCAGATCAAATACTGGGTCAATATAGATGGAAAATAGACACCCCAAAATGACGCCTACAACAGTACCAACCACCCCGATAGAGGCCCCGCAAATGAAGAACACCCGTAAAACAGAACCCTCTGTCAGCCCCATTGTGCGCAATATCCCAACATCCCGCCCCTTGTTTTTAACCAGCATAATCAAGCCTGACACGATATTCATCGACGCCAACAAAACCAGAATAGACAGAATGACAAACATGATATTGTCTTCCATTTTCAACGCATTCAAAAATGCACCACTGGATTGTTGCCATGTCCAGACAAGACTGCGGTCCCCTGCCGCAATCATCAAATCGGCCGATATATCATCGACCTTGTCAGGGTCAGCGACCATTACCTCAAACTCGTCCACTTGGCCTTCGCGATCAAAAAACGATTGGGCTTCAACCAGCGGCATGTAAAGTCTTGTCTTATCAATATCATAGCGACCTACACCAAAAATGTAGACCACGTCATAACTGTTCACACGCGGGCTGGTACCAAAGGCAGTTTTTACCCCGTCAGGCGAAATAAGCGTGATCGTATCACCAATACCCAACCCCAATTCGCGCGCAACACCAGTGCCAATCGCCACACCACTTTCAAAGTCATCAATAGAGCCGTAAGCGGTTTCTGGCTTGGCAATCAATGGCAGTGTTTTCAAATCCCCAAGGGTTTCGCCTATTACTTGCACCCCTGTATTACGCCCCTGCCCTGATGCCATCACTTGTGCATTCACGATCGGGGCCACCCGCACCACGCCTGCAATCTGTTTCATCTTTTCTTGGGTTGCTTGATAATCGCTAAACGTTCGAATTGTAACACCCTGTGGGTCAAGATGCGGTGAGACATAAACCGATGTATGCGCATTAGCCCCCAGTATGGTATTTGTAAATTCAACGCGAAAACCAGACCGCACCGCCAGTGTTGCAATCAGCGCAAACACCGCCAAAGCGATGCCGATCAGGGAAATCCATGTCATTACACTAACCCCGCCTTCACGGCGTTTCGCGCGGATATACCGCCATGCGATCATCCACTCAAAGGCCGCAAATGGTTTTGATGTGCCAACACTCATGCCTGAACCTGTTTTCTGGGGCGGAAAAGTAACCGCATTAATCCTGCTAATGTCATATAGCCCAAAAGAAAGCCGATACCAACAAATCCAGCCCCTTCCACACTTAAAGGTAGTGCAGGTTTGAAATCTGCCAGCGTGCCTTTTGAAATATCACCATCCCGCATGCGGGCCACATATGAAAGCCGCCCAAACGCGCCTGCGTTTTGAAGGCGCGTATAATCTTGTGCCAGCAGATCAAAGCGGGTGAATGTTGTTTTCATATCTGTTTGACGTGCTTCTAAAAATGTACTTCCCGTCATGGCTTCCAATGCTTGATCGCGGGTATACCCTGCCGATTTTGCGGATGTATCAAAGTCGGAAACCACCAATGTAAGCTCATCAAGTGCGCCGCCCATGCGTTGCACATATTGCTGCGAATATTCGGGGAATTGCGACAAAGCGCATCCACACACGATACCACATGCAAATTTAATGATGCTTAACACTTATACCCCTGTGTATATTTCGGTTAATCTTTCCAGTGCTAGTTCCGGTGTCATTTCTTCGCTAACGCCAGTTTTTCGCGATGTTAACTCTACCACACCGTTTTTCAACCCGCGTGGCCCCACGGTAATGCGCCAAGGAATGCCGATCAAATCCATCGAGGCAAACTTAGCACCTGCGCGTTCTTTGCGGTCATCATAAATCGGGTCAAGACCCAGAGCGATTGCAGACTTATACAAAGCTTCACATGCGGCATCGGCCTCATCATCACCTTGCTTCAAGTTCACGATGCCCACATCAAATGGTGTAACGCCTTCAGGCCAAATAATACCTTTGTCGTCATGGCTGGCTTCAATAATAGCCCCTAATAAACGTGACACGCCAATACCGTGTGAACCCATATGCACAGGTACAGGTTTGCCCGTTTCATCCATTACGGTGGCCCCTAAAGGTTCGGAATATGTCGTGCCAAAGTAAAAGATCTGGCCCACTTCAATGCCACGTGCAGTACGTTGGCGATCTGCAGGAACCTGCGCAAACACTGCGGCATCATGGGTTTCGTCCGTGCGGGCATAAAGTGAGGTAAATTCTTCTAAAACGCCTTGGCATTGTGCTTTATCATCAAAATCTATTTCGCGTTCGCCCATGCTAATATCGGTGACTGCAGCGTCATAGAACACTTCACTTTCGCCAGTTTCCGCCAGCACAAGAAATTCATGCGTATAATCGCCACCAATCGGGCCACTGTCGGCACGCATCGGTATTGCTTGTAATCCCATGCGTTCATAGGTGCGCAGATAACTAACCAGATGACGGTTATAAGCGTGCAGCGCATCCTCTTTGGTCAGATCAAAATTATAGCCGTCTTTCATGTAAAATTCGCGGCCCCGCATTACGCCAAAGCGCGGGCGGATTTCATCACGGAATTTCCATTGGATCTGGTAAAGTGTCAGCGGCAGATCTTTGTAACTGCCGACATGCGAGCGAAATATATCGGTAATCATTTCTTCGGCAGTCGGTGAAAATAACAAATCACGGCCATGTCTGTCTTTGATCCGCAACATTTCTTCGCCATAGCCGTCATAACGACCACTTTCGCGCCATAAATCAGCCGATTGCAGTGTTGGCATCAGCATTGCGATATGGCCTGCACGCGCTTGTTCTTCGTGTACGATGTTTTCAAGTTTGCGTAAAACTTTGAACCCCATAGGCAACCATGAATAAATGCCAGAGGCAGCTTGTTTTATCATGCCCGCGCGCAACATCAGCCTGTGGCTGACGATTTGTGCATCACTTGGGTTTTCTTTCAGGGTCGGTAAAAAATATCGTGACATACGCATGTTTGCGCAACTCCAATCTTGGCATGGCTTTTCTTTTATAAATCTCTAGGGGAATTACGCGCGAAGGGCAATTATGAAACGCAGCTATTCGACGCGCAACAGTGCCGCCTTGCCCATAATTTTAGCCAAAGAGCCTAACCTGCGTTCAACCATTTCCCCCATCAGACCTTCGCTTTGCTTATCTATCAGCAATTCAATTTTGCTGCCTACGATTTTCAACCGCCCCATATGTGATACATCTGGCCCGCCAAGCATTGCCCCCAAACGCATAGCGCGCCCCAAAACCTCGGCTTGGGCTTTGTCTTCATCCGACAATAATACGTTCAGTTCTTCCAGCTTATCCACATTGGGTTTGTTGCGATAACGATGGATCAGTGCCACGGCTAAAAATATACGTTCCTGATGATCCAACCCAACAAGGTTGGCCCGTGTAGGATAGCCAAAGCTAATTTCTGCACGGTAATCAGGGTGCACTTTCCAAGTCACATCGTGCAGCAGACACGCAGCCCATATCAACCGTTTTCGCTGTTCACTTACAGTGCCGAATAACGGCAAAACCCATGCGTAAAGTGTTGTACCAAACTCTGCAAACCGCGCATCAGATGCTTCAAAAAACTGGCATGCCGCAATCAAAGGGTCGCGGCGTTGAAAGCGCGGCGGCATGTTGTCATACAAAACACCTTCACGTATCCCGAATGAAGAAAACACAATACGTTCGGGTTTTATTTTATCCAGCAATCCCAACATAACCTGTGCTACCAAGGGAAAATATTTAAGCCTGTCGGAAGAAACCGCACCAAACCCCATAATCTCTTCATCTTGCGCGGTAACGATCCAGTTCAACAAATCGCGAAACGCATCAATCTTAAGCGTGTATTCATTAACCACACTTAGCGGGTAGTTTTTACGCGCAATATCCAAGCTGGCAAATGAACGGATTGTGCCCCCGATTAAGTATAAGGTTTCTTGTGGTTTAAATGATTTCGTCAAGCGGGTTAATTGATTTTTGATCTCTTTATTAAGGGCCGTTTGATCTGCTTCAAACTGTTGTAAATGCAACGGCCCCAATTCAGATGTTTGGGCTATATCAACCGAACCCGCACCAATTTTTGCAAGCTCAACTGAGGATCCGCCCACATCACAAACCAACCCTGCGGCATCAGGCCTGCAAAAGAAAACGCCTTGCGCTGATAAGGTCGCTTCTTGCGCGCCGGTTACCACCTGAAGCCGCAAATTGGTTTCGAACAAAACCTCATCACAAAAATTCGCGCCATCTTTTGCGTCACGCACCGCTGCTGTCGCAACCGTATGAATGGTTTTCACACCCATGCGTTCGGCAATACCTACAAAGCGCTGGATTGCACTTAATGCCCGCACACGACCCGCAGGGTTAAGGATGCCGCTTTCAGCCAAACCGCGCCCCAACCCGCAAACAACCTTTTCGTTGAAAAATTGCAAAGGGGCGCGTTTGGCGCCAAAATAAACCACCAACCGTACCGAGTTAGAACCAACATCGATAACGGCAATTTTGTCAGGCTCAGTCATGCCCATGCACTAATTCCGGTACATCTTTCGCCCCAACCGAGCCACGCCCAGATAAAGACGGGTGTTCCATAAAGAAGCGGTGGCAATCAAACCTGCGTTTCCGACCTTTGGTATGTTTTAAATATTTACCATCAGGTTGTAACACCCAAGAATTACGTTCATCTGCCAGATTGGCTTCCATTATCTGGCTCATTATTTGGGCGTGAACGGTTTTATTGGTAATCTCAGCCATGGTTTCTACGCGTTTGCACATATTTCTATACATCCAGTCAGCCGAGCTCATGAAAACCCGCGCTTTATCTGATGGCAGTCCAAAGCCATTGCCAAAACAAATAATCCGCGCATGTTCCAAATAACGCCCGACAATGGATTTTACGCGGATGTTTTCCGACAGTCCTTGCACGCCTGGGCGCAAAGCACAGATGCCACGCACCACCAGATCAATTTTAACGCCAGCTTGTGACGCCACATAAAGCGCGTCAATTATTTCATCTTCAACCAAAGAGTTCATCTTAACCCAAATACGCCCTTCAGCGCCAAATTTAGCTTCGCGATCAATGCGTTTTAACAGTTTTGTCTTCAGGTTTCTGGGCGCAATAGCCAAGTTTTCCAACCCTCTAGGCTCAATCCCGCCAGAAATGTAATTAAAGAATTTCGTAGCGTCGCGCCCAATGGCTTTATTAGTCGTGAACAATGACATATCGGTGTAAACTTTAGCGTTCAAAGGATGGTAATTGCCCGTACCTATATGGTTGTACGCCACAAGATCATCGCCTTCCTGACGCAAAACAGTTGATGCTTTTGCGTGGGTTTTCAGGTTTGGCACGCCATAAATCACCTGAACGCCTGCCTGTTCCAATAGCCTTGCTTGGCGAATGTTGGCGGCTTCATCAAAACGCGCCTTCAATTCAATCATCGCCGTTACATCCTTGCCCGCACGTGCCGCTTCTATCAACGCCTCAACGATGGGTGATTCAAAGGATGTTCGGTACAGTGTCTGTTTGATCGCCAATACATATGGGTCACGCACGGCTTGTCGCAAGAAATCTATAAAGATGTCAAAAGACTCGTATGGGTGGTGCAACAGCATGTCTTTTTGTTTGATTGCCGCAAAAATATCCCCGTGAAAATCACGCACCCGTTCGGGTTGTCTGGCATGATATTCTGCCCATAATAATTCTGCATGGCGTTTAAGAACCAGATCGGAATAGTCCGCTAAGTTCAAAACACCTTTGACTTTCACAACTTTTTCCGCTGCAACGCCACAGCCATTTTGCACCATGTTGATTAGGCTTTTGGACATATCATCGGCCACGAACAACCGCATCACACCCCCACGGCTACGCTGTTGCAGGGCAGTTTCAAATTCACCGATCAAATCATCTGCATCTTCATGGATTTGGATATTACTGTCACGCAGCAACCGAAACGCACTGCGTTCCAAAATTTCACATTTTGGAAATAACATTCCCAAAAACATATCCAGTAAATCCTGAATAAATATAACCCTAGTTGTACCATCTTCAAAAGGTTCAAGCGCGTAAACTGATTTGACGTGCAAAGGCACGGGCAGCAGCACATCCATCGGGTCGGTCTTTTTAGGCCGCAACAAGCGATATACCATGGTTAATGTGGCATTGGGGACGAACGGAAACGGATGATTTGCCCCTACCCGCATTGGCCGTAACAATGGTAAAACATTATCTAGGTATTTATTTTCCAGCCAGATGCATTCTTCGTCAGTTAAATCATCAGGCATAACCCTGTGAATTTTAGCCGTCGTCAGGCTTTCTTCTAGGTTATTCAAACAGTTTTGCTGTTGGTGCATCATCACATCAATCTCTTGATTTATGTCAACCAACTGTTGCTCGGCGGTAAGCCCATCAATGGTACGGTTAAAGTTTTCATCTGAAACCATGCGTTCCAGACCTGCAACGCGTACCACAAAAAATTCGTCTAAGTTTTTGGCGGAAATAGAAAGCATCCGCACACGTTCTAACAGGGGGATTTTCTGATCTTCAGCCACCTCTAAAACTCGCGTGTTAAACGCCAGCCAAGATAATTCACGGTTAAAAAACCGACTTGGCCCCGCAATATCCTCTATTTGAAAATCACACTCAGGCACCGCATCAGGGTTGTTTAAAAAATCTGCATTTACCATTGTTTTCCCCTTCATATCGCAAGATTAACCTTCATTCTGCATCTCATCCAAAACGCGCCCCGTAAGCCTTTTGGTAATCGGTTTTTGCCCCGCAAGAGAAGCACGATCCAAAGCTTGCACCAAATCACCTGCAAAAGCAAAAGAACGATCCATGCGTTTAACGATATAGTCAATCAAACTAGGCTCTACCCTTAATTGGCGATCCAGAAACAACTTCACCATCAATACCGATAACAACCTATCATCAGGCACTGCCAAATGGGCCACTTGCGCCTGTTCAATGCGGCTGACCAAATCCGCTAAACCCAGGCCCCAATCGGAAACAAACCCACACCCTGTCATCAATAAGGGATGGCCAGATTGCTGCATCAGATTGTGAAGGTGAAACAACGCCTGCTGCCCATCCATATCTTGGGCGATCTTGTGAACATCCTCAACAACAACGGGTTGAACAGCCAAGGTTTCCAGGCGTTCATAGGCCAAAATATTGGCTGAAACTGCGGTAGCCCCAACAGTTTCGGCCCAGATATTGGCCAGATGCGATTTACCAGACCCCTTAGGGCCGCATAAAACCATTTTTGCCAATGCCCAACTTGGCCAATCTTCCAAAAGGCGCACGGCCACATCATTTGATGGAGACACAAAAAAATCAGCCCGCCCAAAAGCAGTTTTCATTGGAAGATCAAAGATCAGTTGTTCAGGCATATTCGTTATTTATCAGCGGTTTTTTTGGCAAGTGTACCTTTGTACAATTTGCCTTGTAAATATTGCTGTATTCCAAAGCGAAAGAACACGCCCAAACTAGCCGCAACCGGCACCGCTACCAACATTCCGGTAATCCCCATCAAGCTGCCAAATGCAGACAATGCAAACATCAGCCAAACAGGGTGCAGGCCAACTGAACCCCCAACCAGTTTGGGCGTTAAAACATTACCTTCAACAACCTGTCCGATCGCAAATAGCACTGCAACAGCAACAATCCATTCCGGCGTGTCCCAAAACTGAAACAATGCCAGCCCAATGGATAAAACACCGCCTATGACTGAACCAACATAAGGGATAAACGTCAGCAATCCCGCTATCAGCCCAACGATCAGGCCAAATTGCAAACCTACAAGCATTAGACCTATCGCATAAAAAGTACCCAGAATGGCGCATACGGTAAGCTGCCCGCGTACAAAGCCCGCCAAAACCGTATCAACCTGTTTGGCAAGCCCGCGCAACGTATCTAGGTGGTCACGCGGCAACCAGCCATCGATTGCTGCAATCATTCTATCCCAATCCAGCAGCATATAAAATGCTACTACAGGGGCCACGACAATAAAGATTACCGCATCCAGAATGGAAAAGGCAGAGGCTAAAACAGCATTGGCCAGCGCACCGCTTTGGCCCTGAACCGTATCACCAACAGATTGCAAAGCCCGCCTGATTGATGAGCCTTCTTCCATAATACTGGGAAAGCGTTCGCTTAAGATACCCTGTATCTGTGTGTAATATGACGGGGCAGATTTTACTAAGGCGACAAGTTGTTCAATTAGCAATGGCGCCAACAGAACCATCAAAAGAATACCTATAATCAACCCACAAAATGTAATTGTAATTGTTGCGGCAATGCGGCTGAACCCAAAGATTTCCAACTTATCCGCAACAGGGTCTAGGAAGTATGCAATCGCCATGCCTGTGACAAACGGCAAAATCACATTTCCCAGTGCCCATAAAGCAAAGATCAAAACGACCAGCCCAATGCCCCAATAACTGGCTTGTTGTCTTACTGTAAGTGCCATAATCAGCCTTTGTTGCTTTTCCCCTTTGTCCAACAGGCAGCACTGGATTGCAAGCCTTGGATGCACTTGAACAATTTGACGTAACCATTCATTACTGCCTCAATTAAGGAGATTAATCATGGCAAAAACCCGTATGTTGCATGAATTCGGATTGGGCAGTTCACTGCATCGCACAGATTACACAGGGGCTGCCTTACGTGCATTAAAAGACGCGCTTTGGCACAATTCGGTTAGCATAGCACCCGCCTTTGGCTTTGCAAAAGAAGCGATGATCGTTGATGTGGAAATTGCAGTGCAAAAACCAGATCAGGTTGATTGCGCGGCTTTGTCAGATGTTTTTCCATATGGCCAAATCACGGTTCATGCAGTTGCAGGTGGATTAGACATTCCCAAACCTGACGGCACAGGTATTACCATCATCGCACACGCAGCCATTGCCGTGTCGTTTGATATGGAGGCGGTGAAATGAGCATGGAACGTATTATTCTGGAAATGGGCGCAGGTAATGATCTGTACGGCCAAGATTACACCAAAGCGGCGCGGCGTGCTGTGCAAGACGCCCTACATCACAGCTCACTCGTTTTCTTTCGGTCATTGGATATTGCAGCGGCCGATATGGTGGTGAAAGTCACCATTGGGGTGCAAGAACCAGATAAGGTTGATGCAACCGCCGTGCAGGCCGATCTGCCACGTGGCAAAGCCGAAGTTCAGGTGGTTTTTGGCGGGCAAAATCTGGTGGATACAGAGAATGACACAACATCCGTCATCGCCACCGCCGCGATAGAGGCTTATGTGGATATTGACCAAGGTAAATGGAAGCTAAGCGAACCTGTTTAACCACGCAAAACCCCCCGTCACCATCATTCGGCTGGCGGGGTTTTACGGTATCTTCATAGTATCTATAATAAAGTAGGTGGCGCCACCTATGTGCTTCGACTTTGCTGAAACACCACTTGTGCGGTTATATTGCCTGAACAAGGGTTGATGGCCCTTGCGCCTAATCTAACGTTGTTTCGGTAGTTTTCTCATTTGACGCTGTTACCCGCCTTTTGAGAACCCGTTAACCACTTTTGTCGACGGGTTGGTTATAACGTGAGAAGGGTTAGAGAGTTGTTAGGGGTGCGTTCGGTAGGGTGGGCTTCAGCCCACCGTTCGTCAAAAAGCCTGAGCAAATGTAAAATGGAAGCTTTGTCACGCGTGGGCTGAAGCCAACCCTACGGCTTGCTACACTTGCTAGACGAGATTATTTAAATATCTGCAAGCGCATTTAATTCAACATAAATGTCATCTATCACTGGTGGGATTACCTTTTCTCCATCGTTCAGTACGAACGCAAAACGATACTCGCGTTCATTTTTGTATGTAGTTGGCTTCATAAACGGTATATCGTTAATTGTTCTGACCAGATCATTAAATGTAATCATATTCTCATTTGTAACATTCAAGACTCGATCATTATATAAGACTTTTTGATTCCTAATATGCAGTTTAAGATTTTTAAGCGACTCAACGCTAAGCTTTTTGATATGTTCCTGCTCGAATGCCTCCATAGGCGCTTGGGAAATAATTAATTTCCCAATACGTATAGCAAATTGCTCGGCTTTTTCGATTGGAAAATTCCAATAGTCTGTATAACTATCAAACGGGTTATTATTAGCATCATTCATTGCTGACATACAAAAAATCAAACAATTTGGAACAGATCTTTTTATTGTTAAGCTGCCGCTTCTTATTATAACAGAATCTTGAGTAACGTTGCCCATCTCAAGGCCGTCAGTTTTACATTCAAACTATCCAGGGAAACGAGGTGTGTCGTCAGGTTCATCATTACTTAATCTTAACACTCCACTCAATAGGGGGTTCGACATTCGTCTATCCAGCTCGATCTCATCGTGAAAGTTGATCACCATTTGAAAGTTACCCTCTTCACCATCTTGTAGTTCGGAGTTTTCAATATGCCTGTACTTATATAACGTACCTATTTGAAGTTGCGATCCAGTTCGAATATTATGTTCAGGCTTAAAAAATTTTATTAAATGCATCTTTATACCAGCTTGTTAAAATAATATTCTTCAACACTCTTGCAACTATCAATAAATCACAAGTAAAAATCTAAACATGTGGTCAATATTCATTTTTCCGACCGAGTTCACACACCCACAATTACCCCCCTAAACAAACTGCTCGCGAATAAGCCGTTCTTCCAATCCGTGTCCCGGGTCAAACAGAATGCGGTGAGCGACATTCGGTTCGTTGAAAATTTCAACTGACAGCACGTCGACGGCTTCTTTGCCGTCGGCCACTGCATTCACAGGGCGTTTTTCGGGTTCTAGTACGTCAAAACGCACGCGCGCTGACATTGGTAACAACGCACCGCGCCAGCGGCGGGGGCGAAAGGCTGCCATTGCCGTTAAGGCCAAAATTTCTGCGCCAATCGGCAAGATAGGCCCGTGGGCGGAATAGTTATAGGCGGTTGATCCCGCAGGGGTGCTGACCAAGGCCCCATCGCAAGCCAATTCAGGCAAGCGTTCACGCCCGTCCACAGATATGCGCAATTTGGCAGCTTGCGGGCCATGGCGCAGCAATGACACCTCATTAATTGCCAAGGCTTCGATTTGTGAACCATCTGCACATTGGGCTATCATCTTAAGCGGGTGTATCACGGCCTCTTCGGCCTCTGCTAATCGTTCCAGCAGATCATCTTCGGCGTATTCATTCATCAAAAACCCGACAGAGCCACGGTTCATACCATAAACGGGCGTCGGCAGATGTTGGGTTTCATGCAAAGTGTGCAGCATTAAACCATCCCCACCCAATGCCACGATAATATCAGCATCCTTTAAAGCGACGTTTCCATAGCGTGCAGACAGAGCATCCAATGACGCCTTGGCTTTGGCAGAACGGTTCGCCACAAAACATAATTTTTGAACACCCATTTGCAGTAACCTTTAGTTTCTTTATGCGTTTGAAACAAAATTTAACACAGGAATGGGGCGGTCTTTCAAGCGTTAATGACACAAAACCCATAAAAACGAGGGCAATTTTGTAAAGCGCGACGCAGTTACCATCATGTTTGTCGCTTTATCACTTACATGAGCATGTTTGATGCAATAAAGACGGGCCAAGAATTAATGCCATTTAGGAGTAACTGCCATGACAACAACCCGCGACGCTGGATTTTTCACCGAAGAACTTTCATCACGTGATCCTGAAATTTTTGGTTCCATTACCAATGAACTTGGTCGTCAACGCGACGAGATAGAGCTGATTGCCTCTGAAAATATCGTGTCACGTGCAGTGATGCAGGCACAAGGGTCTGTCTTGACCAACAAATATGCCGAAGGCTATCCAGGGCGTCGTTACTACGGCGGGTGTCAGTTTGCTGATGTTGCTGAAAATCTAGCGATTGATCGCGCTAAACAGTTGTTTGGATGTGATTTTGTCAACGTGCAACCCAACTCTGGCTCACAAGCGAACCAAGGTGTTATGCAAGCGTTAATTCAACCAGGTGATACTATTTTGGGTATGAACCTTGCTTCAGGTGGTCACTTAACCCACGGTGCGGCCCCTAACCAATCTGGTAAATGGTTCAACGCCATTCAATACGGTGTGCGCAAACAAGACAACCTGATCGATTATGATGAAATAGCTGCTTTGGCCAAGGAACATCAGCCGAAAATGATAATTGCAGGTGGTTCTGCCATTCCACGTCAAATCGATTTTGCGAAATTCCGTGAAATTGCTGATTCTGTTGGTGCCTATTTGCACGTCGACATGGCCCACTTTGCAGGTCTTGTAGCCGCTGGTGAACACCCAAGCCCGTTCCCACATGCAGATGTTGTAACAACAACCACGCATAAAACCCTACGCGGCCCACGTGGCGGCATGATCTTGACCAATGATGAGGCTATTGCGAAAAAAGTAAATTCCGCGATTTTCCCAGGCATCCAAGGTGGCCCTTTGATGCATGTAATTGCAGCTAAAGCAGTAGCCTTTGGCGAAGCTTTGCGCCCTGAGTTCAAAACCTACCAAAAAGCGGTTCGCGCCAATGCGGTTGCCCTTGCCGATCAGTTGATGAAGGGTGGTCTAGACATCGTTTCAGGCGGTACAGACACACACCTAATGTTGGTTGATTTGCGCCCTAAAGGGGTAAAAGGCAACGTGGCAGACAAGGCTTTGGGCCGTGCCAACATTACGTGCAACAAAAACGGCATCCCGTTTGACCCAGAAAAGCCAATGGTCACATCTGGCCTACGTTTGGGCACCCCTGCGGGCACCACACGTGGCTTTGGTGAAGCGGAATTCCGTGAAATCGCTGACATGATTATCGAAGTGGTCGATGGCATTGCTGCCAACGGCGAAGACGGCAATGGTGAAGTAGAGGCGGCCGTAAAAGCCAAAGCAGAAGCCCTTTGTGCACGGTTCCCAATTTACGATACTTTATAATATATCTCTATAAATTGAAAACTGCGTTGGACAGATGTCTTGCGCAGTTTTTTTGTGCCCGCTAGAAGGGGTATATGAAAAACCGCCCCATACATATCGCGTGCCTAATTTGCTTTGCAATAAGCCTTACGTCTTGCGGGGTGAAAACCGCCGTTCCGGGGTTTGAATACCCTGTTTACGCGCCTGACAAAAAATGGCCAAAGCTTGCACCAACCGCAGAACTTGAACAAAAGACAGATGTTGATGTCGAAGCGGCAGTTGAAGATGTTGAACGGTTAAAACGTTTACCCAAATAAGCTTTGCGGGCATTGCCCCTGTGCGTCTGTTACGTTAACAAATGCCCACAAGATTATGGAGCGGCATATTTATGGCAAACACATTAAGATTAGGCATCGCAGGCTTGGGAACAGTTGGCGTTGGTGTCATAAAAATCATCCAGCAACACGCAGAATTGCTAGAGGCCCGTTCGGGATGCAAGATCGTTATATCTGCGATTTCAGCACGGTCAAAAAACAAAGATCGCGGTATTGATATTTCCAACTACGCTTGGGAAGATAACTCTGTGGATTTGGCCGCACGCGATGATGTCGATGTGTTTTTGGAACTGATAGGTGGCGACAGTGGCCCTGCAAAAGCAGCCGTTGAAGCCGCCATTGCGGCAGGTAAACATGTGGTCACAGCAAATAAAGCTATGTTGGCACTACATGGGCAAAATCTGGCACTGGCAGCTGAAGCGGCTGATGTAAACTTGCGGTTTGAAGCGGCTGTTGCAGGCGGCATTCCGATTATTAAATCTTTGACAGAAAGCCTGGCTGCAAACAAAATCATCCGCATCATGGGGGTTATGAACGGTACTTGTAACTACATCTTAACCCGTATGGAAAGTGCAAAGCTACCCTATAAAACCGTCTTTGAAGAAGCCAATCAGCTTGGCTATCTTGAGGCTGATCCAAATTTGGATGTGGGTGGCATTGATGCGGCCCATAAGCTGGTTTTATTGTCATCTATTGCCTTTGGTACTCAAGTGAACTTTGCAGGGGCCGAACTAGAAGGCATCGGCCAAATCACCATCGAAGATATAGATCATGCACGAGATATGGGCTTTCGGATCAAATTGTTGGGCTTGGCCCAGATGACCGATGCAGGACTTGAACAATCTATGCGCCCATCGCTTGTTCCTGCGACCTCACCTTTGGCCCAGCTTGAAGGTGGTACAAATATGGTTGTGGTTGAAGGCGATAGTGTAGAGCAAATCGTTCTGCGCGGTGCTGGTGCTGGTGAAGGGCCAACCGCAAGTGCGGTGATGGGCGATGTGATGGATATTGCACGCGGCATTAAGATCCCTGTTTTTGGTCAGCCCGCAAGCAGCCTGAAACCCGTAAAAGCCGCGCGCGCCAGTAATAAAGCCGCGTTCTGTTTACGTTTGAACTTAGTCGATACACCAGGTGTTATGGCCCAAATTTCAACTGAACTGGCCAACGCAGGTGTTTCAATCGACCGTATGCGCCAATTCAGCCATAATGACACATCTGCGCCTGTCATGATCGTTACACACCCTACAGAACGCACCGCGGTTGAAGCGGCATTTGATGCTATTTCGGCCTTGAAGGTGACAACACAAGCACCTTTAATGTTGGGCATAGTGGACGTTTAAACAACGCGCATTAGGCTGGTTTTTTGTGCTTACGCATGCGTAAATAAACAAAAGGCATCGTTACGATATACATGACAACCCCATAAACTGCTGCAGGAATGGCTTCCTCTGGCAGTGCGGATGTACTTGCAACAATCAAAGGTGCAACCGCTATTGCGATTGTCACGTTCTGCACACCAGTTTCAATAGCTATCGTTGTTGCATCTTTGGCACCAAGACCAAACATAGTTGCCGTCAATAAGCCAATAACAAGCAAGACAACATTCATCAGAACTAAAGCTGGCCCCAATCTAACAAGGTTGGAAATTAGCGTTTCCCAGTTAGATAGGATTGCCGCTAAAACAATAACAACGAACAAAACCATCGCAATTTTAGAAAGCAAACGGCTGGCTTTAGTCACAAAGCCCGGCGCTAGATGTGTTAATAAAACGCCAATAGAAACAGGCACAACCGTGATTAGAAAAATTGATACGGAAATCTTCAATATGTTGAACTCTTCGGGAACAGATCCTGTAAAGTAGCGCATCGATAAACCGATAATAATTGGCAAGGTAATCACTGAGATAAGTGTGACAGTAGCTGTCAAAGTAATTGAAAGCGCCGTATTTGCCCCCGCAATTTTTGTTAAAACATTTGTTGTAACGCCGCCTGGGGACAAGGCTAATATCATCACACCAACAGCCAGTGCTGGCGTTAATTGAAACATAACGGCAATCAAAAAACCCACGATAGGCAGTAGAATAACTTGATTAACCAATCCCAAAGTGAATGCTTTGGGGAATTTCAGAATATCTGAAAAACTGGCAACCTTCAGCCCCATACCAAGCGTAAACATAATGAATGCAAGAGAAAGTGGTAGAACGACTTTTAACAATATATGTTCCATTTTTATCCTTTGACTGTCTATTAGTCCCAGTCTATCTGTACGCACACCTGCCGCAACATATTTAACTGACATTTAAGAATTATGTTAGGAAAGATCACAAAGAACCGCAATGTTTAGCATCAAAACTATTCAACAACAGTCAAGGTTATAACAATGCCCCCCTTCTTAGGCGTCGAAAACTCTGCTACTGGGCGCCGTTGGGTCGGCCTAAGCGACGCACAAGATCGTCATGCACAAGCCATTTCGCAACAAGCAGGATTGCCTGAAATTGTTGCACGCACATTAGCCCGTCGCGGCGTTTCTCCTGAAGAAGCAAAAGCGTTTTTAAGCCCCTCGTTACGCGATCTCATGCCCAATCCATCAATCCTAAAAGATATGGACAAAGCGGCAGAACGCATATGCCATGCCGTTGATGAAAACCAAAAGGTCGCAATATTTGCGGACTATGATGTAGACGGTGCCACCTCTGCTGCCCTACTCATCACATGGTTGCGCGATTTTAACCTGACAGCCACACTTTACGTCCCTGACCGCATTGATGAAGGTTACGGCCCCAATGATGAAGCCATGCAAATGCTGGCTGACGACCACGACCTTATCATTTGCGTGGATTGCGGAACGCTGTCACACGGGCCGATTGCGGCTGTGATAGGCACCGATGTGATTGTACTGGATCATCACACGGGCGGTGAAACTTTGCCTGATGCTTTTGCAGTGGTGAACCCAAACCGCCAAGATGAAGATACTGAATACGGGTACCTGTGTGCCGCAGGTGTTGTGTTCCTTGCCCTTGTCGCCTGTAACCGCATTTTAAAAGCCGCAAACAAACCTGTGCCTAACCTGATGAACGCACTTGATCTTGCCGCTTTGGGTACTGTCGCAGACGTTGCCCCCCTGATTGGCTTTAACCGCGCATTGGTCCGCCAAGGGTTAGCAATCATGGGTGCGCGGCTTAGGCCCGGTCTGGTCGCACTTGCAGACGCTGCCAAAATGAATTCCGCCCCCACATCCTATCACCTTGGTTTTTTGTTGGGCCCGCGCATCAATGCAGGCGGGCGTGTTGGTAAGGCAGATTTGGGCGCACGGCTTTTGTCGACCACCGATATGGATGAAGCATGTTCTATCGCAGACAAATTGAACCAGCTAAATGACGCGCGCCGTGAAATAGAGGCCCATGTGCAATTATTGGCCATGGAACAGGCTGAAGAACGCGGATTTGACCGGCCGTTAGTTTGGGCAGCTGGCGAAGGTTGGCACGCAGGCGTTGTAGGTATCGTTGCATCACGCCTGAAAGAGGCCACCAACCGCCCCGCGATTGTCATCGGTTTGGACGGGAATGAGGGCAAAGGCTCTGGCCGTTCAGTCACAGGGATTGATCTGGGATCAGCCGTGGCCACATGTACGCGTGAAGGTATCTTGCTAAAGGGCGGCGGTCACACAATGGCCGCAGGGCTAACCGTGGCCACAGATAATTTGGACGCCGCGATGGAACGCTTATCAGAATTGCTGGAAAAACAGGGCGCTGGTAACATCGGCCCCAAAGACCTGACATTGGACGGTGCCATAGCACCCTCTGCCATAACACCCGAACTTATTGAACAACTAGAAGCGGCAGGGCCCTTTGGTGCAGGCGCACCTGCGCCCCGATTTGCCCTGCCCGCCCAGCGCATTGTTTTTGCCAAACGTGCAGGAGATACGCACTTGCGCCTGACATTACAGGGTGAAAACGGCAGCAAAATAGATGCCATATGCTTTCGGGCTTATGACGGCCCGATAGGCACGTTACTGGAAAATCACAATGGACGGTTGTTTCATTGTGCAGGGCGGCTGGAAATCGACGATTGGGGTGGGCGCAGGCGTGCTAAATTGCGCCTAGAAGATGTAGCAGAGGCTTTGTAAAAAAGTTTCGCCCCAGATCAAAAATCCTCTTGCCAGCCGCAATAGTTCACACTAAATACCGCATCACAGTGAGTGGTCCCTTCGTCTATCGGTTAGGACATCTGGTTTTCAACCAGGAAAGAGGGGTTCAACTCCCCTAGGGACTACCACTGTTAATTCCCACTTAGTTTAAATAACAAACCATCGTGGTTGCTCACTATGCTTGTACTAAGCCAGCAACCCTAAATCTGCTGCACGTTGCACGGCCTCGGCACTGGTGCGGGTGCCAAGTATGGCGCGTACATTTGTTAGTTGCGCTTTGACCGTTACAATCGGTATGCCCAAGCTTGTTGAGGCTTCTTCAATTCGGGCGCCGTTCGCAATTTCATTCAAAAGTGCTTTTTGCTTATCCGTCAACTTAATCGCAGACACTTCTTCTTTGTGGATCATTTCAAGAATTTCATAAATCTTGGTGATTTCCGCATCGGTAAATTCACGGTCTGATCGGGAAAATCCGCCGATCGTATGTTTGTTATTTGTATCAATAGACACAACAAACCCAAAATTCATATCATATGATTTGGCCCCAACCAAAACACCCCGTGTATCAATCGCGTCAAGATCGCTCCAGCGGCATGTTCCTTGGTTTTGAAAGCCCCACATAACGACAGGATCGTTTAGAATATAACCCTTATCCTCATAATAATTAATCCAAGCCACAGGATAGGTTTGAAACATTAATTTCGGAGCATTAAATTCTATATGCAACGCAATCGCATAGCCTGTAGGTGCTTTTTCTTTTAGCACATCAAGCCAGTGGTTGATGCCTTCCATTTGTTGCATATCGTTTCGTATTTTTCTTTGTACGTTCCCCACTCGTTAATTTAGTACAATTTTCACTTTAGTGACACTTTTGGTATAATTAAGATATAAGATGTAATTCAGCAAGGCAGCAAAGTGATTTAATGTGGCTATAGAGTTCAAAATCAAAGAAATTGAATGGCTTGCGCCCGTTGGATTGCAAATATCATTGCGCATCCGTTTTGGCTCTCCTTTAAGTTCTTACAACACATATCCTACTGAGTGGGTCCAAAAATACACCGAATTGGGCCTGATGATGCACGACCCAAGTATGAAATGGGCGTATGAAAACACAGGCACATGCCGTTGGAGCAGCCTTGAAAGCCAAGACACACACAGTGTTTTAAAAATGGCTGCCAGTTACGGTATTACCTATGGCGCCGCAATTTCATGCCGAACAGATGAACAACTGGGGCATAGAAGCATTGCAACATTCGGGCGTGATGACCGCGAGTTTGAAGATGCAGAATTGACGCATTTGAACAAGTTCGTCCAAAAACTGCACGACACAGCAACCCCGCCTACCAATATTACGGATGCCGAAATTGAAGCCCTTTTATTGCTGAAAAGAGGTTTGATTATTAAAGAAGTCGCAGCAGAGCTTAATATAAGTGAGAATGCGGTTAAGCAACGTATGAGTAATGCGCGTCGCAAGCTTGGTGCTAAAACGACAATACATGCGGCCTCACTTGCCCAACAATATGGGCTTATTTAACGAAATGTGCAATTTTTAAGGCAATTTAACGCTCAACCTATACTTTAGTACATACCGAAAAGTACAATTTTAAAGTCTCATTGAATCTCTAACTTAATAGGAGATTTACTATGAACTATGTAACTTTTGACTTCACTACTTTCCATAAATTCGGCTCTACTTTTTACGATTACTTGGGTTTGCGTAAAAAATACTTCGTTGACGAATTGAAATGGGATATTTTCCATGATGACCATGTGGAAATGGATCAATATGATAATCCATTAGCCCATTACTCTGTTATCATAAAAGACGGCAAAGTTGTTGGTGGGGCCAGAACAGCGCCCACATCAGCAAAATGGGGCGATACAACCTATATGCTTAAAGATGTAGCATCTGGGAAATTACCCAAGATACCAGATCAGATATATACCGATAACTTTGAAACAGATCGGGTTTGGGAATGTACCAGATTGGTTGTATCCAATGAACTTATGGGTATGTGTGAAAAAATTGAGTGCCTGCGATTAATTGTTGAAGGCATCGTTCATGAAACCCAACCTTTGGGTGCCGAGCACCTTATTTGCCTGTCACCACCAACATTGCCCCGCATGTTCTGTTCATTCGGGTATGGCTGCAAGCAGGTAAGTGACCCATATATTTGCCCAGAAGATGGACGGAAATATGCTGTTTTAATGATGCCAACCGCAAAAGTATTTAGCGAGGTTAAAAAAGCTGTGTGAGATGCAACGATAAACACGTTTGTAAAATTAAATGGTATTTCATTACTATCTGCGAATGGCCGAGCTGGGTGCCGCTTGGCCAATCGCAGACCAGTTCACACTGGCACGCGCAATTTTCGTGTCGTCCCATGTTTTCATCACAATGTCGAAACCCGTAACGGTCACGGCTTCAGCCAACAGTGAAAATCGCAGATTTTGTGCCATAGACGAGTCTATGCCTGTCACGCCCAAAATGATATGTGGTGGCTTGTGAAAACTATGGGCAAAACTGATTTGGCAGCGCACTTCGCGGTCACCCTCTTTATACCACATAGGCCCTTTTTCATCCACATGGTTAAACAACTCACCCGCAGCTGTAATGATCTGCATCCCGACAAGGGGTGATGTTGTTTTTTGCTTAGCCAAGTCTTTATTCACGGCACCCTCTTATCGTCAAAAATCGCGTATTGCTTTTTTATATAAAACTCTTTGGTTTTTGATAACACAACCGTAATATTTTTGCTCAAAACATAAAATTTATTGCTTTGTATAGAACATTTACATGAAACTGTGATATTTTAAATATAGAAATATAATCAGGCTTTTACGAACTAGGTTTTTTAATGAACGGTTTTTTACTTCAAGCAACAATATATCTGGCGGTCGCCGTCATTACAGTTCCGATAGCAAAGCGTTTGGGGCTAGGATCAGTGTTGGGCTATCTTATTGCGGGGGTTCTAATCGGCCCTGTTCTAGGGCTGGTAGGTTCTGAAGCGCAAGACCTTCAACATTTCGCAGAATTCGGCGTGGTGATGATGTTGTTTTTGGTCGGGCTTTCACTAGAGCCAAAGGCGCTTTGGGATATGCGCACGCGCTTAATTGGGCTGGGAGGGCTACAGGTTTCACTAACAACAGGTGCCATTATGGCGGCTTGCATGTTTATCGACCTCGATTGGTCTGTCAGCCTTGCAATAGGTTTGACATTTTCGCTGTCGTCAACTGCGATCGTTATCCAAACCCTGAATGAAAAGGGGTTGATGTCTACCCAAGGTGGGCGATCCAGTTTTTCAGTGCTTTTAGGTCAAGATATAGCTGTAATTCCAATGCTCGCATTGATCCCTTTGCTGGAAAAGCCCGAATTATATAGCTACGCCCCATCGGTTGAAAGTCATGACGCCAGTATCAGCCTTATTCACGGGTTGCCAGGTTGGGGGGTTACACTTGTCACCATCGCCGCTGTTGGCGTGGTTATTTTAGCTGGAACTTACCTGACACGGCCGTTGTTTCATTACATTGCCGCCAGTCGTTTGCGTGAAATGTTTACCGCTGTTGCTTTGCTTTTGGTCATAGGCATAGCCCTGTTGATGTCCCTTGTTGGGCTGTCGCCAGCATTAGGTACGTTTCTTGCAGGCGTTGTTTTGGCCAATTCCGAGTTTCGCCATGAATTGGAAGCCAATATCGAACCCTTCAAGGGGTTATTGTTAGGTCTGTTTTTTATAACCGTCGGAGCAGGTATAAATTTCAGCATATTGTCCAACAACTTCTTTAGCATCATAGGAATGACGTTTGGTGTTATCTTAATCAAAGGCTGGGTATTGCTGGCTTTATCCTATGTCTACAAACTAAGGGGCCGTGACAGGTTATTGTTTGCCCTTGGGCTGGCACAGGCGGGGGAATTTGGCTTTGTTATGCTGGCCGCAATCGTGAAAAACAACGTTATACCGCACTCAATCTCAGAAACCTTATCGCTAGTTATCGCACTCTCTATGCTGCTGACACCTGTATTGTTTATTGTATACGAACAACTGGCAAAACGCAAAATCGCACCCGCCATTAAAGTTTCCCCCGATGAAATAGATCAAAGGGGGAAAGTCATCATTATTGGCATTGGACGTTTTGGGCAGATCATAAACCGTATGGCATTGGCGGCAGGGATCAAAACCGTTGTGATTGACCACCACGTCGACCAGATTAAGCAAATGCGTAATTATGGTGTAAAAGGCTTTTTTGGTGACCCTACGCGCCCTGAATTGATGCAGGCCGCTGGTTTGCATGAGGCAGAGGTTCTGGTTGTGGCGATCGACGATATTGCAGCATCAGTCAAATTGGTCAAACACGCCCGCAAAGAACGCCCTGACTTGCGCATCATTGCGCGCGCATATGATCGTAATCACGCCTATCAACTGTTCCGCGCAGACGCCACAGACATCATCCGCGAAACTTTCGACAGCTCAATCAGGGCCAGTAAGTGCATGTTAGAGCAACTAGGTTGGTCGGGATATGACATTGAAAATGCAGTTGATGCATTTGTCACCTCGGACAGAAGTGCGTTACAAGAATTGGCTGAACTATGGGACCCAAATATAAAAACCCAAGACAACAAAGCCTATGTTGAACGCGCGCGCGCCATCAATAAGGAATTCAACACAGGTTTTATGGCAAATCTTGCAAAAATTGTCGAACAGGATGTCACAGAAGATGATGACACACAAAAGGATGAACAACCGCCCTTTGAGGTGGGCGGGTAAAGCGCCCCTAACTCATTTAATATAAAACCCGTATTGTACAGGTATATGCGCTTTTACATCCACACCCAGTTCCATTGCCGCATGCATTGCCCAATACGGGTCTTGCATCATCCCGCGCGCCAATAAAACCATATCGGCCTGACCTTCAACGATTAACGCCTCGGCTTGTGCGGCTTTGGTAATCGTACCTACAGCCATGGTGTTTATCCCTGCCTCTGCGCGTAATTGACCTGCAAGTTTCAACTGATCCGCTGTTCGTGACCCGATAGAGGCCCGCGCATCAGGTGTTGCGCCACCACCTGAGCAATCAACAAAATCCACGCCGCGTTCTTTTAACCATTTAGCCATTTGGATGTTGTCTTCAATCGTCAAGCCACCTTCGGTCCAGTCACAAACCGACAGACGCACACTTAGGGGTAGGTTTTCAGGCCAAACCGCCCTAACCGCATCCACAGTTTCCAACATCATCCGCGCACGGTTGCGCAAGTCGTCGCCATATTCATCATCACGTGTGTTCACCAAGGGCGTAAAGAAGCTGTGCAATAAATACCCGTGTGCACCATGAATTTCCAACAGCTTATAATCTGCGGCCAACGCACGTTTAGCGGCTGCTACAAACAGGTCTTGCATCTCTTTAATATCTGCAACCGTCATTTGTGCAGGCGTTTTCCACAACCGCGTTCCATCGGGATCAAAAGCGACATTACTTGGCCCGACAATAGGCCAGCCACCTTCACCATCCTTTAGATGCGCACCACCGTCCCACGGCTTGGCAGCGGATGCCTTACGTCCTGCATGGCCGATTTGCACCCCTGGCACGGCACCTTGGCTCGCGATAAACCGATTAACAGATGCTGCCGCTTCAAGTTGGGTGTCATTCCACAACCCTGTACACCCTGGTGTTATCCGCCCATCAGCCCGCACGGCTGTTGCTTCGGCGATTACCAAGCCTGCACCCCCAGATGCACGTGCGCCCAGATGCACCTTATGCCAGTCATTCATCACCCCGTCTGTGGCGGAATACTGGCACATCGGTGAAACACCAATGCGATTACGGAACGTTACATCTTTAACGGATAGCGGTGTGAAAAGGGCTGACATGTGCGGTATATTCCTGTGAATGAGTTACCAAACACTACGAATGCTTTTGGATGCAGGCAATAGAAAAACCGCCCCTTTTCTAACCAACTGCAATACGGGGGCGCCCCGATGCGATTGCCGTAATATCCGCTTCCACAAATACAGTTCGATTTTCAACATTTGCCGTCCGAATATCCCGCTTTATGCGCATTGTGATACCTACGGCACCTGCATCTTTTGCGCCATTCATTGCTTGTGCATTTAAATGCGCTTCCAATGCGCCAACAGCTTCTTCCTGATTTATATAATCCACTGGCCCTGTTTCAAAATGCACTCTGAAACTTCCCTCTGCAGGGGATGTTATTTGCCCAGAACAACGCATGGATATTTGGCCAACAACGGCCCCTATCGCATTGGCCACACCTGCATATTCGGGCACGATGGTTTTTGTGGATAGCCTTTTTCCAACCGCACCGTAATAGTTATGCGCAGAAGCCCCTAACCCTATAAGGGGTAGGTTTAACCCCGCATCAATCGCAACTAAACCGCGATGGTGCGCCATGCCCTGTTTGACCAAAACATGCCGCGCCAATTCTTTTGGAGATATTCCAAAATCATACCCATCCTCGGAAAAAGCGGTTTCCAACAATGCTTCAACAGATTGTTCTGTTAGCTGATCCACAATCAATTTTGCTAAGCCTTCTGCCGTAGCAGACAACCGATTGCCATTGCCCGTTCTTTGGCGTGAAAACAACCGTAAAGCTTTTTCAGCCGCATCTTTATCCCACGCATCTAGATTGCCCAAGACATGTGATGCATCCGATGCTGTTAACCCGCAAACCATCACCAAACCACGCTTTACAAGCGTAGTAAGCGTTCCATGATCCATGCGGTTTTGCAAAACAGCCGCCATTGGGTGTGCTTGGTCACCAATTCTGGCTAAAACCGTTGTTTCCCGTTCAGACAGGCCATCATAAGATAAATCAGTTCGGTGGATTGCCACCACAAAACGGCCGTCAAATTCACCGATTATTTCATTGGCTAATTGCGCGTCTAACGCACCATGAACCGCATCGGGCCAATTCATTGCAAGCAAAGACACAGGCATAACACGGCGCGGCCCAAGCGTTAGGGCTGCTTGCAATCCGCCCTTAGACATGTGAACTTCACTGTCCCCACCTAGGCCCGTTGTGCGCATAGCAACAGCTTCCACCATCGTGCGAAACGCGCCTACACGCGCCCCTTGCGGGTCAATAATAGGACGGCCATTGCGTAAAACCGCGACATCGGTGGTTGTACCGCCAATATCCGAGACAATCGCATCTTTTTCATTCGTAAGCCAACGCGCCCCGACGATAGATGCCGCAGGGCCAGATAAGATGGTTTCAATCGGTGAGATGCGCGCCTGATTTGCAGAGATCAAAGCACCGTCCCCGCGCACAACCATAAAAGGTGCCTCAATTTTATTTGCTGCCAACAAACCTTCAACCGCCCCGATAAGATGATCGATCATTCCGATCAACCGCGCGTTCAAAAGTGCCGTCATCGCCCGTTTTGGCCCGTTCAATTTAGCGCTCAAATCATGGGAACAAGATACCGGTTTACCCGTCACTTCGCGGATAATATCGCGTACGCGCAACTCATGCGCAGGGTTGCGCGTGGCAAATTGACTGGCTACGGCAAACCCAGAAACGCGGCTTCCGTATTGCTGTAATTCTTCGCGCAAACTGGCCACGTCCAAAGGGGTAACTTCGCCGCCGGTATGATTATGACCCCCGCCTAGAAATATTACAGGGTCGCCACTTAGGGCTTCTTCAAGACCTTGTCGCGACAAATCGCGTTTGGAAAAACCAATGAAAATCAAACAAACACGCCCGCCTTGGCCTTCTACAAGTGCATTTGTGGCAAGTGTGGTAGACAATGATACCATGGCAATTTCAGATGCATCTGCACCCCGCTCAGTCATCACTGCATCTATTGCAGCACCCACACCGAGTGCAAGGTCATGCTTTGTTGTCAATGCTTTAGCACTTGCAACAACGCGTTCTTCATCTTCAATCAGAACTGCGTCGGTATAAGTGCCGCCTGTGTCTACACCCAATAAAAGAGCCATGCCTTACCCCAATTTCATTGGGTTTGGCGTAACAAGGAAAGTTGCATATGTCACGGCAGAAAACGACAAAATGAACTTTCGCTAACGCTAAGGGAAAGACCTAATCAAACAAGCCTTTCAATGCGCCCCCAAGCTCTTCTTTCAGTTTTTTCTTTGCCGCATCTTCTAAATCTACATCTTGGGCGTTTTCATCTTCTGGAATATCCAATTCTTTGCGCAACTTCGCTTCAGCATTTGCTTTGGCATCGTCTTCTTTTGCTTTCAGTGCCGCTTTATTATCTTCCAGTTTTCCATTTGATAACAGATCTATCAAACCGCCCAAATCGGGACGGAATTTTAAGTTATTCCAAGGGCCCGTAATATCCACGGGAACTGAAAAATTTGCATCCTTTGCTAGGCTGGTTGGTGTGACTGTATAGGACATATTCTGTTCACCCACATCAATCTGCCCTTTGCCTTCTGCCTTAAACAACGGACTGATAAGGGACATATCGACATTTTGCAAAATACCGTCTTTCATATTAAATGTCCCTGTAAGACTGGTAAATTCAGTGGCACCTTCAAACCCGCCAAAAGCTTTTTGCAGGTTGCGCATCATCGCAGCTAGATCAATACCCTTGAAACTACCCTTATCTATCTGAATTGTGCCGTCACCAGATAGGCTGTGCATAATCTGGTACAAACTGCCGCCCGCACCAGACAGGTTTAGTGTAGTGTTGCCAGCCCCCGTTAAGCGGTGCAAATCCAACAACCGACCCAAAAGCGGCTCTAACTGTACACCGTTGGCTTTGATATCTGATTTGAATGAAACCACATCACCCGCCCTAAAGCTAACTTTGCCACTTAACGCCCCTTGATAGGCCCGCACATCACGTAATGTCAGATACAGCGAGCCGTCACGCAAACGCGCATTTACATCTGTTTTATCCAGCTTGCTAACACCTAACTCTATTGAATTGGCTTTTAGATTTACGTCTGCATTAATCGCGTCCAGCCCAGAAATCCGAATGGGTTCTTTACTCCATCCGCTGTTACTGTTGCCAGAATTTTCTGAACCGCCACCAGTTTCATCCGATGCAAATGCTGACAAATCCAAGTCACCTGCGGTTAGGTTTGCCGCAATAAATGGCCTGCGATCAAACGCAAGTTCCACATCCCCCCTAAAGCTATTTTGATCGAGTGAGAATGTTGCTTTTGAAAGTGTGTTTTTACCGTTTCGAACCCGCACAACGCCTTTTACAGATGCAGTTTTGCCCGTGCCTTTTGGAAAGCCTATTTCTTGGTCAACAGCCTTTAACATTTTAGGCAAATCGCTTGCAGCAAAGCTGATTGTCCCATCGGCATTTTGTGTTTTTCCGTTCACAAGCCCTGCCCATGAAAACGTAAATGCATCGCGCCCTGTTATATCTATGGCCAGTTCTACGCGCAGTGTTTCTGCCCAGTTTTCTGGGCCGGTTATTTCTGTATCTATCTCGATCGGCAGCCCGTTCAAAGTGACAGCGCCTTTGCCAACCACACTTAACCCTGCATCCGACGCCATCAGTGTTCCTGTTGACGTAATTGTCTTTGCACCCAATACCGCATCTGGAAGGCTTGCACCTGTTAGCGCGCTTAATGCCTTTAAATCAGGCATCTTAATATCGTATTGGCCGTTGATTAGCGGCGCTGCATTTGGTGCAACCTTCACCTGTCCGTCCAAGCTGGCAACCAAACTGCCAATGCTAAGGGAACCCGCCAGATTTGACACATCACCCCCCAACAATTTTTGCAAATCCGCAATCGAAAGATCAACTTTGGCTTTATTTCCGTTCCAAACAGCAGTGCCGTTCAGCGCCGTTGCGGCCGATTTTGGCAGGCTGAAATCAACATCAATTTCGCTGATTTTTATATCCTGCCCGCTTGTTGCATCTTTGTAGGTTACAAGCCCGTCTTGGATAGATCCTTTGTTTAAAGTAAACCCACCCGCACCCGATGTGTTATCAGCGCCTTGCGCGTCCGACGCATCAGTGCCGCCAGATAACTCCCAATTCGCGACCCCGTCTTTATTACGTTCCAGATGAATTACAGGTGCACTCAGCACCAGTTTTTGCACCTCTAGCCCGCCGCCCAGCAAGGCCACTAATCCAACCCCAACCGAGGCCCCCTCGGCAGACACCATGTATTTTTCAGCGGCCCAATCCGCATTAGAAATCGTAAGCGGGCCCGTTTTAACACCCAATACTGGGTAAATAGTCGGCGAAAACCGCCCTGAAAGCGTTAACTTTCGCCCAGTGGCTTTTTCTAACTGTGCTGATGCCAGATCGCCGATTTTGTCCGCAGGCAGTAAGAATACCAACCCAACTAGACCCACTACCAAAACAATTAATACTGCTATTATCCGCACTATCCAACGCATTGCCTGTCTCCAATTCTTTTCATTACAGTATCATGTAGGTATGCTATGCGCTATTCACAATCAGGATAAGTCAGAAAATCAAATACTATCATCCGACACTCAAAGGGCAGTTATGACACAAACTCTATCTATCGAAATCGCAGACAATATCGCCACCGTCACCCTGAACCGCCCTGATAAGAAAAATGCTATGTCTTTCGAGATGATGGCAGAGCTTGTTGAAACAGGTAAAACCCTGCGAGAAACCAAAGGTTTGCGCGCGGTTATTCTGACAGGCAGCAACCATTGTTTTTGTTCAGGCATCGACCTGACCGACCTGATGTCTGCCGTACCAAAAATGGATGCGTTGCGCACAGAAATCCTGAACCCACCTGCGGGGGACGCATCGAACAAATTCCAAGCCCCGATTACCATCTGGTCAACACTTGATGTCCCCGTGATTGCAGCCCTTGAAGGTGTTGTATTTGGCGCAGGGGCACAACTGGCATTGGGTGCCGATTTTCGCATCGCGTCGCCCGATGTTAAGTTTTCGATTATGGAGGCAAAATGGGGCCTGATCCCAGACATGGGCCTATCACAATCCTTGCCAAAACTGATGTCTGCCGACCAAGCGATGGAGCTTATCATGACCGCACGCGTCTTAGACGCACCCGAAGCGCAATCATTGGGTCTTATCACCCGCCTTTCAGATGATCCTATGGCCGCCGCCATAGAACTTGCCGAGACCCTTAAAACCAAATCCCCCGACGCCATCAAAGCGGCCAAAAAACTGGTGAACGGCATATGGGGCTGTGGTGAAGCTGGCCTAAAACTAGAGGCCCAACTGCAATGTGAAATCATCGGTGGTGCCAATCAAATGGAAATGGTCATGGCAACAATGGCTAAGCGGGCACCGAAGTTTAGTTAACTATCTGCTTATTTTCACACGCAAACGGACTTAACCCCAGCCAGTTTTGCATGTTTGCAGCAATATCGACATCGCCGTGAATAAACAACTGGCCGCCCTCTATGGCACGTGCAACAGTCTCCAACCCCATCCAGATGGCAGTAATCGTTCGCAGGTCAACTTTGATATAAAGATCGACATCAAACCCAGGATCAACTGAACATAGATCCACGCCATCTTTAGGGTCACTAATAATCCAATAATTCTTTTGCGGTAGCTTATCTTCCCCGATCATGAACTGAATGGTCAACTTGCGATTAGGTAATTCCGCGGCCTGTAAATTACGCCGCATATCCCACATTAACAGGTTGGGGTCAGTGTTTTTCAAACTTGGGGTTGTTTCGACCCAGCGCTGCCCCCAAACCCCGACGGCCATAATAACAGGCTTTAGCTCTTCACCTGCTTTAGTCAGGCAATAGTCATAAATCTGAGGGCGTTTTTGCACCAAACACCGCGCAACTACACCTTGTTCTTCCAGCTCTTTCAGCCGTTTCGACAATAATGCAGGCGACATCCTTGGAACACCGCGCCGCAGATCATTAAACCGTGTTGACCCTGCGCAAAGTTCGCGCAACAAAACAATCGTCCAGCGACTGCCCAAAATTTCGGCTGCCATCGCAACAGGACAAAATTGATGATAGGTTGAAGTTGTCATTAGAACCCTCCTCTTACCCAATAGTATGCTGGCTTGCTAGCTGATTGCCAGTACAGAAACTGTACTGGGTTAGTACAGTTCCAGAACCAGACAGACAGATTTATCGTTGTTACGCATATTAAATCGATCCAAGAAAGGACAAAACAATGGACAGATTTGTTATAGAACGTGACATCCCCGGCATCGGCGCAATGAGTTCGGATGAACTTTGTGGTGCGTCCAATACATCGAACGCCGCCCTTGCAAAGCTAGCCCCGGAAGTACAGTGGGAACATTCCTATGTCGCTGACAACAAAACCTTTTGCATCTATCTTGCAAAGGATGAAACAGCGATAAATAAACATGCTGAATTATCAGGTTTTCCAGCCAATAAAATCACCCGTATTGCAGGCATGATTGACCCAACCACAGGTAAGTAACTGTCGTTTGCATACCCCGTCCAATTCGTTATATGCGGGGTATGACACAGAACCCACCTAGCCTACGCCCCGACTTGGCACCGCGTGCCAAAATCAATGAACCTGTCCGTGAAGGCCAGCCGAAAATCGGTATGGTGTCGCTTGGTTGCCCCAAGGCATTAGTTGACAGCGAACGCATCCTGACCCGCTTGCGAGCCGAAGGCTATGCGATCAGTCCCGATTATGCAGGCGCGGATGCGGTGATTGTGAATACTTGTGGATTTCTGGACAGTGCCAAGGCCGAAAGTCTGGATGCCATTGGTGAAGCCCTAACTGAAAACGGCAAAGTTATCGTTACGGGCTGTTTAGGTGCTGAACCTGATTATATCCGTGAACATCACCCCAACATTCTGGCGGTCACTGGCCCGCATCAATATGAGCAGGTGCTGGACAGTGTGCACAAAGCTGTGCCGCCCAGCCCAGACCCGTTTATTGATCTGCTACCGGCCACAGGTGTGTCGCTGACGCCGCGCCATTATAGCTACCTGAAAATATCCGAGGGCTGTAATCATAAATGCAAGTTTTGCATCATTCCCGACATGCGCGGGCGGTTGCAATCGCGCCCAGCGCATGCCGTTATGCGTGAGGCTACAAAGCTGGTGGATGCAGGTGTTAAAGAACTACTGGTGATCTCTCAAGATACCTCTGCATACGGTTTGGATATCAAGCATGCGACAGAACGGGGCCACCGCGCCCATATCGTTGATCTGGCGCGTGATCTGGGCACATTGGGCGCGTGGGTACGCTTGCACTACGTCTATCCCTACCCGTTTGTGCGCGATCTGATCCCGTTGATGGCCGATCCTGACAGTGGCATTTTACCGTATATGGACATCCCGTTTCAACACTCGCATCCTGACGTTTTGAAACGTATGGCGCGGCCTGCGAAGTCGGCTAATACGCTGGCGGAAATTGCTGCTTGGCGCAGTGTTTGCCCTGATATAACACTTCGTTCCACCTTTATTGTTGGCTTCCCAGGGGAGACAGAGGCCGAGTTTCAGCATTTGCTGGATTGGATGGATGAAGCGCAGCTGGATCGGGTTGGGTGCTTTCAATATGAAAACGTTGCGGGCGCACGTAGTAATGCGCTGGCGGATCATGTGGATGCGGACGTCAAGCAAGATCGTTGGAACCGCTTTATGGAAAAAGCCCAAGCGATTTCGGCGGCTAAATTAGAGGCCAAGGTGGGTACGCGGATCGATGTTATCGTGGATGAAATTGATGCGGATGGGGCGACTTGTAGAACCAAAGCGGATGCGCCTGAAATAGATGGAAATCTGTTTATTGATGAGGGTTTTGAGGGGCTGAAACTGGGCGATATTGTCAGTGTTGAGGTGGATGAGGCAAGTGAATATGACTTGTGGGGTCGGCTTTAAATGGCAGATGTCCCAGTTGGGACTCTATGCTAAATACTTGATATAATTATATAATACGAAAAAACCACCCCCCTAAAAGCCATAAGCACACGCCAATTTGCATCTTGGTGCCCAATCAGTTAGGCATCGCATTCGCTGAAGGCACATAGCTTTCACAGACCCACCCATGTTTGGAGCATCCATTGTCCACCACAAGTACTGACCCTATCGACCATTTCGCAACAACCGCACCCACATTCGGTGGCCGCCTTATGGCTGCCCGAAACGCCAAAGGCCTGACTGTTGCCAGATTGGGTGAAAAACTTGGTGTCGAGGTGGAAAAAATCGAAATCTGGGAAAATGACGTTGAGGCCCCCCGTTCAAATCGCATCACACTTATGGCGGGTATGCTGAACGTGTCGATTATCTGGTTGATTACGGGTGAAAGCAACGGCACCACCAATATTGCAGAGGCCCACGACCGTCCGACTATTATTAACGATACCTTGGGTGAGATTGCGCAGTTGAAAACAACGTTGTTAGATGCGCACGCTAAGCTGGAAAGCTTAGAGCAAAGGTTGCAAGAGGCGGGGTGAAGGTGGGTGGTTGAGACTAGGGAGAATAACTTATAAGATAAGGTATGAAATTCTCAAAAAAAACTAATAATGTTGATAGGCTTAATGGTATAGCACTTGGCCTACTTCTTGGCTTCCTATTTGCACTAGCACTTGGTTGGTTTTTTGATCTTGGTCTAACATCTAAAATAGAAGCCAATTTCATACAATTCGCTACTATTTTATCTACGCTAGCAGCAGCCTTTTTGGCTTTGAAGGGCATAAGCGCACAAATTCAATCGAATAGAGACGAGATTTCATTCCAACGTGAAGCGTCACTTATGGCTGCCAATGCTTCCTTGCCACTAGCATTAACATCTTTAACTAGAACTAGCATTCGTGCAGCTCAAATTTGCTTAAAAATGGAAACAGAAAACAAATCATCTAGCGATTTAATTTCGGAGATTACTCTATCCAATGGAACTATTGCATTACTTAAAGAAGCTATTGAGTATGCAGACACACAGTCCCAAGATCGAATTTCCAATCTAATTCGCACATACCAAGTTTTATATTCGCGACTAACTAGTTCACTCACTCGAAATAGAGGAGTAATTGCACCCCATTTTGCTTCGGCAGTAGATTGGGCCGTTTTTTACAGACTAAGTAGTGATTGCTTTAAGTATGCGCGTGGAGAGGAAATGCAAATTCCAAGACAAATTGAAGACTTCGAGCTTCGGCCTTTTTTCAGCGTTACTTTATTAGCTTCCGCTCAGAATCTTGTTGGTATTGATGCCGATATAAACCGAAGGGTCGAGCGTGGTAATTTTGAAGTGTTTTAATTAACTCTGGTAGCCGTTATTCAGCTATTCTATTCATACATAACATTACTGCACTGTACTCAATTAGTTAAATTTTAGTAAACTAAAATATACGACATGCATCAAACCTACCTAGCGCCCGATACTAGGGTGGGTGCGAATGCGCCCTCCCGTGGGGGAGGATCGGGCGCGGCTTTTGCCAAAGCAAAAGCTGGTGTGTGGCGAGTGCAGTGATTTAACTTGCAAACACGTGGGGGAATGCTGTTATGGATTGCATCGTGCCACCATGCCGCATTTAAATTCCCTTATTTAGCCTTAAATTAACCTTATTGGTGACTAATACTATCTTGAGCGGCGCCAGAAATACTTAACCATCAGAGTTAGGAGGCACTAAATGGATATGGTTTTCGTCAGTAATAAACACAGCAAAGTGGCCTATGCTATTCCTGCGCATATCGCAGACACGCTATGTACTGCCCCCGCACCCTACATTTACCCCGATTACTCCCCTGCTGAACGCCAAGCCGATGCGGTAATGCACATAGCCGGTATTGGTGGCACCCTTGGTGCGACCTATGCCCTGACCACCCTGACCGCCAGCACGGGCAGTGTGATTGATATGATCGCGGTCTGGCTATATTGCATCGTGATGCTGATCGCCTTTAGTGCCTCGGCTATTTATCATATGACCCCTTGGGAACATATGCGCATGACTTTTCGTCGTTTCGATCATGCGGCAATATTTTTGAAAATTGCAGGCACATACACCCCGTTAGTGGTGCTGATCGGCAGTAATTTCAGCTTTCTGGTGCTGGGCCTTGTTTGGGCCACAGCCCTATACGGTGCTGGACGGCGGTTGTTTTACTGGTCTGAACCCGGCATGGGATCAACGCTATTATATCTGGCATTAGGCTGGGCGAGTTTAGCACTGGCATGGCCAATGACCCAGACGATACCCGACACCAGCTTTGCCTTTGTGATGGTTGGCGGCGTGACTTATACGGTTGGGGTGATCTTTTACAAATGGGAAAGCTTGAAGTTTTCAAACGCCATATGGCACGCATTTGTACTGGCCGCATCTGCCTGTCTGTTTATGGCGATATTTTTTGGCCAATTAGCAAAGCAAGGCCAGCTTTAAGCCCATATATGCTAAACAGGTTTATTGCTTTGTTAACAACTCTAGTGCGGTACCTTTGGCCCATGTGCCATACAACGTTCCATTTGTATTAATCACATAGATCACAGGCGCATCCGAACCCCAATCCACGGTTAGCACACGGCCCACAACCCTGCCCGCACCCGAATAGGTGTTGCCCACGTGCCAGCTCATCGCGACGGCACCATTATTATCAATGATGTTAACCTTACCCGTATACTGAGACCCATCAGGATTGCGTCCCTTTACGGAATATTTCCCCGTTAAATTACCAGCATGTGCCGCGACCCCCGCAACCAAAACTGCCGCCCCTGCGAGTGCTGCCATCATATAACGGCGTGTAACTTTCATCTGCATATCAATCCCCCTTTAAGGGAAATCTATCACAAATCTGAAGATATATCTATTCTGATGGTTTATTTCGAATGACATAACAGGTTCTAGTCACTGGTAAAGGCTTTGAAATAGGCCTGCACACAAGCCTTCACATGGCGAAACCGATCCCCGCCCAAGTGCACACCGCCATACCAGCGGGTAACGGTGACGATATGATTGTGCAGGCCCTCGCGTTCAAGCATCTGCAGGATCAACGCCCCTGCCCCGCTTTCACCATCATCATTTTTGACCTGCTCACCATTCGCAAATATCACCGCCCATGTGTTGTGGGTGGCTTTTGCGAACTTCTTTTTGCGCTTTAGGTTCTTGATGAAATCCGCCGCTTCAGTGCGCGTTGCAACCACCCCACCACTAACGGCATATTTTGATCCGCGATCGGTTAGAACATTTTCAATTTGCTTCATGGATATGTCATAACGCGTTTAGGGGGGATTGAACCAGTGGTAATAACCAACTATCCCCGTGCCAAAGAACGGGAACATATCACATGACCAAAGATGATATATACAGCGATTTGAAGCAACTTGGCAGTGCGACGGTTTTGCCAGAAAACCCAGAGGCGGCTGAATTGGAACGCGTTCCAAATCCGCAAGCGGGCACGCCCTATTGTGTGCGGTTTACAGCGCCAGAATTCACCTCACTTTGCCCGATGACAGGCCAACCTGATTTCGCCCATCTGGTGATAGATTACGTGCCCAATGACTGGTTGGTTGAAAGCAAATCGTTAAAATTATATCTGGGGTCGTTTCGCAACCACGGGGCTTTTCATGAGGATTGCACCGTTTCCATCGCCAAACGGTTGGTCGATTTACTAGACCCTGAATGGTTGCGCATCGGGGGTTATTGGTACCCGCGCGGTGGTATACCGATAGATGTGTTTTATCAAACCGGGGCTGCGCCTGAAAATGTCTGGATACCCGACCAAGACGTACCAACCTATCGTGGGCGCGGTTGATTTAGCGGCTTCACAGATGGTAAATTTCAGCGTTAAGTAACCTTGGAAGGTCGGCGTATGGCAATTACGCTTGGCCAACCTGAAAAGAGGTGTTCCAATGGCTGAAAAAAAGAAAAGACGCGGGCGCGAAAACCGTATTGCAACCCCAGTTTCTATTGACCGCTCATTGAAATACCGCCAGTTGCGCCATCCCTTTGCGCCGCAAGGTTTTTTCACCGAAGATATGATACATAATATCCACCAGATGGCCCTTAAGGTTTTGGAAGAGCTGGGGATGAAGGTTCTTTTGGATGAAGCCCGCCAGTTATATAAAGCAGGTGGGGCGATTGTGGATGAGACTGATCTGATGGTGCGTATCGGGCGCGATATGGTTGAAGCGGCCCTAGAAACTGCGCCCAAATCCATTCCGATCAAGGCCATCAACCCACAACGCTGCCAGCAATTTGAACTGGGCACCTTAATGTTTGCACCCGGCGGGGGCTGCCCGAATACAACCAACCTTGAACGCGGTCGGCGGCCGGGTTCACTTGCGGATTTTGAAGAAACCCTGAAACTGCACCAAAGCTTTAACGTTATCCACCAGCTTAGCCCTTCGGCTGAACCCCAAGATGTACCACCACAGTTGCGCCATTACGCGACGGTGCGCGCGCAAATGACCTTGTCTGATAAGCCGATGTTTTTATATGCGCGTGGCCAAAAACAGGTTGAACAAGGGTTCGAGATGATCCGCACCGGGTTTAACCTGACGGATGACGCGTTTGCCAGCGGCACATGGGCCAGTACGGTGATCAACACCAATTCACCGCGCATGCTGGATATTCCGATGGCCCAGGGCATTATGGATTTTGCACGTGCGGGCCAGTTAAGTATTATCACACCGTTTTGTCTGGCGGGTGCTATGGCACCCATCACAGTCGAAGGCGCACTTGTCTTGCAACATGCCGAGGCGCTGGCGGGGATCACCCTAGCCCAGCTAAGCAAAACGGGCGCACCCGTGGCGTATGGTGGGTTTGGTAGTAACGTGGATATGAAATCAGGCGCACCTGCATTTGGCACGCCTGAGCAGGTCAAGATGACGATGGGTACTGGGCAACTGGCGCGATTGATCGGCTTGCCTTGGCGAACAGCGGGTGGGGCCGCGTCGAACGTGGCCGATATGCAGGCAGGGTTGGAAAACAACATGGCGATGTGGGCCACTGTTATGGCGGGGGCCACGGTAGTGAAACATGCGGCTGGCTGGCAGGAAGGTGGGCTGACCTTTGGTTATGAGAAATTCATCAATGATGTGGAAGCTTTACAGACATTCGCAGAGCTGTGCCAAGCACCAGAGACAGGGGAAAATGCGCTTGCATGGTCAGCTATAACAGAGGTCGCACCCGGCGGGCATTTCTTTGATACGGGCCAAACCATGCGCCGCTACAAAGATGCATTTTATGACCCGCTTGTAGCGGATCTATCTAACTATGGTGCGTGGACAGAGGCAGGCGCGCAAACATCCACCGAGCGGGCATATGCGGTTTGGCAAAACACACTTTCGTCCTATCAGGCTTTGGAAAACGTGGGTGAGATTGCGGAACGCTTAAAGCCCTATATTGAGGCCCAGACAGATGCGGGTGGGGCACCACCTGTTAGTTAAACGTCAGGAAAATCTAATTAAGTTGTGCCTCTATCAATGAAATAGCGGCGCGTTTTGCATCCCCTGCCGCATCTGAAAAAACGCCCATTGCAGCCATCACAATCGCACCTTCGACCAGTAGCATAAGGTCACGTGACAATTCTTTGGGCTTGGTAGCACCAGCTTTTTGCGCAACATCCGCGAAATGTTCATATAGCATCCGTTTATGTTCTGCTGCTTGTACATAAATCGGGTTATCAGGTTCCTGAAATTCGGCACTGGCTTTGATAAACATGCAACCTTTGAATTCTGGCAAAGCGAACCATTCATCCACAGCATCAAACAATACAATCATTTGTTGCTTGGGTGTTTGTGCGGTTTCTTCGATACGGCGATATAGCCAGTTACGAAAATTTTCATCGCGCAATCGCAGTACCGCCAAGATCAGATCATCCTTGGTACGGAAATGTTTATAAATGGATGTTTTGGAAATACCCGCTTCGCGCACGATCATATCCATACCTGTGGCATGGAATCCATTCTGGTAAAAAATACCAAGAGCCTTGTGAACAAGCTCTTCACGTTTATTTGGGCGCATGACGCTTCCTTAGATGTACTGATCGGTATTTACAATTTTAAGAAATGTAAAGCAAGAGCCCTTTAATCATAATTAGTTTACCACATTTTATTATTCAGTTTTATAAATAGAGACCTAAGTGAAAAAACAATGCAAACAAGATCTTGGTTCATTAGGGCGTGAGTAAAGTATATTTTTAAAAATTTAACTTCGACAGTAAATGTATAACCATATGAATTATCATACTATTTTTACATTTAGTAAAACTACTAAACTAGTTTAGTGATTCAGTTGCCCCAGTGATTTCATAGATATGTTTAACGAAGTTGGATTAGATGGATTTTGTTTCGACCTCAAATAAATTCAAAATACTTTAAAAAAAGAATTGACATGGTGTACCGATCGGTACATATAGAGTTTATAAAGTGTACCGACCAGTAACCCTCTCCCTCGACCTGATCGACACCTCTCGCGCCTCTGGGTTTCCTCCCTTCCCAGAGGCGCATATTTAATAGGATTAAAAATGACACGCCCCCCTTTGCCGCCTTTCACACAAGATACAGCACGTCAAAAAGTACGTGCCGCCGAAAACGCGTGGAACACGCGCAGCCCCGATACAGTGACACCTGCCTATACCGAAGACAGTGTTTGGCGAAACCGGGCCGATTTTCTGACAGGTCACACAGACATTCATGCTTTCCTTACAAAAAAATGGGCGCGTGAAAATGAATACCGCCTAATCAAAGAGCTTTGGGCACATTCAGACAATCGCATTGCGGTACGTTTTGCCTATGAATGGCAAGACAATGCCGGAAACTGGTTTCGTTCTTATGGCAATGAAAACTGGGAATTCGACGAAGATGGCCGCATGAAACACCGTTTAGCCAGCATTAACGACTTGCCCATCAATGTCGAAGATCGCCTGTTTCACTGGCCAGCCGGCCCCCGCCCTGACGATCACCCCAGTTTAAGTGACTTGGACCTTTAGCAAACGTTTAATCAAAAAGGAATACAATATGGCACGCGCATTCGCAGAAATAGCATTCAGCCCCTCTGTTCGCGCTCATCAAACTAAGATGGGTTCAGCAAAAGCATATGCAAACTTCCTTGCAGAAGATGCAGACCGAGGTGACCTTGTCGGCCCAAATGAAGCTGCATTTATCGGTGAACGTGATGGCTTTTACCAAGCCACGGTTTCTGAAAAGAACTGGCCATATGTACAATTTCGGGGCGGCCCTAAGGGGTTTTTGAAAGTGTTATCACCCAATCGCGTTGCCTATGCAGATTTTCGGGGCAACCGCCAATACATAAGTGCGGGCAATGTTGTTGATAATGATCGTATTTCGATAATTCTGATGGATTACCCGAACCGTAGACGCCTAAAACTATGGGGCCGCGCTAAGCTTGTTGATATTGAAGATGCGCCTGAGTTAATCGAAGAATTGCACGATGATACCTATAGGGGCCGCCCAGAACGTGCGGTTGTTATCGACATAGAGGCATTAGATTGGAATTGCCCACAACACATACCCGTTCGTCTGACAGCCGAAGAAATGCAACCCTATCTTGCTGATTTACATCAAGAAATGGATGATCTTCGAGTTGAAAACGAACGCCTAATTACCACCCTGTCCAAGCACAATAATTAGCGCGGGCAACACTACCTCCCACCAACAGAAAGAAGAACCATGACAAATATATTTACAAAAACCCTTGCAGGGGTAGGGCTTTCTATTGCCTTCGCCATGCCACTGGCAGTTTCGTTGACTGCACCAAATGGCGCGTATGCGCAAACAGTGCAACTAACCGTCGATCAGAATGTTCAGTATAAATCTGAAAAAATCGAGGGGTTGAATATCGCTTACCGCGAAGCCGGTGATGCAAACAAACCAACCGTGTTATTGCTGCATGGTTTTCCAACTTCATCGCATATGTTTCGCAACCTGATCCCAACACTTGCAGCTGATTATCATGTGATCGCCCCTGATTACCCAGGATTTGGTGCATCTGACATGCCACAAGCGGCCGACTTTGAATATTCATTCGCCCATATTGCGGATATGATGACTGAATTGCTAGATACCAAAGGTGTAGATAAATATTCGGTTTACCTGATGGATTACGGCGCACCTGTTGGCTACCGCATGTTTGCCAAAGACCCCGCACGTGTTTCTGGTTTTATCATTCAAAACGGCAACGCATATGAAGAAGGCCTGCGCGAGTTTTGGGATCCGATCAAAGCATATTGGGCCAATCCTTCCAAAGAAAATGGCGACGCATTACGCGGTTTCTTTGAAATTGGCGCAACCAAATGGCAATACACAGCTGGTGTTCAAGACCCGTCAAAAATCAGCCCTGACAACTTTTGGCATGTTCAATACCTGCTAGACCGCCCAGGTAACCAAGAAGTGCAACTTGAATTGTTTTTGGATTATGGCACCAATGTTGGCGAATACCCAAAATGGCAGGCTTTGTTTCGTGAATACCAACCACCTGCATTGTTGTTGTGGGGTAAAAACGACCCGATCTTCCCAGAAGAAGGTGCGCATCCCTACAAAAAAGACCTAAATAACCTAGAGTTTCACATATTAAACACTGGACACTTCGCACTTGAGGAATACCTCACAGAGATGTCAGTGGAAATCTTGGATTTCTTGGGCAATGTTGGCAGCTAATACCCGCCATCGCACCCACATAACTTGAAAGGAAACGCACATGTCTGCGGAATATAAAAGCTCATTAGCCCCTATTAGCAACGAGGCGGCAACAGGTGTTGCAAAAGAAATCATGGATGCAACACAAGCCAAACTAGGCTTTGTGCCGAACATGTACCGAGGTATGGCAAATTCAGGTGGTTTTCTTAGCACCTACATACACGGATACACCGCTTTTCGGGAAAGTTCTGGCTTTAAGCCGCAAGAACAAGAAGTGGTTTTCCTAATCATAAGTCGTAAAAACGGATGTGACTATTGTGTAGCAGCGCACAGCATGATTGCGGATAAAATGTCTAAACTGGATGCTGCATCCCTTGCAGCAGTCCGTTCAGGCAACCCAATTCCTGATGCTAAACTGCAAGCGCTAGCGGCCTTTACATCACATGCTTTTGACGCACGTGGGATGATTACAAATGAAAATGCAACGGCTTTCCTTGCGGCTGGATTTTCTGAACAGCAGATTATGGAAGTTATCTTGGCTATCGCAGTGAAAACGCTAAGCAACTATTCTAACCATATCCATCACTCTGAAGTGGACGGAGCATTTACATCTTACAAAGTGTAAAAGCTTAACCTACATACCAAAATCTATTTCGGGGGCCATTATCGTGGCCCCCTTTTTTGATTTACCTAAATTTTCTTTGCAGTTTCTTGACAGGTGTTTAATAAGTGTATATACACTATAATAACTTCAATGCACTCTCTAAAACACCGCCCTACATATGCTTCATGAAACTATGTGTATATACACAAGAAAGCTACATCATGCTAAACACAGAAATCACAGAATCCGTTATCCCTGCAAACGCTTGGTTTTCCACTGGAAAACGCGTTCCTTACAATCTGAAAACAAAACAGATACTTAAAGACAAAGTGGGCACTCATTCACCTGATACCCTTCATATCTACAAAAATGTCGTTAAGGATCAACCCCAAGGCACCTTCCCAGCTTGGGCATCATTTCTACCCGGTTGGCCAGATGGCTCTTACGGTTGGGCCAAAGTGGATCATTTGTTGGTTAACGAAAACATCGGCCATAGGTTGTACTTTGATTATGTTGGCCACGGCGCATCTGATAAGCCAGTTGATTACCCATACAGCACATTTGAACGTGCAGATATGGTAGAGGCTATTTGGCAATCCGAAGGTATAAAATCGACCTATATATACGCCTTTGATTATTCGTCTATTGTCACGTTAGAGCTGCTTGCACGCCAACAAGACCGTCTTGAAGCTGGTGAAAAACTAACGACCAAAATCGAAGGTGTCATGTTAATTAATGGCGGGCTTTATGCTGACGGGCATACACATCCGTTAATGACGACACCCATTTTAAAGTCATGGTTGGGCAGTTTTATCACGTCACTTGCGCAAAGGTACAAACCTGTATTTGCCGAAATAACTAAACCCTTATGGTCAAAAGATTTTGACGTAACCCCAAATGAAATTGATGAGTTATACAAGGTAATTGGCCAGCGAAACGGTATATATTCCATGAGTAAATCCGCAGGCTTTTTAAAAGACCATTTGCAAAATCCAGACAGATTAAACTTGACCAGACTGTACCGAAATGCGCGCGGTTCTGTAGCATTTCATGTCGTCGGCAGTGCGCAAGACCCATTTGAAGGTAAGCAGGCCAAACTTGCACAAGAACGTTTGGGCGATGAAGGGCTTGATATTCGAATTTTGCCAGGTGGGCATCTGTCTACATCTGAACACCCAGAATACCTTGCGCAAATTATCAAAGATGTAGCACCAAAAGCCAAACCAGCCCCAGCACTTGTAACAACGATCAGCCCTGTAGCTGTAGCGGGAGCAGTACAATGACGCTGACATTTGACCACCAAATCAACCTTATCCCATCGCCTTTTACAGGCGTCCGTAAACGCGCGGCGGTAGTCGCGTTGGTGTTGGGCTGCACATTAACAGCTATCAACCAATCCGAAGCCGTATTTGGCAGCCAAAATATACGGTATCTGCCTATGGCCTTGAATTTCATCATCCCCTTTATCGTGGTTGTTATTTCTCAGATATTGGGGATTAGGAAAGCCTTATCAGATGCGCCAAAAGTGGGTGGTTTTTTGGAGAATCCGCTGCAAACCGCGTTTAGGCATGGCATTCCCATACGTGCACTATTGCTTGGCCTGTTCGCAGGTAGCCTGAACGCCGTAATTGCCAGTGTTCTGGCGTACTTAACCGACGGAACACTGACTAACCTACCTGTAGCGGCGCTGGCGCAGGCCTTTATTTTGCCAGTGGTTTTTGGCATTTTATCGCAAACGATTTCATACAGACGCACTATGACGGTAAACACTTAACCTATGGCCCTACAATCTACACGGGACTGAGTCGTGTATAATTAGAGCAATATTATTCCAGTCAGCTGAATATTACAGCCAGCTGACTGGTGATCTTACTCTCTGATTTAAAATCAAAAAATCCCATAATTACACAAATATAGACAAATTAGGCAATTTTTGCTACATTTTACGGATTATTTGCACGATTTCGGGGGATTTTCATTTGACCACCTCATCTTTATTATATCCAGAAAGACGACGTCTTATTCAGCCAATCGACCGCCGCCGCCTACTTTTTACTGGTACAGCTGCGGGGGCCAGCCTTGTAATGCCAAATATATCGTGGGCCGCAACTGGTGGTTGCGACACGATAAATGCGTTACTTTCGAATGCACGCGAGCAATCCAATGACCCAGCGCCTTGGACACGGGAAAATGGCGCAATCGCAATCGCCAGATTAGAAGCACAAATTCCTGAGGCACGTGACAAACTTGATGCCGCCCTAAAACGTGGGGGAGAACTGGACCGGGCATTACTGGTAGATATCATAACACTAGTTGGCGGTGCCGCATTTTTTGCAGTAGGCATAGCAACCACTGGAATTCTTACAGCACTTGGAGCCAAAGTTCTACTTGTATCAGGACTTGCCTTTGGCACGGTTATGTTTTTTGCGCAACTTGCTACGAATGACGCCCCCCCCGATGATTTTTCGATGGTAACGGCGGGCGGAGGACTAGAGTCAGCGTTAGGCACGATGGGTGACAAGTTTGCTGAAGCGGGCGTAGCTATCAGCAGAAACTTGGGTAAATTCATGGCTTTGGCAGGAAAGTTACTTGGTGCAGTTACACTGGCACTCACAGCCAAAGAAACACAGGAAACTTATTCCGAAGGTGCAAAAGTAGATCAAGCAATTGAAGAGCTACGCGATGCTTTGGCTGATCTAACACCCCAATTGGCAGATCTACATGACAGGGAAGCGATGAACGAACTTCGCCAAGCAAGTGCTACCGCATTAGCAGAAGACCTAGAACCTTATAGTACGTCTGAATGCGAAACACCCAAACGCAAGAAGCGCCCGAAACTTATCAGGAAATAGAACACGTTAAGGTAAATTGGAGGAAGTCCGATTAACAAAATTATTATGTTTGGCGTCATTGGGATCCCTACAGTCATATTCCTTACCATTTTTGGAAGTAGAATATTGACTACATTCATCGTAAACGAAAATGACCAAATTGATGCACAAACTGGCATGACAGAAGAGCTTATCGGGGGATCTGGCTGGACTGACCCTGGGGCATGGACGATTGAAGAATAGGCATGGCTGAGCGATAAGTGGATTTTGATTGCTAAGGGTAAAATCATGAAATCATTGGCCTCATACGACGGCCCAGTTTGGCGTATTTTACCCCAAACCCTTGTTGACACGCCGACCAATCTAGCAAGGGCACCAGAGGGCCGTTTTCATCATTCGGGTCAAATTGCAGCCTATGCATCGCTTAGCGCGGAAGGGGCAAGCGTTGCAATTCAACGCTATCTTGGCGATCAGATTGTACGCAATTTAGTGTCCATGTGGTTCAAATCTGATTGTGTAGTTGATGAACGTGGAAACAAAGCGGCATCGGTAATTTGGCAAGATATACGCACAAACGAATTGCAATCACCTACATGGGTGTTGTCTGACACTGCGCGAAATACAGGGGCCAAAGCGATGTTATATTCTTCGCGATCACGCCCAGAATTAGAACACATAGTTGTTTTTGATCCTACCTGCCTAAGCTTTGTTGGCCCAGCTACGCCTTTTTAGCTTCGAACACCTAGGCCCTATCTACGCTTGGTATTCTTCGTCTGTCACCCGTTCCAACCAGTCAGCTTGTTTGCCTTCCAACTCTTCCTGGATAGCAATATGGCACATCGCATGATCGGGTGCGGCACCATGCCAGTGTTTTTCCCCCGGTGCGATCCAGATTGTGTCGCCTGGTAAGATTTCTTGAACAGCTTCGCCCAGCTTTTGAATGCGGCCAACACCAGAAATAACATAAAGCGTTTGCCCCAACGGATGGTTATGCCAATTCGTGCGGGCACCAGGTGAAAAACTAACGCGCAATGCACGTACCCGCGCTGGTTCAGGTGCTGAAACGATGGGATCTATCATGACCGAGCCTGTAAAATACTCGGCACCTGCGAAACTGGTTGCGCGGCTGTTAGCTTTGTGGATATCCATATCAGTTCCTAACTGTTTATATCTGATTGTAAGGCGACACAGGCCGCGCGTGTTTATATCTCATCAAGTGGAAAGATAGGTCTGGGCACATTCTTATAGGGAAGTAGATTATACCGGGTTGTACAAAGCGCACCGCTGTCACAAACGATTATTTTTCCTGCGATTGGTTCAAAAGCCGCGCGAAAATGCTGCATGGATTTCAACGCAACCACACGCATTTTTTCAGGGTCTATTCCGAAGGTTCGAAACTGTTGCAAATCGCGCATCTGGTCAGCAATGGTCACGATTAAAATATCCATTCCGCCAACGCGCAATACTACCGTTGGGCCATAATCGCGCTCTAGCCCGCCCAAAATTGGGCCATCACCCATCACTAGGCCGGCACCTTGCCACATAATCTTACCGTCAACCGTAATTGGCCCGCCACCAAAGTCAGGCGCGGTGTTACCGCCAATCGATATTTGAACCTGTTCACCAACCGACGATTTTGACAAAACCTGTACAGCTTTGGCATCAACCAGCGGGCCAAAACATGCGTCTGTTAAGTTTGCCGCCAGCAACGATGCTAATAAAGCGGTGCTATCAGCATAGGCGCCCGCACCTGGATTATCCGCATAATCGGCAATCACCAATGGGCCGTCCGATATATCCCAACCAGCCGCAATATCAGCTGCATCTTGAACTGACATGTAGTCATTTATGACTTCATTGCGCCGGTTCCAGATGTCATCCGCAAGTTCATTTGCAATCATCATGGGGCGTTCATCTTCGCCTTGATATGTCACCAAAACCGTTGGCCCAACTTCTAAAATATCAGAGCTGGCAAAGCCGCCGTTGATGCTGACCGCAAAGATATTGCGACAGGTTTCGTAGGCGCGTGCTATTGTATGACGTTCGATCATTGGGCCAATGTCCGTGCGCCCGCCGTTGACTTCTTCTAACATCGGGCGGCGTACACACAAAGTTCGCGGTGTGATTTCGCCTTGCATAGTTTGATGCAATAATTCAGCCGCTCGACGCCCCGTCGTTCGCATATCGACATGTGGGTAACTTGTGAAAGATACAAGGATATTCGCCTTATCGCACATATTCTGCGTGACATTTGCATGCGGATCAAGGGTAACAGCTATTGGCAGATTTGGCCCGATCACGGCCCGTATGCGGTTCAGTATTTCCCCTTCACCGTCTTCGCAAAACTCTGTTACCATTGCACCGTGCAACATCAATAACACGCCGTCATAATCACCTTTTTCTGCCGCAACAATAAGCGGGTCAACAATAGTATCAAAAGCAACGCGTGTAACCCGACCGCTTGGGCCAGCACACGCACTTATCACATGCTCTACTTGCCAACCGCGATCACCTGCCACATCCAGCATACCAGCCAGTTCTGTGTTTTGACGCCCGCGTTCTGCTATCGCTTGCTCACCCGTCAATAAATAACGGTTCTTGAATGCCCGTAAATCTGTTGGATGAATGCTAAATGTATTCGTCTCATGTGAGATTTCTGCAGTAAGTACTTTATAAGTCAGTTTATGCTTCCTTTAATAAGATGCTGCGAACCTAATATATATACTGTGTAGCCAGAGTTTCTGTGCCCAGAGATAGCTTTCGTAAAATCAACCTTTTCCCGATACAGATCAACTGCACTTAGAGTGGCCGCAATCACCGCAGGTCATGCACCCTTCAACCATGCGCATACCAAACTGTCCGCATGCCGGACAAGCAGGGCCGCGCGGGCGTTCGCCCACTGCAATGGCCTCGGATTTGGGATCTGATTTCAGGTGGGTGCCTTCGCCTGCGATAAATCCGATGCGTACCATGTGTTGTTCAATCACGCCGCCAATAGCAGCCAGAATAGACGGGATGTATTTACCTTGCACCCATGCACCACCGCGCGGGTCAAACACCGCTTTCAATTCCTCAACAACAAAAGACACATCGCCACCGCGACGGAACACGGCGGAAATCATCCGTGTCAAGGCCAAAGTCCACGCATAGTGTTCCATGTTTTTGGAATTGATAAACACCTCAAACGGGCGGCGGTTATCGTTTTCGATCACATCATTAATGGTAATATAAATCGCGTGTTCACTTTCGGGCCATTTGATTTTGTAAGTGTGGCCTTCCAACGCATCAGGGCGGCTAAGGGGTTCGGACAGGTAAACCACATCTGCGCCTTTGTCGATTTCTGGTGCAGTCTCGGTGGTTTCTGAAACGGTCAAAACCGAGCCGGTTACATCATTGGGGCGATACGTTGTACAACCTTTACAGCCCTGATCCCATGCCGCCATATAGACCTGCTTGAAATCATCAAAACCGATGTCTTCGGGGCAGTTAATGGTTTTGGAAATAGAGCTATCAATCCATTTTTGTGCAGCGGCCTGCATGCGCACATGATCCAAAGGCGCCAGTGTTTGGGCGTTTACGAAATAGTCAGGTAAAGCCGTGTCACCAAACTTTTCACGCCACATTTCCACTGCGTAATCCGAGACTTCTTCTTCTGTGCGTGAACCATCTTTTTGCAGAACTTTACGGGTGTAGGAATAAGCAAACACTGGCTCAATGCCGCTTGATACGTTGCCTGCATAAAGGCTGATCGTACCTGTCGGTGCAATCGAGGTTAGCAGTGCGTTACGAATACCGTTTTTGGCAATGGCATCGCGCACATCCGCATCCATATCCAGCATGGTTTCAGAGGCCAGGAATGCATCTTTGTCAAACAATGGAAACGCGCCTTTTTCAGCCGCTAAATCTGCGGACGCCAAATAAGCCGCCCGTGCGATTTGTTTCATCCAGGCCTCGGTACGTTTTGCCGCTTCTTCAGTGCCGTAGCGTTCACCAACCATCAACAATGCATCTGCAAGTCCAGTGACACCCAGCCCAATACGCCGTTTTGCGCGGGCTTCTTGTGCTTGTGCAGCCAGCGGAAAGCGCGATGCATCTACCACATTATCCATCATCCGCACGGCGGTGCGCACCAGATCATCCAATGAAGCCACATCCAGATCAGCCCCACTTTCAAACGGGTCATTCACCAGACGCGCCAAATTAATCGAGCCCAGCAAACATGCACCATAAGGCGGCAATGGTTGTTCACCACACGGGTTTGTTGCGGCAATGGTTTCGCAATAATGCAGGTTATTTTTCTTGTTGATACGATCAATGAAAATTACACCTGGCTCGGCATAATCATATGTCGCTTGCATAATTTTATTCCATAATTCTAGTGCCTTAACAGTTTTATAAACCGTGCCGTCAAACACCAAATCCCACGCCGCGTCAGCCTTAACAGCATCCATAAAATCATCTGTAATCAGGACGGATAGATTAAACATTCGCAAACGCGCACCGTCTTGTTTGGCTTCAATAAACTGGTCAATATCAGGGTGATCGCAACGCATAGTGGCCATCATGGCACCGCGCCGTGAACCCGCAGACATGATCGTGCGGCACATCGCATCCCACACATCCATGAACGATAAAGGCCCGCTTGCGTCAGCTGCCACACCTTTCACAGGTGCCCCCTTAGGGCGCAGGGTGGAAAAATCATACCCAATGCCGCCGCCCTGTTGCATGGTTATCGCGGCCTCTTTGAGCATGTCAAAAATGCCGCCCATGCTATCTGGAACCGTGCCCATAACAAAGCAGTTAAACAAGGTTACTGACCTGTCAGTGCCTGCGCCCGCAATAATACGGCCCGCTGGTAAAAATTTGAAATCTTCCAATGCGTTATAAAATTTATCAGCCCACATATCTGGTTGTTTTTCAACACTAGCCAAAGCACCTGCAATGCGTTTCCAAGTGTCTTCAACACCGTGATCCAAAGGCGTACCAGCAGCATCCTTGAAGCGATACTTCATATCCCAAATTTGTTCGGCGATGGGGGCAGCAAAACGGCTCATGGTGTGTTCATCCTGTTCGGTAAGTAGAAAACCAAAGTAATCTTTTGTTAAGCTCTGGTCAATTCTACAAGCGACACATAAAATAAAAAAATGACGGCATCAAAAATCAACATCATCAAATTAAGTGTGGGCACCGAAAGCGTTGAAACCCTTTCTGAGTGGCAATCAGAACGTCGTGCCCTGATGAACCGCGCACATTCCTTACACATAACCCGCATGTGGCCGCGCCGTGAAGCCGAGGTTTTCAATGACGGCTCAATGTATTGGGTCATAAAAGGCTTCATTCAAGCCCGCCAAAGAATCATCGGCTTTGAAGAAGTTATCGGCGATGACGGCATTCGCCGTTGTGGCATTATGTTGGCGCCAGAGCTAATACGCACCACTGTGGTAAAACGCCGCCCGTTTCAGGGCTGGCGGTATTTAACGGATGAAGATGCGCCCAATGACCTGCCAGTGGGTCGCACATCGGATGATAAATTACCCAAGGAACTGGAAATCGCACTGGCTGATATTGGATTGCTGTAAATGGATATTATCAAAGCCACCGAACGGTTGATGACTATGGATGATGCTACTTGGGCGCGTCATGCAAACCCTTTAAGCGTTTACAGCCGCTTTACAACATTACCCTTGTTAACCCTCGCAATCTGGTCACGGGTTTGGTTTGGTTGGTGGTGCCTAATCCCCATTGCCCTGACAATCCTATGGATATGGTACAACCCGCGCGCGTTTAATCCGCCGCAATCGACCGCAAACTGGGCATCTAGAGTAACTTTAGGTGAAAGAATATATTTGAACCGCAAAGCCACCCCAATACCTGAACACCATTTAGTAATTCTGAAAGTCATCACGGGCATGGCAACGGTTAGCGTTGTTATTTTGGTCTATGGGCTAGTTGTTTTGAATGTATGGGCAACAGTCTGTGGCATGTTGCTAAGCATTATCACAAAGCTCTGGTTTGTTGACCGCATGGTCTGGCTATACATGGAAACACCGAAGGCTTAATTCACCAGATGGTTGTCAATCAGACGCGCACGGCCCACATGGGCAGCTGCAAAAATACGGCATGAACGGCCTTCTGCCTTATCAATCATTTCCAGCGTGTCCGCATCGCGGCATTCAACATAATCCACATGTGAAAACCCGCTTTTCATCAATGCCTTGGCAGCTTTCATACACTCGTCAGTTGCAAATCCACCTGCCGCAATATCATAAGCGGTCTTCTTTAAAATCACGTTTAATTTGCGCGCAATTTCAATTTCTTCATCGTTCAAATACCCATTGCGTGATGATAAGGCCAAACCATATTCATCGCGCACGGTAGGAACACCACGAATTTCTGTTTCAATATCCAGATCACGTGCCAAACGTTTAATCACTGCCAGTTGTTGCCAGTCTTTTTCACCAAAAAACGCCACATCCGCATGCGCTTGATTCAGTAGTTTTGTGACAACCTGCGAAACCCCGTCCATATGCCCAGGCCGTGCGATACCGCACAGGCAATCGGTTAGGCCATCCACAATCACACGGGTGGAAAAACCTGCCGGATACATTTCTGATGCTGACGGGATGAACATCGCATGGCCCCCCGCAGTTGCCACTTTAGCACTGTCTGATTTTTCTGTTTTTGGGTAGCTGTCCAAATCTTCATTTGCACCAAACTGCGTTGGATTAACGAAAATCGTCGTGATAACACGGTCGCATTGATCCAATGCAGCACTGACTAGGGCGATGTGGCCCTCGTGCATGTTGCCCATTGTTGGTACCAGCCCCACGCGCAAACCTGTCGCTTTCCAAGCGGCAACTTGGGTGCGCATTTCTTGAATTGTGCGAAAGGTCTGGATTGTCATATTTTCAATCCCGACAAATCCCAGCCAGTTTTATTAGCCATATCGTCAAGTGCCACCAAAGCCGACTTTGACCAATCAGCAGAACGGCTGGCAAAAACACATGCTTGGGATTGTAAGATCAACCCGTCTGTCAATATTTTCAAATGGTTTGCTTCTAACGTCGCACCTGAAGAGGTAATATCCGCAACCGCTTCTGCCGTCAGGTTTTTGACCACGCCTTCGGTTGCCCCTTGGCTGTCCACCAGTTGATAATCCGCCACGCCACGCGCGCGCAAAAAACCGCGCACAAGGTTATGGTACTTGGTGGCAATCCGTAAGCGATAGCCGTGATTGGCGCGAAATTGTGCGGCTGCCCCGTCTAAATCTTCAACGCAATCGACATCAATCCAGCCATTGGGAACTGCGATAATCAGGTCAGCTTGCCCAAAACCCAATTCCTGCAAATTGACCACAACACGTTCCCAAAGGGGCAGTTTTTCATGGATCAGATCAGTGCCCGTGACACCTAGATGAATACGGCCCGCTTTCAGCTCACGTGGGATTTCACCTGCTGACAACATCACCAGCTCAACACCGTCAACGCCCGACACAACACCAGAATACTCGCGTTCATTGCCCGTGCGTGACAAGGTGATGCCGTGCTCTGCAAACCATTCCATCGTTTTATCCTGAAGGCGGCCTTTAGACGGTACACCAAGTTTCAAAACACTCATGACGCACCCCCCATGACTGCGGCCAGTGCATCAGGGCGAATGACCCCGCCAACCGCAGGAATAGAGCGGCCCTGCCCTAACACTTGGGTCAACGCATCATAACGCCCACCGCTTGAAATGGGGTTCTCACCATCGAAAAAGCTAAACACAAAACCATCATAATATTCCAACGAGGTCAGGCCAAAATTGGCCTCAAACGGTAAATTATCAACATCCACACCTTTGGCGGCCATTGCGTTCAGACGTGTTTCCAAACGGTCAACTGCCAGCGCGAAACCATCCAAACGATCCTGTACTTTGCGCAAGGACTGCAACGCATCGGATGCCATGCCGTGTACCGCTAGCAATTCTTCAAGAACTTCCACCTCGGCGGCAGGTATAGGTGCTGTTGCCGCATCATCTTGCAGGCTTGCAACCCGCGCTAAAACCTCGGCGGCACTTCGCACACCTAACAACGGCCCCGTTGCATTTAGAACTTCAGTAGCACCTATGGCCGCAACATTTTCAATCATCGCCACACGCGTTGGCAGGTTAGCAACCTTGCCGCTGTACATATCCAGCAAGTGGCGAAACCGATCAGGTCGCCAAATTTGACGGCGCAGGCGTTCTTTGCGTCGCGCGGTGGTTGTCAGCCCCTCAATCGCGGCTGCCAACAGGCCAACGTCACCCGTTGCCATGCGCAAATCATACGGTTGCAAAATCTCATGGAACAGCGCGAACACTTCTGCATCCGACGCCGCAGGATCATGGCGGTCAAACAGCTCAAACCCGACTTGCAAATATTCTTTCGCACGGCCCGCACCCGGTTCCTGCTTACGCCAAACAGGGCCGTTATAGGTATAACGCGCAGGTTCCGCACCGTCCGCCATATGCATTTGCACAACAGGCACAGTAAAATCGGGGCGCAGCATTTGTTCACCGTCAACAGGGTCGTCGGTTACATAGGCACGCCCGCGAATATCTTCGCCATATAGATCAAGCAAAACCTCGGCAGGTTGCAGGGCTTCGGCCTCAACCGGTACGGCCCCCGCGCCGATAAAAGCGTTCGACAGGATGCCTGCAAGTGTTTTTACTGCCACAGGTGACATCAGTCCAAACCTTCCGCACGTGCAATCATTTTGCGCACTTCTTCAACCAGGTCGCTGCGCTTAATCTCAATCTGTGCAGGTTGCGCTTTCCATTCTTCCGCCGTTTCTATTTCCGCTGACAGTCGTGTCCCTAATGCAAGGTCTTTGAGCAGCACCACGCCCGCTTCTTTTTCATTACCGCCTTCAATTACCGCCACAGGGCTTTCGCGTTTGTCAGCGTATTTCAATTGGTTACCGAAATTTTTCGGGTTGCCCAGATACACTTCCGCCCGAATACCAGCGTTGCGCAATTCCGCTACCATTGCCTGATAGTCGCCCATACGGTCACGATCCATTACAGTGACCACAACAGGCCCTTTGGGTTTTGAGCTGATCCGCCCTTTTTCACGCAAGGCTGCAAGTAGGCGGTCAACACCAATGGAAACGCCCGTTGCAGGCACTTCTTGGCCTGTAAAGCGTTTGACCAAATCATCGTAACGCCCGCCCCCTGCCACAGAACCAAACTGGCGTTTGCGGCCCTTGGCATCAAGAATTTCGAAGGTTAGTTCGGCTTCATAGACAGGGCCCGTGTAATAGCCGAGGCCACGTACGACGGATGGATCAATGACGATGCGGTCGGGGCCGTAGCCGCCAGCGGCCAGCAGTTCACCAATGGTTTCCAATTCGTTGATACCATCAAGGCCAATGGTTGATCCGCCAACCGCGTTGCGCAAATTCGCAAGTGTGCCTGCTGTATCTGTCGCTTTTGAGGTCAAAAATGCAATCACGGGTTCGGCTTGATCCACCGATAATCCAACGCCGTCAATGTAAGCACCAGAGGCATCCAACCGTCCCTTGGTCAGCAACTCACGCACTCCTCTTTCGCCAACCTTGTCGAACTTATCAATAGTGCGCAAAACTGCATCGCGCTGCGCACCTTCGTTTAGGCCCATAACTTCCAAAACCCCGTTCAAAACCTTACGGTTATTCACCCGAATAATATAATCACCACGCGGAATACCAACCTTTTCCAAAGTATCCGACAACATTGCACAAATCTCGGCGTCAGCAGCCACAGAAGCCGTACCAACAGTATCCGCATCGCACTGGTAAAACTGCCGATACCGTCCCGGCCCTGGCTTTTCATTGCGCCAAACTGGGCCCATCGCGTAGCGGCGGTATGGGGTTGGCAATTCGTTGCGGTGCTGTGCGTAAACCCGCGCAAGCGGTGCCGTCAGATCATAGCGCAACGCCATCCATGCTTCATCTTCATCCTGCCACGCGAACACACCCGCATTGGGGCGTTCCACGTCCGGTAAAAAGCTGCCCAAAGCTTCAACCGTTTCCACGGCACTCGATTCCAGCGCGTCAAACCCGTAACGATGATAGACTTCGGCGATTTGGGACAGCATCGCATTACGCTCTGCCACTTCCGCACCGAAATAGTCACGAAAGCCCTTTGGCGGTAATGCCTTGGGCCTTACAGGTTTTTTCTTTTTATCTCTGGCCATGCGCTTGGCTCCTTTGCTTGGCCGCACATCTAACGGATTGCGCCCAAGGGGGCAAGTTTGTAAGACGGGTTTATGAATGATGAAAACCGTATAACCGAACTTGAAATCCAGCTATCGCATGTCACGCGCATGACGGATGAATTATCTGCGATTATAGCAGAGCAAGCCAACCGTCTGGAACAGGCTGAAACGCGTTTCAGCCTGTTCCAGACGGTTGGC
>OJDV01000059.1_pt1 | contig 77891 bp, 70 predicted proteins | sample 1592911 | NCBI WGS metagenome assembly OJDV01 (sample SAMN05416860, study PRJEB24817) | seawater metagenome | isolation source: Sea water | place: Canada:Atlantic | collected 2013-11
CTACACAGAGTAGATCGTCGGCAGCGTCAGATGTGTATAAGAGACAGATTATAAGGTGCTTGCAATAGTAATCTGATTCTGGTTTTTTGTTAAGAGTTTGATCATTGGTTGCTGGTATATTAGTGCTTGTTTGTTTCTTTATTTTTTAAAAGATCTAATGTGAGTTCAGTTTGGAGTAAAACACTTTCGCTCAATTCTATAAATCTAGTAAGGGTATATCTTTCTTGATCAAGATAAATTATCAAATCTTTTGGTTGCTCATTAGTTTCGATACCCTTCCATAAGATTTTGTTTAGGGACTCATTAGGGGAATTTATTGGATATTTATGCGCATAATTGGACATAAACGTTAAAAAATATTTTGAGTTATTTGATGTCACTTGCCTTTCATAAACTTGAAGTCTATTGAGTTCCATAACGGACTCTTGAATATCTTTATCTAATAAAACTATGTTTCCGCTTGAGATAAGTAAATCATAGCTATTAGTGTTGTAGGTGTTAATAATTCTAAATCCAACCATTTGACCTTCAGATTTAGAGATAAGTTCTTCTGGTTCAGTAAATTGGGTATTTTCTAACTCGTCAAAATATTGATTTAAAACTTCAAGTCTTTCTTTATTATATTTAATATTATTAGTTAATTGAAGCCTGTCTTTTTGGTAATCATTAGTTAATGAAAACATGTAATCTTTTTTTTGAATTAGTTTTTTCTGATTTTCATTCCAGTTATTAATTTGCAAAGCAATCAATATCCCAATCACCACAAGAATAATTTCGCCAATCGCATATTTAAGATACTTGCCTGTTTTATTTTCCATCAATAAGTTTTGCCTGATTTTTCTAAAGAACCCTATCATGATTAAATTGTCTTATTACTTTTCTTTCCGTAGGATTTTGTCCATTTTACGGCCTCTGGCTAATTCATCAATCAGCTTTTCCATGCGTCTGCATTGTTTATAGGTTTCGAACTCATCTTCTATTTCTTCAATTCGATAACCACACACAACTCCTTTAATCATACGTGCATTTGGATGAATTTTTGCATTTTCAAAAAATGTTCTAAACGTTACTTTTTCTTCTATAAGTGCTTGTAATTTAGATTCGTCATAACCAGTAAACCATTCTATAACTTGATGGAACTCCTCTCTTGTTCTTCCATGTTTTTCCAACCGGTTCCAATAAAGAGGATAAATAGTTGCAAATATCATATTGGCTACTTGTTCATTTTTTTTAGTTGTTACTTTCATAGTTTTAGTTTTGTTAATCAACCAGAGGTTAGTGATGAAAATTTATTCTAGCACAAATACAAAAAACATTTCTAATATGAAGCACTTGATCTTGATCTAAAAGACGCGATATTTCGCACCACAGTTAGATTGAGAAATAACTCTTTTCTAATGAAGTGGAGCACCCATGTGTGCTCCTTTTGCCCGTTTTCACCATTAATATGAAAAATACATGTAGTCAGATATTAACACCGTTTCAAAATCGGGCGGACACATAGATCCGCACCCTACATGACCGAGTTATTTTACATACTCATTGTGATACTTGTTTTTATCTTTACCAAATTTTGATTCTTTCATCTTCTGGCTTGTAGTTGTCCTCTCCGGGTTTGACATTAAAAGCATCATAAAATGGGGTCATGTTCATTAACGGGCCATTAACGCGCCAGATGGGTGGTGAATGCGGATCGTTTTTGACATAATTGCGTAAAAATTCATCGCGGGTTTTAACCCGCCAAATACGTGCAATCGACATAAAAAAACGTTGGTCTGGGGTAAATCCATTGATTTTTGTGTTGCTTTTGCCTTGTTCTGTTAATTTAAACGCATCATAAGCAATGGCAATGCCGCCATTATCTGCGGTGTTTTCTCCGACGGTTAATGCACCATTTAAATGCACACCATCTAACACAGTAAATTCACTGTAACGATCAATAATTAATTTGGTTTTGGCTTTGAATTTTTCATAGTCTTCATCCGTCCACCAGCTTTTAACATTGCCATCTTTATCAAATTGGGCGCCTTGGTCATCAAAAGCATGGGTTAATTCGTGGCCGATCACCATGCCTATGCCACCGTAATTAATCGCATCATCAGCTTGTAAATCAAAGTATGGGAATTGTAAAATTCCAGCAGGAAAAACAATTTCATTTTTTGATGGGCTATAGTAAGCCGTTACTGTAGATGGCGTGGTGTGCCATGAGTCTTTGTTCGGTGGCTTATTCAACTTTTCCAACTCATATTGAAAAGCATTTTGGTTCAAGGAAACGATGTTCTCAAAATACTTTTCCTTATCTATGTTAACGTTTGAGTATTCTCTCCAGACATCTGGATAGCCTATTTTTTTGGTAATGGTGTACAACTTTTCTTTGGCTTTAATTTTTGTGGCATCACTCATCCAATCCAATTTGTCAATCCTGCCTTCAAATGCTTTTTGCAAATTGTTAACCAATTCTAACACCCTTTGTTTTGCGTCTTCATTAAAGTGTCTTTTCACATAAAGTTTGCCCAAAGCAAAACCCAAGCGCCAATCGACTTGTTGCACCATTAACTGGGCCCTTGGTTTTTGAACAGATTGACCACTGATTACCTTGCTGTATTCGAAAGAAGCTTTTTGAAAAGGTTCGCTTAAGGTGTTATCGTATTGTGATAAAACATTGGCTTTTAAATAGGTCTTCCAATCTTTCAATTTCACAGAACCCAGCATTTTATCTAATTTTTTATAGTAGGCTGGCTGACGAATATCAATAAATTCAACATCTACACCTAAATTTTTGAGTAATTGAGACCAAGCAATATTGGCTTGTTCTTTATTTAAATCGGATACTTTTAATTTATGATAATTGGCCTTAATGTTACGTCTTTCGACACCTGTTTTGTGCACTTTTGCCAATTTTTTTTCAATGTTGTACACTACTTTTGTGCTCTTTTTGGCTCTTTTATCGCCTATTAATTCGAACAAAGTCCTCAAATAAGTTTTATAGGCTTTTTGGATTTCTTTGGTAGAGTCATCTTTGTTAAAGTAATAATCACGATTTGGCAAACCCAATCCCGTTTGGCCAACGTGTATCATATTGACCTTGCTGTTTTCATTATCTGGTGAAACACTCATGCTGATGAATGAACTATTGCCTAATTTAAACTCATCGGCAACAAATCCCATAAGCTCTTTGATGTTTTTGATTGAATCTATACGAGCAAGTATGGGTTTAATTGGATCAAAACCCCGTTCATTGATTAAATTGGTGTTCATGCCCGAACCATAAAAATCACCAACCATTTGATCGGGACTGCCCTTTTCGTGCGTGCCAGCAGAGACTTCTTCTAAAATTGTTCTCAAAAGCTCTTTCTGAGGAATATTTAAAAACCGGTAAGAACCCACACCGACTTGATCATCAGCAATCACAGCCTTATCCATCCAGTTTTTATTCATGTGATTAAAAAAATCATCACCCGGTTTGATAGAAGAATCGATACCATCAAATTCCAATTTGTTTTTTTCAGCATACAGTGATGTACTGGCGATTAGTAAAATTGTTGCCAGTGCAGTTTTGAATAAACTTTTCATAAGACTAATTGTGCTCGGTATTTTTGGTGAATTAAATCATATACTATAACCCAAACTTTTAAAATCAAAAGTTGTAAATCTATTGTTGGGCGGTCCTACACGTCCAACAATAAGTATTATTCCCTCACAATTGTACCTACCAAATAGACTCAAAAGCTTTTTACAACTTTTCTTCTGGACTATTTGTTTAATTCATCAAGCCAATGAATAATAACCTCACTGATTTCTGGTATCCATTCTCCTTTTTTACCATCAAATGAATCTTTTGCGCTTTGATGTATGGACTGCCAATGGTCTAAGCCTTTTTGTTTATGAAGCTTATGATCACTATGACCAGCTTTTTTAAGGATATCTATAATCATATCGTTGTCAGATTCACTCATAATCCAATCATTGGTTCCCCATCGAATTCGAGCAGGCACTTTAAGTTTTTGCCATTCTCCAGCGACATCAAACTGCTGTAATTGTTGATAATATTCCATGGGTCGACCGTACATATGCTTGGGCCCATGATAATTATCAGATGCGATTGCTGGGTATTGGTTTGTCACATCTTGGTAAGATTTATTTAAAATTAACATGCCATAATATAGCGGCATATAAGCTTGGTTTAATTTATCATTAATTTCAGTTTGGTTTAATCCTTGAAAATCAAGAATGCGCCTTTGAATTTCTAACATGTGCTCAAACCAACTTTTTACAAATGTACCATCAGAAATCACCGAAGTATAATTGTATTTATTAGCAATATATGGTGCCAATGCAGATCCCATGGAGTTTCCATAAACAGTAATTTTATTACTGTCCACATATTCCAATTGTTTTAAGTATTGGGCTGCTTGTTCATAGCCATTGAGTTCTGTCATAAAATCAGTTTCTGAACAATTGCCTTCTGAATCGCCCAAACCGGGTTTTTCAATCCTAAGAACAACATGGTTGCTCTTTTCAACTATTTCATTGATAAGCCGGGTAAACGGAGTGATGCGATTGGGGTTTATTTCAATACTTGAACAGCTTAACCCTTGTAAAAACAAGACCGCAGGAAGTTTTGATTTTTTCGAATTTGGGCGTGTAATGATGAGGCGTTGTTTGATTCCATAATCATTTGTCAATTGATCATAAGTAGTCTCAATATTAGGGTGCTTTTCCTTTTCCATTGGTTCAAATGTGATTTCTTTTGTGTAGCTCTTAAAGGCTCTATTGAATTTAATTGTGTATTTTTTACCTGCCACTAAACCGTCAGTGATGTCATACCATTCTTGAGAGGATAATATAGGCTTTTTGTCGACCAATAGAATATGATCTGCTATTTTTAGGCCTGCTTTTTGCAATGGACTGCCCTCTTTGACGGACTTTATTTTTACACCTGCGGTGCCTTTGGCAGGAACAGTAAAGCTCGCACCCCAATTGGCCCTGCGATCCAGTTCACTTGAATGGGCAGAAAAGGCAAATAATAATATTATGATAAAAAATGTCTTATACAAATTCATATGTTTTTCTCAATTTAAAAGTTGAGGTATACTAACCCTATATTAGAAATTAAAATTTGATTTATGACCAATCCATCGTTTAACAATGTAAAAAAGCTGTTTTAAATGATGAGCATTTTATCCCTTAATCGAACATACTCTAGTTACTACCTATTCAACTCAAGATTGGTGACCCATTTATTGTTTTGGATTATTTACTACATTAGCTTTGCTCTAATTTGGTCAAAAAACCATGGTCTATTTGGTTCATTCTTTTTAGAATTCATCCTGCTGCCCATGCGAATAACTGCTACCTATCTGGTCATTTACTGGTCTATGCCAAGTTATTTGCTAAAGGGAAAATTAATCAAATTTGCAATCAGTTGGATTTCCATACTCATTATTTGTGGTGTTTTGCAAAGGCTGTTTATTTATTTCTTTTATGAAGAATTTTTACAAATCACAAAATCTTCTATTTTTTCACTTCAAGATTTGTTTCGGGCCATATTATTAATAAACACAACCGTTATGTTAGCCATGACCATTAAATTTTATGGCATCTACCACCAATTAATGAATCAAAAAATGACTTCAGATGAGGAAAACATCGACTATATTGAAATAAAATCTGACAGAAGGGTGCACCTAATTAACCCTAAGGACATTGCTTACATTAAAGGGTTGGGAAATTACATAAAGATAAAATTACGCAATGAAAAAGAATTGACCAGCTATATTACAATGAAAAAAATAATGGCTTTGTTACCTGATGATTTTCTGAGGGTTCACAAGTCTTACATCATTAATAAATCGCATATCAACTCCTATAACAATGAAGACATTCAATTAGGCAAACACTGGATTCCTAGAGGCAAAAACATACTCGATAGCGAATTGAAATAAAGCGCAATGATAAGCCCAAAGTGTTTTTTTCATCATGTTTTAAATGGTTAAAAATACAGTATAGCAGAAATGAACAATTAACAATCTCAGGATGCGGATACTACTATAAAGGCTGGTTTGAAGTTATTGGTTTTTTCTCCATAAAATTTCTTTGGTTCTTTCAAGTTCTCCCCAAACCAAATAAATAACTGGATTTTCACCTAATAATCCATCTATATCTAAATAGATTGAGTGATCAAAACAAATATTTAGTTGAATAGTTGCTACTTTATACTCATTGAAAAGTTTTTTAAGATTTATTCTCTTGAAGTTTATGTCATCAAACTCAGCTGGTTCAGTTGAATATTTCCTATTTTTCCATCCAAATTCTTTGCCTTCTTCGGCATACTTCTTAAAGTCCAAGTAGATTTTTTCTAATCGTTCTTGAGATAATGAATAGGCATAATGGTATGTTTCTGAATCTTTGTGACAAGCTAAAGTATTAGAGTTAAACCAAAAATGCATAAATAAAGCCATTAATACTCCTCTAAATACTTCAATTGGCGTTATAAATATTCTATATAAAAATGAGTTTTCGATAGAGGTGTTTATTTATGGATTGTTATTATTAGTTATTTCATTTTTATTTTAGTTCCCTAAAATAATAAAGCACCAGGTGTTTCTAAAGAGTACTGAAACCACAAATAATTAATCCAATGGCAGCTACAAGTTGTGCACCTATACATGCCCAGAATAGCAAAGGAGAGTTTTCGCGAGAAACATCAAACCAAATCCACCAATCTAAAAGAAAAATGGTATCTGATTCCTCGTTTTTATAATCCCAGTAGGTGATTGCAAGTAGGATTGCCGCTAGTATAAAGTATATATTCATAAATAATAATATACCATTATCATATTTTCTCTACAATAGGCATTAAGTAATAAAAATCAAAACACAGAGGTCGCAAAGAATAGTTAAACCTCTTAAAGTAATCTCCTTTTTAATGATTTAATAGGCATCGTTTTCATCATGGACAAATACTGATAGATCACCATCTAAATCCTCTGTGATGTTAAAAACAATGGGCCTACAACATACTTGGCAATCTTCAATGTATTGTTGTCCTGATTCTTGTGGATCTAAAAGTACCTCAATTGCTTCCCCACAATAGGGGCAATGGATAACTTGTTGTTTTAATGACGGCATAACATATTAGTTATTCATAATACCTGATTATCAAAACCCCTCTACATCAAAATCCATGCATTGTGTATCGGTTTGACTCAATAATGCCAATGGGGCTTTGATGTTGGGAAGCTCATAAGTCATAAAATATCGGCAGGTATTTATTTTTCCTTGGTAAAAGTTTTTATCAGCCTCATTGATGGCTTCTGGCAGTTTCATTGTGGCGGTTATGGCTTGTCTTAACCACATCCATGCCACGACTGCGTGGCCAAAGGCATCGAGATACAATGTGGCGTTGGCCAAATAGGCGCTGATGCCTTTGTTTGGGATTTCACTTTGCATCATACCAGTAGTTTTTAGCAATGCATTTAAGTGGTATTCTATGTCATTGACACAAGCTGTGAGTGATTCTATTTGTTTGGCTTGGGCAATGGTTTTCATAATTTCTGTCATCAGTAATTTAGCCGATGCCCCATCATGTTGAGTAATTTTTCGTCCTAATAAATCCAATCCTTGAATGCCTTTTGTGCCTTCGTGAATGTGGTTTAATCGGTTATCGCGATAAAAACGCTCGACAGGATAGTCACGAGTATAACCATAACCACCATAGACTTGGATGGCTATTTCGTTGGCGCGTAGACCAAATTCAGAAGGCCATGATTTGGCAATTGGAGTCAGAATATCCAACAACAATGTTTGTTGTTTTGCCATCTCATTGTCACCAGCATGGCTGGCGATTAATTTTTTGTCGATAATTTCTGCACAATACAAGCCCAAAGCCAGACCGCCTTCTGCATAACTTTTTTGTTGCAGCAACATCCGTTTCACATCTGTGTGTTCAATAATAGCAATCATCGCAGAACTTGGATCTCTATCTTCAAGAGACCTGCCTTGTTTGCGCTCTTTGGCATAAGCCAATGAATGCAAATAACCCGTATACGCCAATGATGTGGCCCCTATTCCGACGCTAATGCGTGCTTCATTCATCATTTGAAACATATAGCTCAACCCTTTGCCTGCTTCACCCATTAAGTAGCCCACAGCACCGCCATTTTCTCCAAAATTCATTACGGTATTAACCGTGCCTCGATAGCCCATTTTGTGGTTTAAACCACCGAGTGTGACATCGTTTCTTTCACCAAGACTGCCATCATCATTCACCCTGATTTTGGGAACAATAAACAATGAAATGCCTTTGATACCGGCTTGAGCGCCTGGGATTTTGGCCAAAACCATGTGAATAATGTTTTCACTCAGGTCGTGTTCGCCACCCGATATCCACATTTTATTGCCTTGCAATAGATAACTGCCATCATCTTGTGGTTCTGCTTTGGTTTTGATATCTGCCAATGATGAACCAGCTTGAGTTTCTGATAAACACATCGTGCCAAAAAAACGGCCCTCAATTAAGGGTTTTAAAAATTTGCTTTGCTGTTGTTTATTGCCAAAAGCACGTATTAAATTAGCCACACCATGAGAAAGCATGGGATAGGCCGAAGTCGAAACATTGGCCGTGGCAAAAATAAAGCCAAGTGCATGGGTCACTAAATGCGGCAATTGCATGCCACCGAGTTCATATTCAAAGGATGCCGCAGGTAAACCTGATTCAATATAAGCATCCAGTGCTTTTTTAACCTCAGGAATAATCACAACCCGACCATCGACAAATTCAGGTTCTTTTTCATCAACCATTGCAGCATGAGGCTGAAACAACTCCTCAGCCATGCGCTCAACCAAATCCATTAATGTTTCAAAAATTTCTTTTGAATGGTCCTGGTACCTAAGAGAATCACAAAGTTTCTCTACATCTAAAACTTCGTATAATTGAAAAGCCAAATCACGGCGGTTGAATGTATGGGGCATAGTTTGTATTGTTTGCTTAAAAGATTATTATATCAAGACAACTATACAAAGCAATATAAAGGATTATCACTTGTGATGATGATTAAATTAAAAGGCAATTAACCACTGAGGACACAGAGAGCACAGAGAAAAAATGTGGGTTAAATACTTTATCAGTTTTATTTTTCAAAGCCATCGTAGAAAATTATGTCACCATCTGTGGAAATTACTGTAATAGAACCATCCGTAATAGAAAAGTTATTGCCCGTCCAACCAAATCCATTTTCCCAATACATGGGCTCCGGATTAGTGACAAATGCAATAAGAGAAACATCTCCTTCAACACCTATTACATCAAACTGTAAGGTGAAAACAACATCACCTTGATTAAGATAGGTACCTACCGAAATTAATGACTCCCAATTAAACGTAAGAAACCCACCTCCCAAATCTGAAAACACCGCGCCACCTGGATTTGATAGTCCCCAAAAAGCCAATTCAACATTATCTAATATGAGCGTATCAAATAAAATTGTACCATTTAAACTTGTAATGTTTTGCCAATTACTGCCTGCTCGAATAGAAACTTGAATGGTTTTATTAGGCATTGCCAATACATCATCAGCGCTTATTTCTAACGGAGGAAATTGGGCATAAAGAGGCATGCATATGATTAACAGCAAAATTAATATTTTTTGTTTCATAATTATCTAATTTCAGAAGCTTTATCTAATTATATAACAGTATTTGCTTGTTTTCTAGGAAGTAATAGTACAAAGGGCATCCATCTATAAAGAAGATTAATCACTATAAAGTAGAGAGTTTTTTGGAATTGGTCTTAAGTGGGTAATTAAATAGTGAAATTTTAGTTAGATTTTTATTTTAAGTAATGAAAATTCCTGTTATTCTTATAAAAATCAACGACTAACCCTATTGATTCGTATGGAGTATTAAGGTGCATATAAACAGAAAAGAACAAATGTTAAACGAAATCGAGTATACAAACACTTTTCCAGGAGGAATTTCTTTTCTGTGCGCAATTCAAAGTGAATTTTATGCACGAAATTGGGGGTTTAACCACCTGTATGAATCAGTAGTGGCGAGTTCAGTTGCAGAATTTTTAAATCGTTACGATAAACACAAAGACTATGTCGAATTTGTATTACACAAAGGGCAAGTCGCCGGAGGAATTGCCATTGATCATCACGATGGCAAGTTAGCACAGCTTCGTTGGTTTATTGTCTCTGAAAAATTGCACGGATTGAATATCGGAACCAAATTAATATCTAATGCCATGCAGTTTGTAGAAACACAAAAGTTCAAACAAGTCTTCCTCACTACATTTGAAGGGCTTGATAGTGCACGCCATTTATATGAAAAACACGGTTTTAGTTTAACAGCACAGAAGCAAGCAGATACATGGGGCAAAGAAGTCAGTGAGCAACGTTTTGATTGGATTAATCCCAACTACAAATAAAAAGGGTACTAAATTATAGCTCTTTCAACTATTAATTTAGATGGTAGACCCCTTTGTTCCTTTTGAAGTTGAAATAAAAAAGGGTGCTGACACTTAAACTCTTTCAGTTTTTACGGTTTTTTTCATCAGATTATTATGTTTGGTCTTTTTATATCATCAACGCCAGATACCCTCGGGGATTGGCTTTTCCTCTACTATTTCTACTAGCAAATTGTCAGGGCCTCTAATAAAAAAACTTCTCATACCTTGAATAGGATCAATTTTTATTTCGTGTACAAAATCTAATTCATCAGACTTCATTTTATTCAGAATAGGCCCAATATTTTCAAATGAAAATCTAATGTGATCGATTGCCCTGCCGTCTGTTGGTTTAATATCTTCTTTAGGCCACCATGGTTCTTCTTCAACTGGTTTGCCAAACACAATAATATTAATATTATTGATGGTTAATAAATTCCATTTCCATCTTAGCTTGTTGTTCTGCCATTGCTTCGCCTCTTTATAGACTGGAGCCAAACCAAGATGGGATTCGAACCAGCTCATGGTTTTGTCAACATCCGTTGATAGTAGGTGTATGTGTTCAAACCTGTGGTTTTTGTTTCCTGTATAGACCTCTACGACTTCTTTTTCTGGACCAAGAAAGTACATCCAATGGTTATCACCTAGTGGTGTAATGGGGGTATGTACTTTTATTCCCTGTTTTACTCTCCAATCAAATTCAGATTGACCATCTACACCTGACCAACCAATGTGCCATAAACTAGAACCCAAATGTGTTGGTGGTGCTATATCAACAAGGTTCATTAATAGAAATGATTTCTCAGTAAACAGAGCATCCACTTGGTCTCGGTATTTTACTTGGGTTGCGCCAAAATATTTTTGATAGTAGGCAATAGTTGCATCACTGTCAGTGACATTTAGATGAACATGATGGAAGTTCGCTTTATTAAATTTATCAGTTTTAACTTGTTTTTCAGATAGGTTTTTACATCCACCAAGATGAATTATAAGAACAGCTATGACAAACACAAAGGGTCTAAATTTTATACTAAACAAAGTATTCATTTTTTTAATCTAATTGTAGGTAACACTTTATATACATATATTAATTATTTACTCAGAATATATGCCCTATCAAATCCTTGACCGTTTCATAGAGTGTTATTGAAATGTTATGAGTGGTTGGATTTAGATTTATTGTAGCACAAAATTGAAAGATATTATTACCATGAATCGCGTGAAGAAACGGAAGAAAATAATCGGTAAATTAAATGAACTCTTATACACTCAGTCACTTTACTTTGTCCATCAAAACCTTCAATAACTTCATCTGCTTCGGGTTAAACATTTATTGATCTTGATGATAAATGAAGAGGCCAGGGAAATTAATTCCCCGACCTCTTTTGTTTATTCAATCATGCAGTAGGCATTTAACTTGTTGCCATCTAAATCGCGAAAATAACCGGCATAAAAACCACTTGTATCCTCTTCGGGGCGAAATCCAGGTTTGCCTTCACAGGTTCCGCCGAGAGCCAGTGCTTTAGCATAAAATGCGTCAACTTTTTCCTTGTTGTCCATAAACAGCGAAACCATCACGCCATTGCCGACTGTCGCCGGTTTTTGGTCAAATGGAACAACAATCGCCAACCCAGCGTCATTCGGGACTTTTGGTGATGCTGACCAAGCGACAAAATAGTTTTCGATCTCCATGGCTCTACCAATGTTTATTGACCCAAATAATGCATCGTAATAAGCCACAGCTTTTGTTAAATCGTTAGTTCCTAGTGTTACATATCCAATCATTTTTATTTCTCCTTTCAGTGAAATTTAGTTAAAAAACACATATTATCAAAACCCTGCTGACAGCATGGTGTCAGCATAACTTTGGTAAGGTATAATTAATTCAATTAATCAATAATATATTATGAGACGCGCTGACAGGCTGATAAAAATAACTCACTTCCTCAGACAAAGACGATTGGCGGTTACTGCCAATCAAATTGCTGAAGCTTTTGATATATGCAAACGCACAGTCTATAGGGATATTCAGTGTTTAATGGATACTGGTGCGCCTATTATTGGAGAAGCTGGTGTTGGTTACACCATTGATAAACGGTATTATCTGCCACCTATTACTTTTGATGCCGATGAACTGGAGGCGATTGGTCTAGGAATCAGTATGGTTCGTCAATGGACTGATGATCAGTTTGCTGATAAAGCTGCCAGTGCTTTTGAAAAAATTCAAGCCGTTTTACCTGCTAGCCTTCAAGGTGAATTAGAACAAATCACAACCTATGCTGTTCCCAATCTCCCCAAGATACCTTGGAATGTTAGTTTTTCAGACTTACGTGAATTTATCCGCAATCACCAGAAAATCGATGTGGCATATTCGGATGAAAACAAAAAAGAAACAAATCGTACATTGCGACCTTTGGCTTTATTGTTTTTTAATCCGGTTTGGTTACTGGCTGCGTGGTGTGAAAAACGCAGGGATTTTCGTAACTTCAGGCTCGATAGAATTAATAACTTGAGTATCAACGACGAAAAATTTGACGATGACCCATCCAAAAATTTAGCGGCATATCTTGCCACAATTGATGGATATAATAAATAAAGTCAAGCTAGACAAAAAATATCAGTATCCATTTGAATTACACTAAAACTGAGCCGAATTATATAAAAGTCATCCGCCCTGTCCTCTCTTATTTATATTAATCAGTAAATGTCACATTTTTGTCGTGTTAAAATGAAGGCCAATCTCCTATTATACAGTCAACATCAATCAAGGGTCTTAAAAATGATTATTAGAAAATTAAGAATTCAAAGAGGTTGGTCTCAAGAACAACTTGCTGAACTCACTGATGTTTCAGTAAGGACAATCCAACGAGTAGAACAAGGACATAAACCGGGGTTAGAAACAGCCAAAGCATTAGCAACTATCTTTGAGGTTGATGTTGCCTTAATCACTAATGGAGATAACAAAATGAACATAGAAAATAATTTAAAACAAGATGAAGCAGAAGCCATACTTTATGTAAAAGGCATAAAAGAATTCCAGACACACCTGGCATTCTATTTATTTAGCGTAGTAACAATTTTATTTGCCAGCTTATATTCTGGAGCCAGCATGAATCCGGGGTTGATCGGTTGGCAACCAGGGACAATATTAACATGGACATTTATTGGATGGGGTATTGGCCTTTTAATTCATGGTTTAACAGTGTATGAAGTCATTAATTTATTCAATTCAAACTGGGAAAAAAGAAAAATTGAAAAACGACTAGGTAGAAAACTTTAATTCTCTTTTTAATAAAAGAGCAGATCATTTCTCACACTAAGGCTCGACTGAGATGACTGGAGTTTAATGGTTTATTTTTTATACTTAGTGTTCTTCAATTGCATCATGGTGAGTAGCTTTTAATATTGATTAAAGTAATCTTGAATTTTTTTTGTATCTTTTGTTTTGGTCAGTGATAACATCAACAATATCCTTGCTTTGTTTGATGGTAAATCATTGGCTATAATAACCGGTGTTCCTTCAGGATTTGACCCCATTATTCTTCCAGATTTGATGCTTGAAGAAATAACAATGGGTTTATGGGTTGCAGGGTAATTAAATATCTGACCAAGTCCGCTACTCATGCGGCCTCCAGCAAAAGAACTTATGACCAACCCTTGGTTTGGTCGATCTGTGAAATATGTCAGTATTTTTGGGTCAAAACCAGCAAAATCCTGAACGATGTCTATTTTAGGTAAACTGTCTAAGTGATAAACATCGAATTCACTTTTTAGGGTATGCCGTTTGATTGGAGATCGATAAAAAGTCACTTTTTCTGGATCACAAAACCCAATATATCCCAGCTCAGTAGAGGGAAATGCATCGACTCTTCTGTTGTTCATCTTCAATAAATCCCTTGCTGCACTGATGTTGTCATTCATGACCACCAATACTCCCTTGCCAATTGCATCGGGAGATATACCGACTCGTACTGCATTGATTAAATTGGCAGGGCCATCTGCAGAGATTTCATTAGATGAACGCATTGAACCAACCAGAACAATGGGGACTTTGCTGTGGTGAGTTAGATTGAGAAAGAAGGCTGTTTCTTCCATTGTGTCAGTGCCGTGAGTAATAATGACGGTCTTAATTTTTGGATTAGCATCTAAAGCACTCTTAATGTGCTTGACCAGTTTAAGCCAAATTGATGGCGTCATCTTAGATGATCCAATGTTTACAAACTCATCAACTTCAACAGTTGCGTAATTGTTTAGTTCTGGAACTGCTTGTATGAGCTCATGGCCTTCAATTAATGGAGCATTGGTTTTACTGGCAATTGTGCCACCAGTAGTGATAATTAGCACATGAGGTTTTGGTGTGTTTTGGGAATGTGACATAGACCAACAATAAAGTAGAATGATTAGGGTTACGATTTTATTCATAAGTTACGTACGTTCGTTTTTTTCTCTGTTTTATACGTGATATTGGTATTATTGTAGCACAAGTTTATTCTTTTTATACTCTGGGTTCTTCAAGCGCTTCATTGTGAATTGCTCTTGATTTTAATCTTGATGACCATGCTTGTCTGGTTTATTCAATGAAAACCTTTAATATTAAGAATTCAACCTTGACATTGAGAGTACATTCGTACACTGTTTTGACTGACAAATTATACTTTTCTAGTAAATCTTATAACCATTTCATATATAAACAGGGGTTTTGGTAATGGAAAAGCGTTAAAATTAGGAATACAGTCTTGACACTGAGCGTACACTCGTACACTATACTGGTTTTAAATTAAACATTTCTAAAGAACCTTATGGCTACTACATCAAAAAATACAGCGCAACCATCAATACGTTTTTTCCATTCGACTGAGTTGAAAGAAAAAACTGATGCCGTGTTATCTGCACTAGAGTCAAACCCAGACTACACAAAACATGGTGATGCCATGGCAGACTTGGTTTCCGAACTTATTGATGCGGGGATGGATTATTACTTTGTAAAGGCGCTCAAGCAGGCAAAAATAGGGTTTATCTCTGAGAAATCAGCAATGTTGGGTATAGCAAGTGCGGTTAAGCTTATTAGTTCAGTAAGCCGTAAATTTATTGTCCGCATGGATACGAATCAATTAACGGTTGTTGCTAGTCATATTCAATCGCTTGCTTCCACAAAGTAGTTACTATCAATTCTGAATCAAAGTTCAAAATGGTTACTGATAATTAGGTCATTGTTGTTTTCTATGTGGTGCATAAGAATTTTTTGAATGATGTTTGCCTTTTATTAATTTGATCAATATCATTTTGATCTAACACGTCATAAATTTATTCTAAAATACGTAACAAATAGATACACAGCTAAATTAACAGAGAAATTATGCAATCACAAACCACGATAAAAACCACCAGGCCTTTATTAATTAAAACAATCACAAGAATCTTACCATTTACTGGGCTCTTGTTTTTAACCGCATGTGGTGACGCGGAAAAACCAAACCAAACCAATACCACCTCAACAACCTTAACAACTAATAAAGAGTCAATCAAATCAGTGAATTTAGACCTATCATCTGCCCCACTTGAAAAACAAATATTCCTTGGTCTTATCACACCAACAGCGAAGGAAGCCGCTCCTTGCCCATTCCTATCTGATACAACTGCTGTGGAGACAGCAAAAACCTCTTGGGTTCTTAAGCGTCGTGAAACCTCCAATGAACGCTGTTATTGGTCTAAAAACCAAGGCTTTTCTATTAAAGTAACAGTCGAACCATTGGCTACAGCGAAACCTGTGCAGGAGCGTGTTTATAATTTAGAAAGCCCGCCGGTACTGAAAGATCAGCCAGAACCTGGCAACAACGCGGTTATTTTGTATGACACTGTATGGGATAATGAGCGTCCTTATGCCATGGCTTTTGAACTAGACAACAAACTTGTCTGGATTAGTGTTACTGGGATGGCCACTGATGCAAAACGCTTAACCGCTACTGCTAAAGAAGTGGCTGAGAAATTGCCGACTGCACCCAAGCTTGACCAGCGACAAAATAATACAGATACTTTTAGCCTGTGTTCAACATGGAGCGAAGCCGAAATAGCAGCCATCATCGGCAGCCCTGTGAAAGTGTTGTCGCGAGGACAGGACTGCAAGTGGGAAGCTGGATCGGAAACAGGTATAAAACATGTAAGTATAACTATTTATGATGGCAAGTCCTACCCATGGGAAAGTGTACTTGAACAAAGAGGGGTCGACATTGCTGGTGTTGGTGAACGAGGGGTGATGGAAAGAAAACGAAAAAGAGGCGATGTTCCTGGTTATGTATTATTAAACGTTCTTTATAATGAAAGATTGGTTACCATCAGTACCACCGATACCATTGGGGATCATGAGGCCGTGGCACTGGCATTATCGAAAAACATTGACAGTCGATTTAATTAACACTTGCTCATTAGTTCCCTCTCTTGAGGGGATTGAGGTATGAATATTGGTCAACAATAACGCCATGTGTTTCATGGTGATTAGCTTTTGATGTTTATCTCTGTAATCTCGGTGATTTATTCTTAATTGTTGCCTGGTTGGGCCATTAATTTTATGCCTTGTTGGCTTTAGTTTTTTCGTACCAATCTTTTGCGTTTTGAAATAATATTTTCTTTTGTTGGTCTGCTGAAAAATTCTCTTTTATCCTTATCAAATGATCATCTGTAAAAGGTTGTTTTGCTCTTGTTGAAGGCAAATCTGTTCCAAACATTAACGCATCAGGGTTAATTGAATAAATCTTTTTCATGACAGTAATGGGATTAAAATCCACCCGTCCAAATCCCGTTGCTTTAATTTTCACACCTTTTTCGGCCCAGTAATACAAATCCATTAATCCCTTTTGAGAAAGTCCTAAATGGTCAATTGAAAATTTTGGAATTTGTTTCAGTACTGATTTCAATTCCTTTAAATCTTTACTGTCAACATAGAGTTCCGTGTGCCAACCATAATGATCGTATAGTTTATTTGATAATTCTACCATATTCTTCAAACTTTCAGATCCTCCTCTTTTTAGGTTGAACCTAACCGCACGGATATTTGATTCGTTTAGTTTTTGTAACTCGCAGCCTTTCATTCCAATTGGAATATTCGCCACTCCAAAATAGTTATTACCGAATGTTTTAAGAGCATCAAGTAAGTATTCTTGGTCAAATTTTTGAAAGGATCCTGAAACAATTGCTCCACCAACAATTTCATAATTTTTGACCTTTGCCCGATAATTCTCAACTGTAAAATCAGGTGGTAAATATCCATTGTTTTCCACTAAAGGAAATTTCGGGTTGATGATGTGGAAATGTGAATCAAATATTTTCAATGGCGATTTAATAGAGTTGTAATCAGTGGTTTTGGTTTGGTTTTATTGTAGCACATATATTAAAAACTGTTCTGCCTGCCTTCGCAGATATAATGGAGTGGTTAATCGCATTTGATCTTGATTTTTACGTTCTTTGCATTAAGCTTTTGATTTTTAACTAATCAAAAATGTTAAAATATGTTTGTTGTTACAATAATTTTATAGGGCTTGCTTTATGTTCATTAAAAATTTCGATGGTAATTTCTATTGCGCCAATAAGAAATGTTAAATATTACTATTCGTCATTTCACCTTGGGCTTTTTTCTTTTATTGCCTTATTTTGCACTTGTTAGTGTGGGTTTGATTAGGGCAGAGGGTTCTGGCTGGTTCTTTTTAACTGGTTGGTGTACTGCTTTTATTTTTCAGGTGTTTTTTCTGGCTGTAAACCAATCTAATAAAAACAGGGCTTTGCCACTTTATAGAGACATAGGTGCTCTTATAGTGCCGCTGATAGTATTAATTAAACAATTGGTGTCTGGTGGTGGCTTAATGCTTTATATTATTGAGTTGATGGCGCTTGAGGTTATTGTCTTGAATATTGGGGTCGTGATCACTGTGCTTTTTATGGCTAAAAATGATTGGTATGCGGCATTTTTTGGTGCTCTATTCTTTAGTTTGTTTTTAATACCTTCTTTTTTTGGGCTGTATGCTAATTGGAACATCCTTAATACTGATACCAGTTTGACCAACTTTTATATATTGGCTTTTGCCATTTTAAGTGGTGTCTTTGTTAATATCAGATTTTTGTTATCTGTTGGGAAATCTGAAATACATTTAAAAGATGTAAAAATCAATAATCCTGCCCTCTTTTTTGTTGGCCAAATTGTGTTGTGGTTTGTCATTATGGTGGCAACTGAGTATTTTATAACAAAATAAAAAACACAAATAATATTAACTTTATGGTGTTTGTGTTTAGCTTGCTATTTTTAATTCTGGTGTCTCACCTCTTCTTTATTGAAGAGGTTTTTTCTGAAAAATCACATTAAGCGTTCTACCTGAATAAACACTTAAATTTATAACCTCACCTTTTTTATTTCGGTTGAATTTGACGTAAAAGCCCCACTCTGTTGTAAAAAAGTCTTTGGCAGCTGGCATTAACGCTATCTCACCTAGCCAACGGTGTTTGATTGTTAAGTTTTTGTCTTTGATTATCAAATGATAAACGGTTTCTAGTTCATCACTCCAGTAATTTCCTTTAAAAATATTGAGGTCGACTTCATTTGGTGTCCATTTTTCTGCTTTAAAATAGGAATATTTGGCACCATCTGTAATTGTTAATTGTGTTTGGTTAGGTGTGTTTTTAAACTGGTATTTGACATCTCGTCCATCCAAATAAAATGTATTTGATGCGGTTGCAATAAGTTTTGTTTCTCCTTGTACTAACTTGCCTTCTTCGGTGTTTAAATCAAGGGTTCTGTTAAGTGTTTCTGCAACATACAGGCCTTTTAATTGCTCTAATTTTTCCTGTTTCACATCAATTTGCTCGCGGGCAGTTTTTATTGAAGGTATCATGTGTTTCTCAAGCAATATTTCGGCAATTTTTGATGTGTCTATCCATCCTTTTCCACCGTAATTTGTTACAGTATAAATACCTAAATCCTGTTCTGGATAATAGCTTAATTGGGTAAGAAAGGCTTCATGGCCGCCCGTGTGTCTGTAGCGTTTTAAGCCACGGTAGCTTTCATTTTTTATGCCCAAAGCATAATCTGAATTTGTGCCATCATTCAACATAAATGGTTTCAAGAATAACGTGTTAACATTTTGACCACCAATTTCTGCTGTTTTGAAATTTTTTATCCACTTAACCATGTCATCAATATTAGAGTAAACTTCAGCTGCCCCAAAAATTGCGCGGTTGCTTTCTTCATTTTTAAAACCTTGTTTCTCATCATAAGAATAGGATTCTGCTGTATTAATGATTACATCTCCCACATAACTTTCAATCTGGGTATCCTTCATATCCAATGGCTTTAAAATATTATCCTCAACCCATTTATCTGCAGGTTGACCAGTGACTTTTTCCAGCACTTCGGCCAATATCACCCAAGCTGTACTGTTGTAGGTATAACGAGATCCAGGAATAAATTCTAACTCTGGTTGATTCCTGACTACATCCAAACATTCTTTTCGCGAAAGATGATCAACACCGACTATCCTACCAGCTAGATTTGACATGGTATAGGCTTCTCGATAACCGCTTGTGTGTGATAGCAGGTGTCTTAAGGTTACCTTGTGTTTGAACTCTGGCCAATCTTGCATGTACTTACCCACAGGGTCATCAAGGTTTAACTTTCCATCAACGTGTAACATAGCAAAAGCATATCCTAAAAATTGTTTACTCACAGAACCTGTGTTGTAAACCATTTTTGGATCATTGGGCATGCCATAAGATATGTTGGCCATACCATAGCCTTTGCTGAATATCAGCTTATCTTTATGGACAATGCCAATGACAAGTCCTGGTGTCGAATCATTGATTTCAGCTGGAACCAATGCATTTATCTTTGCTTCAAGTTCCTTGTTACCAAGGGCTTTTGCATGAGTTGCTAAAAAGCAAGACAATGCGATACAGTATATTGTGTAGTTAAGTATTTTTTTCATATGAGTGTTTTTATTTATTAGGTAAATATTGACTTGGAATTGGGTTTTGATCGGATTCACTGGTCCAGTAGATGTTTATGACCCACCATCTCTGGCCATCATCAAAGAGTTGAATGCTATTAATGCCTCTTGCAAATGGAACGGTGTCTTTTGCTGTTTTGAAGGACTCATAAGTGCTAAAAACTTGAGTGATACTTCCGAATGTATCGATTTCTCTTTGAATCTCTTTTTCGAAAAAACCCTTTTCAACCAACCACACTCCGGGGCCATTTATATATTCATCTGGAGTGATATACTTAGCGATGAATCGGCCTTCTTTATTCTTTTGAGTAAAGATGAGTTTGGCATCAGGGTGAAACAGGGATTTGAAGAGCGTCCAATCTCGCGCTTCTCCTTTTTCTCCAGAAATAACTGCGTAAAGAGTTGAGATAATCTTATCTATTGAGTCTAGATTGTTGTCCACTTTTTTATTAGTTGATTGGCACAAAGCAGTCCATGATAAAACAGATAATACTATAATAAGAATTGAGTTTTTGTTCATATGTTATCGTTATTTATGAAGTATCTTTTTGATTTTTGTTATTATTTCTGGATTTGTGAGGTCTTTTTTATTGAGAATGGCATGTGCAAAATTATCTGCGGCAATTTCCTCTGGGTGGATTATATATTGTGTGTTTTGTCCTACTTGTTCAAAAAACCCAGTGACTTGATTGTATGGATAGATAATAGGTTTGTCATCTTTGTACTCAATGGTTTTTATTGAATCACCTGTTAAACTCAAAAAGCCAATATTAAGGTAGTTAAAAAAATGACCTCCATCATAATCTCGATTTGAATAAAGAATCATCATACAATTTTTGATTTCGCCATCAACTGTTAAGCTGATATAACTGTCTATTTGTGGTGCATCTGGATTAGTAATCCGATAAGCTTTTAGGTCTTCTGGATACTCAACATTGTTCATTAGGTTAAACCCAAAAATCTGATACATTTCTTTTCTAAATTTAGGGTTGTTTCTGGTTAAAACATGAAATAATTCATGAGTAAAAAAGTGTTTTAGATCCGAATTTGGATCTGTAAAACTATTTTCATTGAGTACAATGTAATTGGCTCGAGTATAGCCGCCAGCACCACCCTCCTCTTCAGCTGTGGTTTTTACAATATAAATTTCATCCGGATAATCAATTTTAAACCCTTGATCTACAATTTGTTTTTCTATCTCTTTATAAGTGGAAATAACCTGGCTTTTTTCGTCTGTTGTCCACTCTCTGACTTGCTTGGTAATTAAATCAAATAAGTCTTCTTTTGTGCTTTGTTTTTTCTGCATTCTGGAATCAATATCAAATTGACTCCAGCTTCGCGTGAAACTGTCTTCTTGAGTTAACAGTTCTTTTGCTTTTTCAACTGATGCGAATTTTATTTTATCTACTAATAATTCAGCACAACACCCATTGACAATAAATCCTATTAATAATAACCCTAATAATTTTTGTTTCTTCATTTAACTCACTTTTTTATATTATACAGAATGGCATAATTGCGATTTTTCATCATTGTAACATAGAATTAAGTGCTCATTTGTGTTGATAATAAGTGTTAATTGGCTTTTTAAGTCTATTTTATTTTACAGATTCTCTTTAACTGCTTTTCTCCAAAACAATAGGCCAAAACCAAAGGTGACAATCGCAAACATAATGCCGTTTTCACCAAGCCAATGTTCGCTTCCTTCAATTTTTGTTGTCAATGGTGGGAATATTTTCTGAATATAAACATTGCTGACTGCATGAAATATTACCGCAGGCCATAAACTGTTTGATTTAAAGGTGTAATAGGTCATCATAAAAGACATTGATATAATAACCACATAAAAACAAGCCATTTCTAGAACAATGTTATCGCCATAATAAACAATTATTGGCCAATGCCATGTTGCCCAAATAATACCACTAAAAAGTGAAACACCAGTAAATGATAACACTTTCCTTAATTCATAAATAAAAAAACCGCGCCAACCAATTTCTTCTCCTAAAGTCGTTGCCATGGCTCTTATTACACCTATGGTGCCTAATAAAACAACCCCAATAATCACAACATATGTTGGGCTTAATGTGCCTATTCCAATCAGACCAAGTTCTTTGGCCCACTCCAAAAGGCTTTCTTCATTTGACATTGATCCTAGAGAAAACGACCAAACAAGTAATCCACATACCAAGGCATATAATGCTGGAATGATATATGACATTCTAATATATTTCCATTTTCCCCAACTCCAATTAAGCGAAGCTATCGGCCTTCCTTTTAGTTTCAATGTCATTATTGCTGCTAGCGCTGGTGTCCACATTAGCCCGCCGATATATATTCTTGAAGGATATAAGTTAACGATGGCATAATGAAAAACCGCGCTAAACAATGTGACGATTATCAAGAAAACACAAATGGTTTTCCAAGCTTCTTTTTTTTCGATTAATTTGTTTGCCATTTATGTTATTTTGTTTTGGTTAATAGAAGAACGAAAGGGTTTTTAGTTTGTTACAACGCTTTCTGTTCAATTGAGTGATTCAATCTGGTTCCCAGATAATGGTTTTATCATTGGTTTCATTGAGTTTAATCAAATAAGGTTTGGGTGTACTACCATCAAAAATGAGCTTTGATGAAAATAATAGTTTTTCATTGCCTAAAAAAGCAACCCAATGTGGTGTGAACGGTTCTGTTTGATTTAATAAGTTTTGTTGTTTTCCGTTTTCATCTATCACCTCGAAAGTCCTTTTTCCCCAATAAGCAAAAAGTAACTTACCATTTTTGTAATCTGCATCAAATATTTGGTTTCTGTTTAATGGTGTGCTTTTTGTGTCTTTACCTATCAAATTAAGCCATTGTTTCAATAGGGTACGTGTTGTACCATGAAACAAGCACTGTCATTCATTAATAAGATTAGATTAGGTGCCACTGCTCTTATTCTTTTTATTGGTTGATCAAAATCAAAAAACTTTTTTGGCTTTTCTCCTTTTATCAATGAATATATTTCAGGATGCCTTGCAAAAACCATTTGATTGTCATTCAACATAATAAAACCACCTTCCCCTATTCGCCAATCATCCTTGATCCAATTCCAAATAACTTTTGGTTGTGTATTGACAGTTGTTTTCAAGAGTCTCACTTCAAAGCTTTGGGTCGTTTGTAAAAACCTTCTTTCAACTATGTAGATTTCATCATTATTGTTGTATAGCATGAAGTCACTTGCAGAATGCTCAGATTGAAGAAATATTTTGGGTTCTGAGTTTTTGTTCCAGATCATGATGCTGGCTTTATGATTTGTATCATCAATTGGGTAGATATAGGGCCAAAGGACATCGTCTCCAACGGTTATCATATTTCCAGTTGGGTGAGATAATGCGGATATTGTTTGTATCAGCAATAATACTATTACAAATATGGCCTGTTTCTTTTTCGCGTTCATTTTTATCATAATTTTAGCACAGTAATAAGATGTTTTTTACACGAATATTATTCTGCATCATCTGTGTATTGTGAAGAACCCCTGTTGTTTAACGTTTAGTACAATTAATGATACTCAAATCTAATAAAGCTTGATGTTAAAGATTGTCAAGTGTAAGTTAGTGCTTCTTTTTTACAAAGCTATTATATCTAAATTAATAATATGAATGAAATCCTCTCAAATATTTCCACTGCCTTTTTAGCACAGTCTTGGTTGGAAGTAGTGGCTGTTGTTTCCGCGATCTTGTATTTAGTTTTGGTGATTAGAGAAAATATTTGGTGTTGGTTTTTTGCCTTTGTTAGTACAGCTATTTATGTTTATTTATTTTACAGCGTTGTTTTGTTATCAGAATCGCTACTGAATGTTTATTACTTAATCATGGCCGTTTATGGCTGGTGGCAATGGCACACAGGAAATGATCATGAAGCTGTCATAATTCAGCATTGGCCCGTATCTAGGCACATAAAAATTCTAACCGTGTGTGCTTTATTGGTTGCTCCTGTTGGATATGGTATGAGCCAATTAGGCGCATCTTATGCTTACCTTGATGCTTTTGTGGCTTTACTAGCGGTATCTGCAACAATCATGCTGGCTTATAAAGTCTTTGAAAATTGGTATTATTGGCTATTGGTTGATACTTTGTCTATCTATTTGTTTTGGCAGAAAAGCATGTATCTAACAGCCCTATTGTTTGTTCTTTATATTGTTTTGATTTTTGTAGGCATTCAAAACTGGAAACGTTTAATAAATCAACAAACTAACGTCCAATAAAGAACTTTCTTTTTTATTTAAATGTATAGAAATTATTACGATTGCATGATTTATTGTAAAAAAGACCTTCTGTAAGATGTGAGATGACCTGTTTGCTTGATTTATCGCTTGACTCGTGTGATATAATGCGCCCATGAATAAAAACAAAAGTAAATACCCCTTTAATATCCCCGATCCTGATTTTTCCGAACAAGCCAACAAATACGAAAACCCCATTCCAAGTAGGCCAGCAATATTGGCTTATTTAACCAGCCATGAAAAGATTTTGTCATTGCACAAAATTGCCGATAAAATTGGCATCAACAATGAAATGCAATTAGAAGGCCTTAGACGCAGATTAAATGCCATGGTAAATGATGGCTCATTGTTTATTAACCGTAAAAAAGGCTATGGAGTTCGCGATAAAACCGACTTAATCAAAGGCATTGTTCAGGCACATGCTGATGGATTTGGCTTTTTGGCATCTTCTGAGCTCAAAGAAGACAGTTTTATTTTACCGCGAGAAATGCGCAAAGTAATGGACGGAGACACTGTGCTTGCCAGTATTCAATCTGGTCGACGCAAAAATAAAGAAGAAGCTTATATCGTTGAGGTGCTAGAACGGGCTCACAAAACCCTGGTCGGCAAATTTTTTAATAAAAATGGCCAAGGCATAGTTGAACCTGATAATACTGCTATTGATGATATTATCATTCCATCTGGAAGTGAAGCCACTGCCAATGATGGAGACTTTGTCACCGTACTAATCAATGAATATCCGAACCGACACCGTCCTGCCATTGGAGAAGTCATTGCCATACTGGGACAGAAATTAAATTCACGTTTGGCTATGGAATTGACCATGGCTGCACAAAAATTACCACACGAATGGCCGGAAGATTTTGAGCGTGTTGTCTCTTATATTCCTTCTCAAGTGACCGATGAGGATATAACAGAAGATGTAAAGGACATCCGACACTTACCATTGGTTACCATTGATGGTGAGGATGCGCGTGATTTTGATGATGCTGTTTATGCAGAGAAAAACGACAAAGGATGGCGTTTGATTGTTGCCATTGCCGATGTTTCAAAATATGTTCCGCCCAATTCTGAATTGGATAAAGAGGCTTTCAAGCGCGGAACTTCAGTGTATTTTCCAGGGAAAGTCATTCCCATGTTGCCCCTAGAAATTTCTAATGGCATTTGTTCGTTAAACCCGCATGTTGATAGAATGTGTATGGTTTGTGACATGCAAATAAATTCAATTGGGCAAATTCAATCGCACACTTTCTACCGAGCTGTGATGCACTCTCATGCCAGAATTACTTACAAACAGTGTTGGGATTATTTAGATAAAAATAACAAACAAGAGAAGTGGGACAACAAAATAACCGGTGCATTAGATACCATGAATGGGCTTTATAAGGCCATGACTGTAGAAAAATCAAAACGCGGTGCGATTACATTTAATTCAACTGATGTTCATATTTCTATTAATGCAGAAGGGCAAGTCTCAAGTATTACACCTTATAACCGCAATGATGCCCACAAATTGATTGAAGCCTTTATGATTGCTGCAAATATCAGCGCAGCCAAATTTGTTAGCAAACATAAAGTTCCTGCTGCATATAGGGTTCATGATACGCCCCCATTACAAAAGATTTCTGATTTAAAAGCCTTTTTACAATCTTTGGGAATAAAACCAAATTTCAGCGATCCTGTTGCGCCAATGGATTTTGAAAAAATCATTCAACAAATTCAAGGTCGTGACGACGTTGCTTTGATTGAAAGTGTGTTATTGCGTTCACAAAGCTTAGCAGCCTATGAAGCCGAAAATGGTGGCCACTTTGGGTTAGCGCTAGAACATTATGCTCACTTTACTTCACCAATTCGACGCTACCCCGATTTAATGATTCACCGTGCCATAGAATACATTATTAAAAAGAACAAGCCCAAAAGATATATCTACTCACCTAAAAAGGCCATTGATATGTGTATACAATGTTCACACAATGAGCGCCGAGCAGAAAATGCTTCTCGTGATGTTGATGCCCGTTTGAAATGCATGTTTATGGAACAGTATATAGGTGAAGAAATGGATGGCATTGTTTCAGGCGTAACCCATTTTGGTGTGTTTGTTACTTTGAACAATATCATGGTGGATGGCTTAATTCATGTCACTTCATTGCCCAACGATTATTATCAGCATGTGCCCATTCAGCATAAACTGGTTGGTGAAAAATCAGGTTCGGTATTCCAATTGGCCGATAAAATCAAGATTAAAGTGGCCGCGGTTTCCATCGACCAAAGAAAGATTGATTTTGAATTTGTAGAGAAGTTGTGATTCAAGAGGGGAACTTACCATGAGTAAAGCGCAAACAGAGTGGATATACGGGATTCATTCATTAGACAGTGCTTTGGCACAACATCCTGAAAACATCGTACAAATCGTTGTTGCCAGTAACAGCCGAAATCCTAGGTTAGATGGCATAATTGATGATGCAAAAAAAATAGGTTTACAGGTTTCCTTTGAGAAGTTACAGTTTTTAAATAAACACTGCAAAGAACGACATCAAGGCATCATTGCCTTAATTAAAGTGCCTAAATTACCTGATGAGTCAGATTTGAAATCTGATATTGTTGGCATAGAATCACCGTTAATTTTAATTCTTGATAATATTGAAGATCCAAGAAACCTTGGTGCTTGTTTGCGCAGTGCCGATGCTGCTGGTGTTGATTTGGTCATCTTTCCCAAACACAAGTCCGCAGGGTTGACTCCTGTAGCCAAAAAAACAGCTGCTGGAGCGGCTGAAAGTTTGAAAATTTATCAGGTCACAAACATAGTTAAGTCATTAGAAATACTGAAAGACAATGGTGTTTGGATTGCAGGAACCGATTTAACAGACGAATCAACCCCAATTTATCAAGCTGATTTTAAAGGTTCGATTGGAATAGTTTTGGGCAATGAAGGCAAAGGTATTCGCCCATTGGTTAGAAAACATTGTGATTTTTTAGTACATATTCCCATGTATGGAAACGTACAAAGCCTGAATGTTTCAGTGGCCACAGGTATTACTCTTTTTGAAGCGACCCGACAAAGATCTGATCAATAATACTTTTTAAGCAGTAAAAGAGCATTTATGAAGTAATGCAAATTTGGCATTGAGTTAATGGTTATTTAGATTGCTTTAGTAGCCCTCTTTAACAAGGCCTAAAATCTGAATTGATAAGTATCAATGATGATTTTTAACGCAGTAAAAGGACATTTATGAAGTGATTTGAATCTGCCATTACATGTAGGTTGGTGAAACGTGGAATAACCTTTCAATGTCATTAATGTTGCGTTTGTCTGTGACAAACAAAATAATGTGGTCTTCGTGCTCAACCATAACCTCTCTGTGGGCTATGATGACTTTCTTCCCTCTAATAATTCCACCAATGGTGGTGCCTGGAGGCAAGTTGATGTCTTGTAATTGTCTGCCAATCACTTTTGAGGTAGAAGCATCACCATGAACAACCACTTCAATCGCTTCTGCTGCACCATTTCTTAATGAATGAATCCGTGCCATGTTGCCTTTGCGCACATGAACCAATAATCCACCAATGGTGATGTGTTGTGGTGAAATGGCAATATCAATTTGATCACGTTCGAGTAATTGTGCATAGTTATGTCGACTGATGAGAGTCAGCACTTTACCTGCTCCCATTTTCTTTGCCATTAAGGCAGACAGTAAATTGGTTTGGTCATCGTTGGTTACCGCGCAGAAAATATCACATTGATCTATATTCTCTTCAAACATAATTTCCTCGGAAGTACAATCGCCCTTGATAACCAGTGCCTTAGTGAGTTCTTCTGCTATAAAACGTGAGCGTTTTTTATTGCCTTCTATGACTTTAATGGAATGATTTTGTTCCAGCATTTTAGCCAAACTAAAACCGATGTTACCGCCACCTGCTAATATGACTTTTTTGACTGGTTTGTCGGTATGTCGTAAGGTTTTCATGACTGGTTTTATGTCTTTTTTTGCTGCAAAAAAGAATACCATGTCTCCGATTTTAATTACCGTATCTCCATCTGGAGAAATGGGCTTATTGTCTCGGAATATTGCGGCAACACGGGCATCAACGCCTTCTGGCATATAATTATGAATTTCACGCAATTGATGACCAATCAAAGGTCCTTCGTTGTCTGCCACTATGGCTACCAATTGTGCCAAACCATGAGCAAAATCCATGACTTGTAATGCCCCTGGGTAGTCAATCAGCCTTCTGATGTGTTCTGTCACCAACCTTTCAGGACTGATAAATACATCAATCGGCATATGGTCTGAATTAAATAAAGCAGGATAGTCTAGGTATTCTGACTGTCTCACCCGAGCAATTTTTAATGGTGTGTGAAAAATACTGTGACAAACCTGACAAGCAACCATGTTAATTTCATCGCTGTTTGTTAATGCAACAACCATGTCAGCATCTTCTGCTCCTGCTCTGGTTAATACACCAGGGTGAGAGGCATTGCCATGCACTGCGCGCAAATCCAAACGGTTTTGCATGTCCATAAGCTTTTCTAAATCGGTATCAACAACAGTAATGTCATTCCTTTCTTTAGAAAGGTGTTCTGCTATTGAGGCCCCAACTTGCCCCGCTCCAAGTACTAAAATTTTCATGTTTTCATCACGTCTTTGGGGTTAATGTTTAATACCCTTAACTTTCTATAGAGGTGGGTTCTTTCCATTCCTGCAACTTTTGCCAATTCGCCAACACGACCATCAACTGTTTTTAATTGGTGAATCAAATAATCCCGTTCAAAAGCTTCTCTGGCTTCTCGCAAAGGCAAATCATACCAATTGTGTTTTATATTTTGTGCCATATTGTCACCCTGTAACAACATAGAATCTACTTCTTCTTTAGATATTTCACCTTCTCCACCAAGAAGCTGCAATTGCCTCACTGTGTTTTTTAATTCAAGTATGTTATTGTTCCACTGGTGATTTCGGAGCAAATTTTGAGCAGCAAATGACATTTTTCGATAAGGCGTATTTTCCTCATCAGGTAAGGTGTTTACATAATAATTTAACAGTTCAGGTATGTCTTCTTGACGGTCTTTTAATGCGGGTAACTCTAGTTTAACTTCTGCAAGAATTTCGTACAACTCACTTAAAAACTGTCCAGCCTTTACTAATTGACACAGATCGTTGGTACTAATGGCGACAATTTGAAAACCAATGCTATTGATCACATTTTGCTTATACAGGGCAAATTGTTTGTGTTTTAAAAAAGACAACAATATGGTTTGGTGGTTTAAGCTTAACAAATCGATGTTGTTAATAACCAAAGTTCCCTTTTTGGCTTTTATAAAATAACCGTTGTGCTGGGTTAGCTTTTCTTCAAATGCATCATCAACAGTCATTGCATCCAGAAGCACACAGGGTTCATTTTTTGCGTGTCTTTTATGATGAATCAACATGGCTGTGGCGCATTTTCCAACACCATTTGCTCCTTCAATAACTATGTGGTTTTTGGTTTTATATAATTTATCAAGAGCAGATCTTATTTGATTTATTGCAGGCGAATTTCCAATGGGCTCTATGACAGAGCCAATTGTGTCATTATTATCTGTAGTTTGTTCATACTGAGCCAAAGTATCGGTAACGGTTTGTAACAGTTTTGCTAGGGACAAGGGTTTTTCAATGAAATCTTTAGCACCCAATCTGGTTGCTTCAACAGCTGTTTCAACGGTCCCATGACCAGACATCATAACTATTGGCGCACTGACTAAATTTTTTTCATTCCAGCTTTTCATTAAACTAATGCCATCAATATCTGGCATCCAAATGTCCAATAAGATTAAATGCGGCTGTTTGATATTTAACTGTTGGTTGGCCTCATCACCATTGGCCGCAGTAGAAACCGAGTAACCTTCATCTTTCAAAATATCCGATATAAGGTTTCGAATATCTGGTTCATCATCAACAACTAATATATGCTCTTTGTTCATTTTGATTTCATGGGTATCCCAGGAAATTGTGCAATATTATCACCTTGTTTAATGTCGCGAATTTTGCATGATTTCTTTTTCTTTACTTCCTCAATGCGAATAACACTTTGCACTGGCAAATGAAGAACATTAACGTTTTCAAACTCCTCTCTGAGTTTGTCTTCGGCTGGATCAATTACTATGCTTTGATTTTGATCAAAGACCAGTTCAGCAATATAAATAAATCCATAAATTTCACTGGAAAACACGTCTCTGGCATACAGCTCGTAGACTTTGGATTTATTGATAAATACTATTTTAAAAAGGATACTGTCATTCATGTCTTAATTGTACTCTTATGTTGTGATTCGATAAAGCCAAGCCATAAAAAAACCAACGATAAAACCAACAATATGTGAGACCCACACAATTGGATAATCAAAATTGCTCACTAGTTGAAGCATTATTTGAAGGGTTAGCCATGTAAAGGCTACTAACAGAATAGGAATTTTGGCTTTTTGTAAATAAAAACCTATGGGTATAATTATGCTGATTTTTTGAGTTGGGAACAACAATAACCATGCGCCCAACAAACCCGATAATGCGCCACTGGCTCCCAACAAATAATTGCTTGAACTACTCAGTTGGGAGATACAACTCATGTTTCCTGCAAAACCTGAAACCAAGTAAATAAGCATAAACCAAAAACCACCCACTTTTTTCTCTAATGGCAATGCAATGATTAAAAACAGCACCATATTACCTGCCCAATGTTGCCAGCTTCCATGTAAAAACAAAGCACTAAAAAACCGCAAAACATACCACCAAGATTGTTCTATATTGCTAGAAACTTCTGAAGGATTAATGGCAAATAACTTGTTTAAATCCAAAGATTCAGGATAGTAACTTGACCAAATCATAGTAGACAATGTCAATATCCACAAGAATATTGACATGAGTGGAAATCGCGACTTCTTTTTGGATTTAAACTTTAGCATTGTTAAAACAAAGACCTTATTCTATTGGCATTGTAGCATTCAAAACCTTATATAAAATAAATCATTAATTGAGATTATTCTGATCTATTCTAAAATCGGTTAAAAACAAAGACAGTTTTCGCTTATCTTTGGAATCGACAAAATCAGCAGGTGCTATCGCATCTGGCATTTCTAATTTAATAATAACAGATTGTACTTTTACATGTTTATCCAAATCAATTTGTATCTCGTGATTCGTTTTTTCTGTAAACTCAAGTGTTTTTACTGGTTTATCGTTGGCATAAATGATTAGCCTTTGTTTGTCATGCCTCCCTGGATAAACCAAGGGTTTAGCTGTTATTGATAATGTCAATGACGATACACCCTCTTTTAGAGGAATAATAACCGCAACGTTAGAGCCTATCCATCGGGTATGTTTGTTGATTTTATGCCAGTCTCCAGATGATATTAATTTGAAATCTTTATTAAATGCATCAAACTTTATACTGTTTATATTGTTTAAGTCGTCTATGTTGTTAGCTTTTAATGCTAAAAGCGCAGTTTTTTTAATTGGTGTTACTCTGTTCGTGGCTGAATTAAAAGCCTCAAACAATTTTCTTTGGTCTATATTACTATGATAGTTAAGTTCATTTAGGTGATTTTTTCCTCTAGATGCAAACACCCTAATTTTATGGTTCTCTATTTGAGGGTATTGGTCTATTGGTATTGTGATTTGATAACCAGAATCAACAATAGATTTGTAACCAAATTTTGAAACTAAATAGGGCTTTTTTAATCCGGTGCTACTAGTTGCAACTAAAACATCATCTATAAAAACGTAGATTTGATCTGCTACTTCACCTTTCATGGTATCTGCTGCCCATCCTCCAATTTGATACATTAAATTATTATTGCCTAATCTTATCGATGCAATGCCATAAATATTTCCATTTTTCTTTATTGGAACCACTTTTCCTGATTCAAATATAACGTTATCATTCTCACCTATTCTTTGAATTTTGGCATTTACGATATTGTTTACCAATAGTTCATTTACAGTGTATTTATTTTGTTTTTTTATTACTGAAAAAAACTGAAGTTTTAATGAACTTTGGGTTGTTGAGGACATTAATATTTTTGGGTCAATCATTCCAGCACATTCACGCTCTTTTTTAGTAAACATAAAACAATGGCTCACTAATTTTCCATTAATAGCTACCAATATTTCATTGTTATTATCTTCAATGAGTTTCTCTAAACGATAATAAACAGGTAAATACTTTCCCTTAACATTAATTTTATTAAATAAATTAGCATTTAGAAGGTTTATGGCGTTTGGATGTGTTCTATTAATGTCAAGAGCGCTAACGTCTTTATTTATAAAGTCAGTACTGCCTATTGGGTTATAGACACTGTTCCAACCATCTCCCATAAACAAGTCATTTTTATCAATAAAATATTGCTTTATCAACCCATCATAGTTTTCAGGTATTTCAGTTTTAATTCCTTTTTCTTGATATATTACAAGAGGGTTATTTCGTTTATCATCTTTGATAAGACTTTTTCCTTCTGTTTCAAAAGAAGAATCGATATTATACACATCCATTAAAGTCGGATAAACGTCCATATTGCTTGCATTACGTGTATCAACTTTCCCTTTTGTTTGATTTGGATATTTAATAAACAATGGTATCGAAGCTATTTGTGGAATATTTTCATCGTGAGCATAACGTCTTGATAAGTCAGGAATAAAAGCAGAACCATGATCGGAAACAATAATAATAGTCGCTTTATCATAAAGTCCAAGCCTTTTAATTTCATCAATTGCTTCAGCAATGAGTTTATCTGCTGCCCCTACTTGTAACAGATGTCTGCGCCATGATAATTGTGTTGACCATGTGTTGTTTTCCCAAAGGCTTGGTATTTTTCTTTCGCCAGAATCTTTTCTATCTAGCTCTCCTGGTGTTCCATCTTTTTCAAAAAAGCCATATAAAGTTAAATCAGGTAGAATTCTCCATGGAGAATGTGGCAATAATATATGTAGATAATGAAGGGTGTTTTCTTGATAGTTATCAATGGTGTTTATAAAATCTTTAAATTCAGCTAACCTCTCTGAATAACTGTGACGTTCCTTTTCTTCATTTTTCATTTCTCTTAAATACCCAATCCACCTATCACCTATAGGCGGTAAGTGTTCAATTAAACTTTGAGGATAGATAATATGTAAATAACTGATTATTGAATCTTCAATGAGTAAACGATAAGGATCGGATATACCCGAAACACAAAGGTGAGGCGGGCACATATTAGTAGCATACTCCTTTGCATGAATCGAATGGGATGCAGATATTTGTGTAAAAATGTTTTGTGGGTATTGTTGGAAAGTACCTAAATAACTTGAATCCTTGGGCTCGATTCCACTTAATATTGCAGGTACAGAGATATCTGTAACAGAAGAAATTGCAGTTGTATTAGGGTACCATGTAAAATCTTCAGCAATTTTTGCAAATGTTGGAAACCTACTTGTATCAATTTTTCCCTTACTTTTTAAGATGGATAATAAAGGAAATTCATCCAACATAAAAACAAATATTGGTCCTTGAGATTCAGATCCAGTATTGCTTTTATAAAAACCTTGTGTTGATATTAACCCACTTGCTGGTGAAAAAAACCAAAATATCAAAATAAAGACTAAACTTACTGGAGAAAACCACAATGCAATATCTCTAACTAACTGTATTTTTAATAAAAAGAATAAAATAGCTATAGAAATTAATATAACAGATACAAACCCAAGATAGATATGTAAATCTTTTACAAAAGGCAATAAAAACAATACCAACATTATGACGATAAAGCCTTTTGATAGTGCTTCTTTCAAAACATGTGATATTAATCCACTTAATAATATTGTTATCCACAATATCACTGGTGGGATAAAGTTTAAAACCAAAGTCATAAGTATAAGAGACCAACCGCGCACTTCATGCGCTATTAAAAAAACAGGTTGTTCGCCAAACAATGTCATAAGAGGCTGAGCTACTGCCAAAGACCAAAATAGAAATAGGTATAAAAATAATTTAAAATTACTTGATGAGAGTATGTATTTGTTTTTCATGTCAAATGTTTTTTAAAGTGTAATTTGGTATAATTGAAAAAAATCAGTCTATACAGCAGATTTTTGACTATAAATTTTTTTGTGTTGAAAACTTAATATATAATCATTGGGTTTTCAACACAAATCACCTTATTATACTACGATGCAAGACATACTTAATATATCCACTATCGAATTAGCTGACAAAATACAAAACAGTTTTATCAACAACCTACCTTTTAAACACGTTGTTATTGATGATTTTTTTACAACTGAATTTTGCCAAGCATTATTAGATGATTTTCCTGACTTTGATAAAAAACTGGCCACTGATGAGAATGGGAACATAGGCAGAAAGGCTGTACATGAACACGTTTCCCAAATTAGTGGCAAGTATAAAAAACTGGACAAAATGATTCAAAGTAAACCTTTTTTGGAACTGATTGAACAGTTTACAGGTATCAAAGGGTTAAAATATGACCCACATTATTTTGGTGGTGGTACGCACAATAATTTAGATGGACAGGATTTAGATCCACACGTAGATTTTACCCATCATCCAATTTCTGGTCATCACCGCAGGTTAAATTTAATTGTTTATCTCAATAAAGAGTGGCACAAAGATTGGGGCGGCAATATTGAGTTGCATAAAAACCCAAGGTTAGATCCTGAAAATGATGATATTGTCAGCGTAGAGCCTTTATTTAATCGTGCTGTTATATTTGAGACCAATAATATTTCATGGCATGGCTTTCCCCGCATTAATCTACCAGATGATAAAAAGGACTGGTCTAGAAAATCTTTTGCATTGTATTATTACACTGACAGCCGTGATGAAGCAATAAAACCACATTCAACCATTTACGTTGAACGACACTTGCCTGAAAGAATCAAAGCAGATGCAAATTTATCAAATTCTGACTATCAAGAGATTAAAACCTTATTAGCCAGAAGAGATCAACATTTAGAAAGGCTATATGGTTATATTACCAACATGACTGAAGAAGTATCAGGTTTAAAATACCAACTTTTACAAAAACAAACACCAGGTAATAAAGTAGATTCAGAAGCAACCCCTAGCCCTCATGATGCTAATGCTTCAGTGAAGAGTTATGATGAAACACGACTATTGGCAAAAATTCAAGAATATGAAAACTCAACATCTTGGAAAATTACTGCACCGTTGCGTAAACTGGTTAATTTATTTAGGAAATAAACACAACATGATTATCGAACAAACCATACAAAAATGGCATCAAGTAGTAGATGCTAAAGATCCCAGTCAATTAAAAAGCCTTTTAGCCGATGATGTTGTTTTCCATTCCCCTGTTCTGCACACGCCTCAAAAAGGCAAGGCCTTAACAACCATGTATTTGTCCGCAGCTTTTTATGTTTTGGCCAATGAGAACTTTAAGTACAATCGTCAAATATTACAAGATAACCAAGCTGTGCTTGAATTTGAAGCCAATATTGATGGCATTGTTATTAATGGTGTTGATATGATTGAGTGTAATAGTAATGGAAAAATTACCGATTTCAAAGTCATGGTAAGGCCACTAAAAGGCTTACAAATAGTTCAACAAAAAATGTTTGATTTGTTGAGTAAAAACAAATAAATTATTTGGTTTTCTCAATCCAAATACTACAACCACCAAAACCCTGTTTTTTTTCATCATTAAGTGCTTTTACAACCAGATCAGGGAACTTGTAATATGCATATGAACAACCAAACAATACTTTGAAAGTATCAGAATACATGAGTAAAGCCCTGAGTAAGTACTGTTCATTCCAGGAACGGTTATCTTTTAAAACCCATTCTTTTGGGTAATCGTAAGGAAAAAAGATATCATGAATGTGTATTTTTACACCTTTTTTTAATATCGGCAATATTTCAAAAAACAGGAAATTAACATCGCTGCCAGTTTTAGACACATGAGATGAGTCAATAAATAAAATATCACCGGCTTCTAGTGCGGTAAAAAAGGCTTTGTCCACATCTTCAACTTTTTCAACTATAACTTTGTTAAGGCCTGGGATTTTTTTCTTTAAAAACTCTCTTGGATAAGGCTCGACACATGAAAAGTCAATAGAGTCTTCTAAATAATTATGATTAACATGTGCTGTTAACAATGAAGAAAAGCCACTGCCAACTTCAATCATTCTTTTGGGTTTCCACTGGTTTAACAAGACAAATAAAGTGCGTGAATCAAGCCAACTGAATTGTGAGTTTTGGGTATAGTATTGCGTATCTGTAAAAGTTTCACCTGGTAGCTCAGGATATTGATAGGCTGAAATATATCTTGGAAAAATTTCATTCAATACTTTTTGGTGATATATATCATTAAAATTTATGCCTTTAATAATTGGATTGTCTGGCCAAATTTGGTCTTCTTTATCCAATAAATCTTTTGGGTTAACAATGGGTGAATAGAAATAGCCTGCTGGGTGAGCTGTTTTAACCTTAATATTAAAGATGTAGCCCCTTTTAATCCTTTTGGTAATAGCATTTATTATTCTTTTAATCATCTATTGCCTCTATTAAATAAACTCATAGAGGAAGACATAAGTTAACATTTATTAACCCTTCCAATTCTAACAGTTGTTGTTTAATATCTAGCCCGCTTGCAAACCCTGTTAAATCACCATTTTTGCCAATCACTCTGTGACAGGGAATAATTATGGGAATGGGGTTTTTGTTATTTGCCATGCCTATGGCTCTTGCAGCTTTAGGGTTGTTTATTTCTTGGGCAATTTCTGCATAATATTTGGTTTTTCCAAATTTGATTTGTTCCAACTTATTCCAAACATTTTTTTGAAATTGCGTGCCTTGTGGGTTAAGTTTTACATCAAAACGTTGTCTTTTTTTGGCGAAGTATTCATCCAATTGGGCCATTACCGATGCAAATGATTTAACATCAAGTTTCCAGTTATCTTCAATACTAATATTGCATTCAAACTGGATGTGCTGTAACCCATCACAATTGCCTGCCAATAATAACTGTCCAACAGGATAATCATAGATACAATAATTAATTAGAGCGGGTTTATTATTCATAACAGTCACATTTTACAATGTCAACATTCTATCATTTTTATCAGTTATGAAAATGTTAAAACCTTTGAATTAAACATATTTGTTTTCGATAATTGATAATCTGTACAATATAGGCTTTAATGTGCTTTTTAATTCTTTATCATAAATGATGCTTCGCTCTGTTTCTTTAATTATTTGTTTTCTTATTATAGGTTTTAAGGCGCATTCTGATGGTTACGAAAGCATGCTTAAACTAGATAGCTTTGAAACACTAAGCAAAAAGGCCTGCAATGAAAATAAAGTCATGGTTGTTATGGTTGGTCTTGAAGGTTGTCCATATTGCGCAAAACTAAAAAAACAAGTTCTGATACCTGAGCTTAAAAATGGAGAGCTGAATAACAAATGGTTATTGCGGGAATTGTTAATAGATAATGAAGCCACACATATTGGGTTTGATGGTAAATCAATAAATTCATTGGCGTTTGCCCAATCAATAAAAGCCACTGTTACCCCAACTTTGTTGTTCTTAAGTCCAAATGGTGTAGAAATTGGCAAACGCATCATCGGCACAGGTGGCGCACTAGATTTTTATGATTTTTATTTAAAGCGTTCGATAAATGAAGCTTTAGATAAACAAATCTGTACAAACAATCTCACGGAGAAATAAATGTACCCAGCATTAAAACATTCACACATGTTATTTGTTGCCATCAGTATCCTGTTATTCGAATACCGTTTCATCCTAAAAATGATGAAAAAAACCACAGGGAAAACGTTAAAAATAGCACCCCATGTCAACGATACCTTGTTGTTGGCCACTGGTATCAGTCTCGCCTATATCGCACAAATAAACCCGATTCATCAAATTTGGTTGGGCTCGAAAATTGTGGTATTGCTTTTTTATATTGGTTTTGGCATGATGGCATTAAAATCTGAAGGAAACAAGAGTATCATTGGCTATATTCTGGCGACTGCTTGTTTTGTCTTTATTTTATTCACGGCGATAACAAAAAATCCTTTGTTTATTAACTTATAATCTATTGATTAATTCTATTTCGAAACAATCCAAAAGACCGTGAATATTTTGCTTTGAGAATTTTGCTTTTTTTATATTGTTTTTTGTAGGGTCTATAGAAAAATTAACTGCCGATTGGAAATCAACCTGGCTTAGGTTCGTTCTATCGAAAGTAGCTAAAACTAAATCACAATCATCAAAGGATGATTGGCTAAAATCGGCCTGGCTAAAATCGACTTGTTTCATTTGGCAATCTTTAAAGGCCGTTTGCTGCAATTTACATTGATAAAAACCACTGTGGTCTAAAACACACAGTTCAAAGGCAAAAGACAAATTAAATTGATTACATTCATCAAACTGTAAGCCCAACATTTTACAGCACTTAAAGACGGCCTCTTGAAAGGAAGCGTTTTGTATCTTTGCCGAACTGAAATTACAGCCTTCGAATTGACACTCAGTAAAAATCACATCGGTTAAATCAGCTTCCGAAAAATCACACTTATTAAATTGGCAATTGTCATATTCTTTTGCTGGCTTTTCTTCTCTGGAAAAATTGACAGCTTGATAAGATTCGTCTTGTATGTATTCTTGCATTACGTTTTTAACCAAGATTAAGTATATAAATCTTACATCAAAAGACCGTTATTTTACTCGTGTTATGCGTTAAAAAGGTAAAAAGGCACACTTATTTGTGCGCCTTTTCAATATATCGGATCAAGTGCTTTTTGCTATTTACTCTTTAATAAACTAAAACCATAATTGACCCTGCAGCACCCGCGCCTGTTGATGGGTTAAATCTTGCGCATGTCAAGTTACCACCAATAATTGTGCAATTCGCAGCCCTTACACTTCCTGCTCCAGTACTTTGACTCATGGCTGAAACTTGAAAATATCTGTCAGAAATATCAGATGGAAAATCAATAACACATTTACCAGCAGAACCACCATCAGAAATTGATATTGAGCCTGTGCCTATCCCGTTGTAAGATCTTGTAATACTTGATGATGATTCATTACAAACTGCTCTTACCATGTATTTCATCATGCCATTATTTTCTAATGTTTGTTTTGTGTCACCAAAAAAGTTACTGGTGCCATCCCCTTTTACCCAAAACTTTGTGTTACCACCTACTCTTACTCTTAATGCATCTTCAGTATCATCTTCACTATCCACTTGTAATTTTGCAAATGGGTTTACAGTTCCAATTCCTACCAAACCATTAGCATCTATTGTAACTCTTGGGTTATTACTTCCTGTGACCAAGTGTAAATTTCCAATTGAACCGCTAGTGGTTCCAATTTCAAAATCTTCGTCCAATATGTTTCCACCTGGTGTTTGATAGGAACCAACATAACCTCTTCCTTCTCCATTTTCTTCAAAATACACAAACATTCGATCTCCACCATTAAAGGTTGCAGAAAGGTCACTAGAAGTTGCAACATTTAAACCCGAAGCCGTAAGGGAGGTGGTTTCGTTTCCAATATTTACACGGCCCGAAGTATAGGAAATTGTACTACCATTTACACTCCAAGGTGAAGGAGTGGTCACAGCTGGATCCGCTGGATTCCATTGAAAACCATTAAATGTTAATACTTGACCATTTGTTGCACTGCCATTGGTCAAATTTGTTGCAAGAGGAACCGCTTGGACTGTTTGAGAACCCAGTGTTGTGAACGCCCCTCCAGGGCCCTCTGAAGTTTTACGAACACTAACTGTAACTGTAAAATTTTTGTATCCATCAAAGGCGTCTATATCAAAATCAGCATTGACACTAAACAATCCATTGGCTACTTCAACAGGAGAATGAATTGACGTGTTCCCCCAAGGTGTCATGTCGCCGTCAATTAAATCTAAATTTATGTCATATTGTCCATTTGCGGGTACTCCGTTATCTATCAATTCTCCTTGATAAGTGAACGAACTATCAACTTGACTCATTGCATTGTTAAATACAAAAAAGGAAAAAAGTAGTGTTATTAAGGTGTTGTTTATTATTTTGTTTTTCATCATAGTCTCCTGGATTTATTCAAATCCATTTTTAAAAATTATATCGTTTTGCTCTTGCCAAAAACCTGCATTAAGAGAATAATCTCCATTTGCTTGTGTGTTACTGGCATCGGTCTGAGCAATGCTAGAAGTCATTTCATATTGACCTTCGCTCATTGTCGAACCACCGCTGTTTATCGTGTATTTTCTTATCTCATACTGAGCAAATGACTGGCTGAAAACCATGCCCAGTATTATTAAGGAAATTGCTTTTTTGTATTTGAATGCTTTTTCTATCATTTCATGTTTGCTCCTTTATTTTTTAATTACTTATAAATACGGTGGCTTAGAAATTTTGGTGACACATTGTTTGTGTCCTGTTCATTTTCAATTCATCATGTGTGTTTCGTGATTACTAAATTTGAAGGTAAATAAATATAAAATGACTTGTTACACATGCAATTTTTTAAAAACACTCTAAAATAAAATAATGGAAAATTTAACTTATAAAAATTTAGAATCCGAACATTTGACATTAAGCCGCCTTGTTTTAACCATTGTTTTTGTCATTCTGTCACTTGCTTATCTATTAATGTTTATCCTTGTAGAACAGATACCATTAAAAATATTTGGTTTGAAGTTATTGATTTCATGGTCCTTGTATCTACTAATCTTTATCTATACTGGCGCAGCTCACAGACGTTTCAAATACACAATGAACGAACACGGTTTATTTATTCACCGCGGGGTTTTTTGGCGCAGAAAGATAGTCGTCCCTAGAAATCGTGTACAACATACCGATGTCACACAAGGACCTTTAGAGCGTAAGTTTGATTTGGCTGAGTTAGTGGTTCACACAGCAGGTACTCGAAATGCCTCCGTCAAATTACCAGGCATTTACCACAAGGATGCAGAAGCGCTCCGCGAGTCATTGTCTTTTGAAGAAAGTGATGATGTATGACTGATGCCAGTGAAGCAGAAATGAGCTCAAATGACAACGGCACTAGGCTACACAAGTCTTCACCGTTGTTCATTCTTATTCATGTTGTTATCAAATCCATTATTCCGTTGGCTTTTGGTGTATTTACCTATGGTACTTCAAAGTATTCAAATATATTGGTAATCGCAGCTACAGTATTTATTGCTTCGTTTGCTTTGTTACAATATTGGTTTTATCATTATTGGATTAAAGAAGAAAAAATTGAGATAAAAGAAGGCATCTTCTTCAAAAACAACCGTAAAGTCCCTTACACCAGAATTCAGAATGTCAATGTTTCCCAAAACCCATTACAGCGCATTTTTAAAGTGGCAACATTACAATTAGAATCTGCCTCTGGGGGAAAACCCGAAGCTGTGATGCGAGTGGTTGATTTAGGAGTTGTTGAAAGAATTAAACACAAGGTTAAGCAGGCCAATGCTTTGGTTTCGGCTTCATCTGTTGAAACTGGTGACCCTGGTATTGAAAACAGTGATACAGACGCTGATGCAGTTGTTGGTGACAAACCATTACATACCATGTCAACCTTTGAGGTTATCAAGTATGGCATTATTTCACAAAAAGGCATGTTTTATGGTGCCATTATATTTGGCTTTCTGGCTCAAAACCAAGTTCTTATGAGCGCTGCTTATAAATATTTTGAACTGTTTTACAGCGTGCCTGACTTTACCAAAATCACATTGGCCGAAGGTTTCGTCTATGTATTGGTCATAGGTCTGGTCATGTTTGTGTTTTTACAACTGATGTCCATATTGTGGTCTCTGATGAAATTTTATGATTTCAAGATTGAAAAACAAGGCGACAGACTACAAGCTCACATGGGCTTGTTATCAAAAGTGGCTGCCACCATTCCTCTTAAAAAAATTCAGCTGTACCGACTCAGTGAAAACCCATTGCACAAGTTTTTTAAAGCCCGCACCATAACCATCGAAACCGCCGGTGGTGTCAACACCGATAACAGTGGTATCGTCATGCGTTGGTTGGCACCATCAATTAATACTAACAAAGTTAGAAGCTTTATTCATGAAATTGAGCCCAAAATCAAATTGGGTTCTGTTGATTGGCAATTGATTCCTTACCGTGCATGGAAACGTGTATTAAAAAGATCGCTTTTTACCTTGGCTTTTTTTAGTGCAATTCTTATTGGCGTTGCCAGCTTGCCACAAATTACATTAAAAGCTTATGCCTGGGCAATAATGGTGGCCATGATTCCTGTTTGTTACTTTTATTCAAAAAACTACGTAAAGAAAACCGCTTATTACATTAATGATGACATCATTTGTTTTAAAAGTGGCGTCTGGTTTGGTAAGCAAAGTTTTGTTAAAATCAGTAAAATTCAAACAGTTGAAATTCTAGAGTCTCCTTGGGACAGAAGAAATAAAATGGCAACCCTTGAAATAGATACAGCTGGTTCAAATCCACTGTTACACCATGTCAGAATCCCATATTTAGAACTGGCTGATGCCTATGAGCTTCAGGCCTTTATTCAAAACCGATTGGATGAAACAGAGTTTAATTGGTAATGTCTTCCATGGTGTGCCTGTAAATTAACACTTTTTCAGGTACAAATAATTCCGTTCATTGACAATGGTCTTTTGACTTCAAATTTGTTATAATACGCGCGCTTATTCCAAGCTAACATTAAGGTTAATCTATGACAAATAAAATTCAATCAGCTGGCGCTTTATTCAGGGCAGCTGTCAAAGACAACAATCCACTATCCGTAGTGGGAACCATTACAGCCTTATCAGCATTAATGGCTGAAAAAGTTGGACACAAAGCCATTTATTTATCAGGAGGTGGGGTTGCCGCCAATTCTTTGGGCATGCCTGATTTGGGCATTTCATCACTTGAAGATGTGTTAATCGACACACGAAGAATCACAGATGTTTGTAAACTGCCCCTATTAATTGATGTGGATACTTGTTGGGGTGGTGCTTTTAATATTGCCCGCACAACTCGTAGCGTGATTAAAGCTGGCGCTGGTGCCATGCACATGGAAGATCAGGTGGCTGAAAAACGCTGTGGTCATAGGCCCAATAAAGAAGTGGTCACAAAACAAGAAATGGTAGACAGGGTCAAAGCCGCTGTCGATGCGCGCACCGATGATGAGTTTGTGATTATGGCTAGAACGGATGCATTGGCTATCGAAGGCATAGATTTGGCGATTGAACGCATGGTGGCTTATGCTGAGGCTGGCGCTGATATGATTTTCCCTGAAGCGGTTCAATCATTAGAGCAATACAAAAAAATTAAAGCAGCTGTTAAAGTTCCTATTTTGGCAAACATTACAGAGTTTGGTAAAACTGAACTCTATTCACAATCAGAGCTGGGTGCTCACGATGTTGATATCGTACTTTATTGTTGTGGTGCGTATCGTGCCATGAACAAAGGCGCACAAAATGTTTATGAAGCTTTGCTTAATGATGGCCACCAACGCAATGTCATCGATATTATGCAACCCAGAGAAGACATGTATGAGTTTTTGGGTTATCACAAATACGAACAAAAATTAGATGAGTTGTTTTCAAAGAAATAACCGACATTTGTTATACTAAAGAACAGTGTTATTATTTTAGTACCACTGTTAAAGTACAATATTAACAGAAAATATAAACATTAAATTGAAAGAGAATTATTATGGCAGAAGGAAAAAAGAAAGTAGGCGGAGCTGGGCTTCGTGGACAATCCGCAGGTGAAACAAAATTATGTACAGTAGGTAAAACTGGATCTGGATTGACCTATAATGGTTATGATGTGGCTGATTTGGCTGAAAATGCCAGTTTTTATGAAACGGCTTATTTGATTTTTCATGGTGAATTGCCCAATCAAGCTCAACTAGATGAGTACAGTGCAAAAATCATGGCAAACAGAGCTTTGCCTGAAGAATTAAGAAAAACGTTGGAAATGATTCCAAAAGACACGCACCCAATGGATGTGATGCGCACAGGTGCTTCTATGTTAGGTAACTTAGAGCCTGAAACAGATTTTTCACAACAACAAGACGCTGCTGACAGATTGCTGGGCGCTTTTCCTTCCATTATTTGTTATTGGTACAAATTTTCACACGATGGTGTTCGCATAGAAACGGCGCTAGATGACGATTCAATTGGCGGTCATTTCTTGCACATGCTGCGTGGTGAAAAACCCAATGATTTACATGCCAAAGTGATGGATGTTTCATTAATTCTGTATGCAGAGCATGAGTTTAATGCCTCAACTTTCACAGGACGTGTTGTTGCTTCAACTTTATCTGACATGTATTCTTGTGTGACAGCCTCAGTTGGCGCATTGCGCGGACCTTTGCACGGTGGTGCTAATGAAGCGGCCATGGCGATGCTATCACAATGGAAGTCAACCGATGAAGCCATTGCTGGTATTGATGAAATGTTAGCAACCAAACAATTAATCATGGGTTTTGGTCACGCTGTTTATACAGAAAGCGATCCAAGAAACGCCTTAATCAAACGTTGGTCTAAAGAATTATCTGAAGACGTGGGCGATGAGTGTTTGTATGATGTGTCTTGTGCTGTTGAGAAAAAATTGTGGGACGAAAAACGCATCTTCCCAAATGCGGATTTTTTCCACGCATCGGCTTATCACTTTATGGACATCCCAACACCGTTATTCACACCAATCTTTGTGATGTCGCGAATCACCGGTTGGGCAGCACATGTGATGGAACAAAGAGCCAACAACAGAATCATTCGCCCAAATGCGGATTATGTTGGTGTCGGCCCCAGAGAAGTGAATGACATAAAAGACCGGGCTTAATTAAAACCTCCAACGATGAGGCGCTCAATTTGGGCGCCTTTTTCTGTATACAGTTATTGATTAAACTCAATAACTTTAATTAATTGATATTTGCTTTTATTCTTTTTAAACTTATACTCTTTTACAGCATTTATTGCTGAAAGCTCAAACAATTTATCACTCGATTGTAAAACTTGTGATTCAATTACTCTTCCTTTCTTATTAATTAACATGGCAACACGCACCCATTGATTAGGTGGCTTTTTTAATTGGTATACTATTTCATTTGACCAGAGAAGCCTGTTGTTTTTTTGTGAGGTTACAAACGCCTCTAATCTTGCTGTAAACTTCCTTGAAACTATTTTGTTTTTTATAGTTGCAGGCAAGAATTTCAAATTTGAAAGCATTTGCTTAATAGCTTCTTTATTTTTAAACTTTTTATCATATTTTTTAATTTTAAACTTCTTAACATTTCCTTCTTCATCAATTATAAACTCTACTTTTAGTTTTATAATTTCGACATAATCTTTAAAAGGAAGAGAGTTTAATTTAGATAGTAATATTGGCGCACAATTTTCAGATATGCACATTTTTTGAAACTGATTAAAAGCTCCAGATGTTTTTATAATACTTGATTTGGCATGTTTTATTATTTTATCTTGAACGATTGAAAAATTAGGTATTTGTGTATTCTGATTCGGCCAAAGTAACAATTGCTGATTAATTTCAATATCTTTAAAATAAGCTATTGTATTAATATAATCGTTTTCATTTTGTTCCTCAATTTTCATTTCATAGACAGCTAAAAATGGTATATCACTTGGCTCTTTAAGAGCTAATAATTCAAGTGTTGAGGGTTTTTTTGTGAGCTCTTCTGGTAGTTTGAATTCTATTCTTTGAGTGGAAACCTGTTCAACTGCTTTATTATCAACTATTTTTGGAATGAATTTGTATTTAGAGACTGCTTGAACTGCAACTTTATTAAAAATGTCTTTTGGTTCAGCATCAATAACTTTTACATTCTTTACACCTCCATTAACATCAACAACAAATTCAACACTGACAAATCCCTCTAATCGTTCAAGTATAGCTTTCGTTGGATATTGTGGTGCTACAGTAACAATTGGCTTTATTTCAGAAGTAACAACACCTTCAGCTAGAACTGAATTAAAGCTAAGCAAGATAAATATTATATATATGGTATTCATTATTATATTTCCACAGGAATACAAACTTTCCCTTCCATCAACACTCTGGCACTGCGACTCATGATCACTTTTTCGGCTTTCCATTCTCCATCAATTTTATTAACTTCGGCACCGACTTTTAATGTGCCAGAAGGGTGACCAAAACGCAGAGTGTTTCGTTCACCACCACCTGCGGCTAAATTGACCAATGTTCCGGGAATCGCAGAGGCTGTGGCTATTGCCACGGCAGCCGTTCCCATCATGGCGTGGTGTAATAAACCCATGGATAACGCACGTACATTTAAGTCGATATCATCGGCATGTATTTCTTTACCACTAGATGATGTATAAGCATCTGGAGGTGCTAAAAAGGCTACTTTTGGTGTGTGTTGGCGGGTTTTTGCCTCATCGATATTATTAATTAACCCCATTTTCACTGCACCATAAGCGCGTATGGTTTCAAACATTTCTAATGCCTTCGCATCACCATTAATGTCTCCTTGTAATTCGATTCCTTTATAACCAATATCACCAGCATTTAAAAATATGGTCGGAATGCCAGCAGTAATCATGGTCACTTGGAAAGTGCCAACTCCCGGAACATCCAACTCATCAATCAGACTGCCTGTTGGAAACAAGGCTTCATCGCCAACCGGTTTTACAAATTCAATCTTGACTTCGGCTGCTGGGAATGTAACACCATCCAACTCGAAACCGCCGGTTTCTTGCACTTGGCCATTGGTTATTGGCACATGGGCAATAATGGTTTTTTTGATGTTGGCCTGCCAAATTCGCACCACGGCAATGCCATTATCTGGAATGCGTGATGAATCAACCAAACCATTTGTAATGGCAAAAGACCCAACTGCTGCGGTTAAGTTGCCACAGTTGCCACTAAAATCTACAAAAGCTTTATCAATCGCTACTTGGCCAAACAAATAATCCACATCATGACCGGGTTCAGAGCTTTTAGATAAAATCACAGATTTGCTTGTACTAGACGTTGCTCCGCCCATGCCATCGGTTTGTTTCCCGTAAGGGTCTGGAGAACCAATAACACGCAGTATTAGGTTATTTCGCGCTTCTCCGGCAACTTGTGCGGGACCTGGTAAATCCGCAAGGTTGAAGAATACGCCTTTTGAAGTGCCGCCGCGCATATACGTGGCAGGGATTTTTATTTGGGGTTTGAATGTTGTCATGCAATTCTCTTTTATAAATCTATTACTCTTAACAATGTTTGTATTGGGCTTCATACAATAAAACGGTGTGATCATTTTAACCCATTATTAGTCTTAATTGATGGTTTTTAATTGCGCTAATTATATGTTTTTCAGCTCCACACGCTTTGACTGAGTCTCTTTTGAATTGTCTGAGTATTTTATTTGAAGAATACCCTTGTTGTGTTTTATTGATAGAGAAGCTCCTAAAATGTAATTGTATGAACAGTTCAAAAGGTGTGGATAGTTAAGTTTTATAGATTGTTTGGTCTTGCCTGTTTTGCAATTAAGCTTAATCAGGTTTAAATCTCGATCGGTATTAAAATTAAAAGGCTCTTCACCTGAAACCAAGAACCAAAGATACTTATCATCAAGTATGATTTTACTGTTATAACTGCCAGCAAATTGATTTAAAACATTGCCATTTATATCCAGCAATTGCATTTCATATTCAACATGTCCGCCTTTTGAGTGTTCATTAATCTGATAAACAATAAAGGCTTTTCCAGGAAGATTAAACAAATATGTTGCATGCAACATGGCGTAACCTTGATATACACTGGGGAAAAAATGGGTCCACTTGTTGCTTCTTCTGTTGCTATCGCAGATAACTTTACAAACATTTAAATGGCCCTGTTTTTCTTCCGTGACTACTATAGAACAGTTGTATTTTTTAATGTTGTTTGTTTTTTCAACAAAATTCATTTTAAATCATTCATTGTCTAATTCTAGAATATGTTTAAATACGCCATAAACTACTTTTGCCATAGATAGGTAATCTAGTTTTTCATAGGTGTCTTCGGCAGTATGGTAATTATTGTTTCTATAAAAAGAGGTATCTGTCACCATCACTGCAGGGAAATCAAACTTCCAGTAATTGCGGTGATCCGAAAAATCTATGCCTTCAATCGCTATGGGGGCATTGGTGGAATATGCAGGCAAATCTGTGTATTTGTTTATGCTGTTTTTAAGGCCGCTTGCTGAGGTTGAAAACACTTGGTCAACAATGGAAATAAAATTTCCTTTTGTTGGATACACTGCTTTCATCAGAGAAATTGGAAAAAACTGCGAGTCTTCTTCGTCAGTAAAATATCCAATCATTTCCAATGAAATCATGAGTATGACATTTTTATCCTTAACCGAATCTGCATGAATGTAACTACCCATATACTTACTGGCAAAATACGGAGGCTCTTCTAATGTATAAGCCACCAACTCTACTCTGTTTTTTAAATCAACCTGACTTAGTAGCCTTCCTAATTCAATTAATCCAGCGACGCCACTGGCATTGTCATCAGCTCCAGCATATTCTCCCATCACATCATAATGGGCACCAATAACTATCATATCCTTAGTATTGGGGCCAAATCTGGCTATGACATTTTTGTATTCATTGTCTTTGGCTTGGTATTGTTGAAAACTGACATCTTTAGAGTAGTTTTGTAATTGGTCTTTAATGTACTTGGCTGATTGGTTTAAGTTGCTTAAGTTTTTATAACTACGCGGTGAAAGGTTTTCTGATAAATGTACAACGTGCTTTTTTAATGCATCGGAATTTACTGTTATGGTTTCTGGTTCATGTTTTTCGAAAAAAGTCGGACGCACAACAATATACCCAACGATTAATAAACAGAAAATGAAAAAGAGCATAATTCGGAGTATTGCTTTTATAAATATATTCATATGACTTGGAATTTAAAACCCCCATTAGTTCAATAGTGTTTTATTATACCCTAATGCCGATTTAGTAATACAGTTGATAATGCACATCAATTACTTGTGCTAGCACCGTATTATCTAAACCTGGATTTGGGTAATACAAAAAAGCCACTTCATCTTTCAATGAAATGGCTTTATAAATAAATATATTTGTATTTAGTAAATTAATTTAATTTGACAAATATTTGCCTCGATTGGAGCTTTTATCATTCTTTTTTTCATCGTCCCAGAGTTATACAAAGGTCTCTTTTAAAAGGTTCTTCCAAACCCAACTCCTAGAACCAAAGGATTTATATCTATGTCAACAGATACAGGGCCTAAAGCTGAGTCAAAGGTTGCTTCTGTGTCAATTTGAATGTATTTTACATCAACGTTAAAAGACCAATTATTTTTCATTTCAAAATCTATGCCGAATTGGCCAGCTAAACCAAATGATGAATCAATGTCTAGATTACCTGCACCCAGTGCTGAAACCGCACCGGCAGTAAGGTCATCATTAAAAAACAGGGTGTAGTTTAGTCCCACACCAGCATAAGGTCTAACCTTGCCTTTGGGATTAAAATGGTATTGAGCAAACAATGTCGGTGGCAAAACATTAGTTTCAACCACTTCGGTCCCATCTGGCACACCAAGGGCTTCTGGCAAGCCATAGACACTGGCACTGTGCTTACTGCTTAAATCAGCCAAAACCTCTAATGAAAAATTATCCGTCAACATATACCCAATTGATATATCTAACGAAGGATTGTCATCAACAGTGACTCCGGTTCCTGCCAAATCTGAACCACCAACATTTAATGCGCTGCTGTCATCATTTGGATTAACATTAATGGCTCTAACATGTAACAACCAATCGCCTTTTTCAACTGCCAATGCGTTTGATGAAACGCCTGCAAGGGCCAATAAACTTAGTGGTAATAACTTTCTTAATTTCATATTTTTTCTCTATTGTTTTGATGGTGAAATTATATGGGTTATTGTGGTTTTTTTAATTGACTAAAATCAAAAATTTAAAGATAGTTTATATAACTTATTGCTCCTCTTTTATTGTTAGATAATAGTCATTACACACTTGTGTTTTTAGGCGTTAATATTGAGATTAAAGTTGTTACAATTGACTGTTGTTTTTACTTACTTTTTATGGATTGGCCTCTTAATTCTATCAATTTAACTGTTATAGTAGAATCCGTTTACCTCATTAATAAGCTTAACAATGTCTTATAATTGACTGATTTCCCTTAAAAACACCCATGAATCGTCAATTTGAAGGTTTTTTATTGAAAATAGTCAGGTAATTGTTAGAAGGATGCTCTATAATGCACGCAAATCAGGCGTTGACGCAAAATGTTATGTTTTGTCAATGCGGGTTGAGAATACAAGCACTAAGACTTATGTGAGTTTAACTCGCTGTCAATGCCCACATCTTATCTATACTACATTTTACTTAAATTTTTTTTTGTAATTTTGAATCCTGAATTTACATGAAATTCTTACATCGAAACGGTGAATTCGATTGTAGGATTATTTATTTTTCACCAACAAAGAAGAAGTATATTATGAGTAAAGGTACAGTTAAGTGGTTCAACCCTGATAAAGGTTTTGGTTTTATTACCCCTGAAGATGGCAGCAAAGATTTGTTTGTTCATCACACAGCAATTCAAAGTGGTGGCGGTTTCGCTACTTTAAACGACGGCCAAGCCGTTGAGTTTGAAATTGGTGAAGGCCAAAAAGGCCCATGTGCAAACAACGTCGTTCCTCAATAAGAGTAACAACAGTTTAAACATCAAAAAAGCCGGTCTTGTTCCGGCTTTTTTTGTGTTTTTTTATTCTGACTATTATTGACTTATAGAATATTTGGAACTGTGGTTTTCAATATAATACAAAGCCCCAATCTCATTTGTTATCTGCTTATTTTCAAAAGGCTTAAGTTGAACATACCATTCTTTTTTAATTTCTTTCAAATAGTCTGCATGTGATAATATGGCAAATTTAATAATTTGTTCATCGTATTTTCCATTTATCACATCAAGTACTTTCGCTTCATGGGTGTACCAAAAAGACATTGGTATACAATCAAACCCTTCAGAACATTGACTACTTGAGGGATATAAGCCGGTCCAAGTTGTTCTGTTTACTTTTACAACTAATAACAATTCATTTGTATTAAGATCGAATTTATTCACTATGTTAGGGTTTGGACCAACATAACGATTAACGCAACCAATTAAAGAAGTAAAAATTAAATAAGCTACTAATAATTTTAATATGTTTAGACCTGTCATAATTATTCTCTTAAAAGTTCCACGTTGGTTTTGTGCTCTTATTTATTGATTAACTACTTTAATAAAAATTCACGGTTTTCAATGAGGTTCCCGCCTTCGTGGGAATGACGGTTTTATTTATATAATTAGGAGTTAGAGCTCAAAAAATCATTAGCAAATCTTTGTAACACTCCACCAGCATCATAAACAGAAACCTCGTCTTCGGTATCTAGTCGACATTTGACGGGTATCTCAATGCTTTCAACATTTTTGCGGTGCATAATCACCCGCATATTTGAGCCTGCTGCGATTTCGCCTTGGACATCATAAGTTTCTGTGCCATCAATTTTGTAAGTTTTTCGGGTTTCATTGTTGGTGAACTCTAACGGCAAAACACCCATGCCCAATAAGTTTGTGCGGTGAATGCGTTCGAAGCCTTCAGCCACAATAACTTCAACTCCTGCTAATCGCACGCCTTTGGCGGCCCAGTCTCTGGATGAGCCTTGTCCATAATCGGCACCGGCAATAATACACAGCGGTTGAGAACGGTCCATATAGGTTTCGATGGTTTCCCACATGCGCATTTGGGTTCCTTCTGGCTCTAATCTGGCCAGTGAACCTTGTTTGATTTCACCGTTTTCATCAAGAACCATTTCATTAAACAGTTTTGGATTAGCAAAAGTGGCACGTTGTGCGGTTAAGTGGTCTCCCCGATGGGTGGCATAAGAATTGAAGTCCACTTCTGGCAAACCCATCTTATCCAAATATGCACCAGCGGCGCTGGATAATTGTATTGCGTTTGATGGGGACAAATGATCGGTGGTGATGTTGTCACCCAATACTGCCAAGGGTCGCATGCCTTTCATGGTACGTTTTGCTGCCAGCGCTCCTTCCCAATACGGCGGTCGGCGAATGTAGGTGCTTTGTGAACGCCAATCATACAAAGGATTGCTTTTTTCGCCAGAATCAATGTTGAGCTTAAACATGGGCTCATAGACTTTGGTGAAGTGTTCTGGTTTGACACTGGCCTTAATAACAGCATTGATTTCTGCATCTGTTGGCCAGATGTCTTTGAGGGTAATTTCATTGCCCTTTTGATCTGTTCCTAATACATCTTTTTCAATATCAAATCGAATCGAACCGGCTATGGCATAAGCCACCACCAATGGCGGTGAGGCCAAAAAGGCTTGGTCGGCATTTGGATGAATGCGGCCATCGAAATTTCGGTTGCCAGAAAGCACGGCGACTGAAAATAAATCGCGGTCTTCGATTTCTTTTTTAATCTTTGGGTCTAAAGCGCCACTCATGCCATTACAAGAGGTACAGGCATAACCCACCACGCCAAAGCCTAACTGTTCTAATTCGGGCAATAAGTTTGATTCTTCTAAATAAAGGGTAACGGCTTTTGAACCTGGTGCCAATGATGTTTTGACCCAAGGTTTACGGGTTAATCCCAACCTGTTTGCATTGCGTGCGATTAACCCTGCGGCTATCATGTTGCGCGGATTACTGGTATTGGTACACGAAGTAATGGCAGCAATGATACAAGCACCATCAGGCATGAGTCCATCATGTGAATGATAATCACCGGTGATGCCTCTGGCAGCCAAGTCTTTGACGGGTAATTTGGTGTGTGGATTGGAAGGTCCTGCCAATGTGCGCTCTACTTCTGATAAATTAAAAGTCAGTACACGCTCATATTCGGCGCCAACCATGTCATCTGCCCACAACCCTGTTTGTTTGGCATAGGTTTCAACCAATTTTACTTGTTCTGCATCTCTGCCGGTTAAATTTAAATAATCTATGGTTTGTTGGTCGATTGAAAACATGGCAGCTGTGGCGCCAAACTCAGGAGTCATATTGGATATGGTAGCGCGATCACCCAATGTTAAGGCGCTTGCTCCTTCACCATAAAATTCTATATAACTTGAAACCACTTTTGAGTTGCGCAAAAATTCGGTGATAGCCAAAACAATATCAGTACTTGTAATGCCTTCTTGTGGTTTGCCTAATAATTCTACTCCAATAATGTCTGGCAGGCGCATATAAGATGGACGACCCAACATGACGCTCTCGGCCTCTAATCCACCCACTCCAACAGCAATAACTCCCAAAGCATCGACCATCGGTGTGTGTGAGTCCGTGCCAACCAAAGTATCTGGAAAAGCCACACCATCGCGTGCTTGTATTACTGGCGACATGCGCTCTAAATTAATTTGATGCATAATACCATTGCCAGGAGGAACCACATTAACGTTTTTAAAGGCTGTTTTGCACCAATCGATAAAGTGAAAACGGTCTTCGTTTCGGCGGTCTTCGATGGCTCGGTTTTTCTCAAAAGCATCTTTTTCAAAACCAGCATGTTCAACAGCCAAGGAGTGATCGACAATTAATTGCGTTGGTACCACTGGATTGATTTGTGCAGGATCGCCGCCTTTATCAGCAATCGCATCGCGCAAACCCGCCAAATCAACAAAGGCCGTTTGACCCAAAATATCATGACAGACTACACGGGCAGGAAACCAGGGAAAATCCAAATCGCTTTTGCGTTGAATCAGTTGGCTTAAAGCCGCATTTAAATCTTGTGGGGGACAACGGCGCACCAAGTTTTCAGCCAAAACCTTCGAAGTATACGGCAATTTGGCATAAGCGCCTGCTTCAATGCTTTCAACGGCTTGTTTGGTATCGAAATAATCCAACCTTGTGTTGGCTAAGGGTTTGCGAAAATTTGTGTTCATGTGTTTTCCCAGAATAATGTTATTTGTTAATATGTAGTTTATGCATGAGCAGAAATAGATTATACAACTATCGGCTTTATCCTGATACTTTACAGCATCAACTTCATTAAGATATCTGTTTGTTTATCTACACCTACGATGAATATGTGTTTATCGAAAGCGATAAAACCATTTTTTTCATAAAAGCGAATCGCTTTAGAATTGTGTTCCCAAACACCCAACCACAAGTATTTTGACTTTTGAGTTTTGGCTATGCTTAAGGTTTTGTCATGCAACAATTGTCCTATGTTTTTGCCTTGAAACCCGTTTAAAACATAAATGCGTTCTAGCTCTAATGCTTGCATATCATGTTGTTCCGTCTGAGCCTTTGACCAATTAATCTTTAAATAACCCACCGTTTTATCATCGAGAATGGCAAAATAAAAAGCCGAATTTGGGTTGTTAAGCTCTTGGGTTAATTGTTCTTCAGAAAAATTTTGTTGTAAATACTTTTGCATGTCTTCATCAGAATTGCTGTCTGCAAACGTTTCGAAAAAAGTTTGTTTTCCAATTTTTTGCAGTGTTTTTAAATCAGAAACACTTGCTTTAACTATTCTTATATTTTTTTCCATGTATTTCTATTTTATACATTTAAAAGATTAAAGTTATTATAACCTTAATATTTTTGTTAAAACTCATAATTAATTGTGTTGGTTTTGTTGTGCCAGATAGTGTTTAATATTCTCTGCTCTAAAGACTATTATAGGTTATACTGGTGTTAACCATAATTATAGGGCACATCATTGAAAACTTCTTCTGAAAAATATACCGCTCGTTCTGCAACATCAGTAATAGTTGCCAACATGATTGGAACTGGTGTCTTCGCAAGCCTTGGATTTCAGCTGGTTGATATTCAATCGGGTTTTGTCATTCTTATGTTGTGGGCAGTGGCCGGTTTAACTGCTTTGTGTGGTGCTTTAAGTTATGCTGAACTGGGTTCTGCCATGCCACGAGGTGGTGGTGAATACCACTTTTTAAGCAAAATATACCATCCAATGGTTGGTTTTGTCACCGGTTGGGTATCCGCTACAATTGGGTTTGCTGCTCCTGTTGCAGTTGTGGCTATTTTGTTTGCTGGATATTTTACTTCTGTTTATGACATTATCAATGACCAATTATTGGCTGTTGGTTTAATTGTAACCATAACTGCTATTCATATTACTAACCACAAAAGCAGCGGAGGATTTCATCAATTAATGACTTTGTTTAAATTATTGGTGATTTTTGCTTTTATTGGTTCTGCATTGTTTCTGGTTGATAATCCTCAAGATATTTCTTTCATGCCATCGATAGCTGATAAGGATATAGTTTTTAGTGGCTCTTTTGCTGTTGCACTAATATTTGCTAATTACGCTTATATGGGTTGGAATTCAGCCACTTATTTATCCAGTGAAATTGAAAACCCAAGTAAAAATTTACCAAAAATACTATTAACAGGAACCCTGATAGTTGCCATATTGTATGTGATTTTAAACTTTGTATTTTTATATGTCGCTCCAATTTCTGAAATGGTAGGGGTTAAAGAAATTGGTTATGTGGCTGCCCAACATATTTTTGGTGAAAAAGGTGCTGCCATAATGGGCATTAGTTTATCTATTGTTCTCATCTCTTCAGTAAGTGCCATGACCATGGCAGGACCTCGCGCTTTTCATGCCATAGGACAAGACTATACTGTGTTTTCAAAGTTGGCCAAAACCAACCAACACAATATTCCTGTTAATGCCATTATTTTACAATCAGCTCTTAGTATCTTATTTGTGTTGACTTCTTCTTTTGAATTTATTTTAGTGTTTGCGGGTTTTACATTAGGCGTCAGTAATTTTGCTACTGTTTTAGGCGTATTAGTATTAAGAAAAACCCAACCCGAATTGAAAAGACCCTATAGAACATGGTTATATCCTTTAACGCCAATTCTCTATTTATGTCTAATGGGCTGGACCTTAGTTTACATCATAAAAGACAAACCAGACGAGGCATTAATGAGCTTGGGTGTGATTGTCTTGGGAATAATCATGTACTTAATATCCAGCGCATTATCTAAACGAAGCGCTTAAGCTTTAACGGTTTTATCTTTTGTTTTAAATAAAGCAATGCCGAAATAAGCAAAAACAATGGCTAACAAAGGATTGAAATAGTTCAATAGAGCGTATGGAGCATAGTCTAAGGTTTGTACGCCCAATGTTGTGACATAAAATATACTGGTTGTGCTCCAAGGAATCAAAGCGGTGGTCAAGGTTGAGCCTTCTTCAACTGATCGAGATAAGACCGATGATTTAACACCTTTGTCTTTGTAGGCTTTTTTGTACAATTGGCTATTTAGAATAATCACAATATAGGTTTCTCCCATTGATAAGTTACCAGCAAAGGCCGTTGCTATGGTTGCTGCTACCAACGTTCCTGCTGATTTTATTCGAGCAATAATGCCTTTAAGCAAAACTGTTAAAAATCCTGCACTGTGTAAAATCCCACCCATTGCAATCGCCATGAGCGACAATAACAATGTCCATGCCATGGAATAGAGACCTCCTCTTCCCAACAAATCATCAATCATTTTTGTTCCTGTTTCTGCAGGTTTGTTTTCCCACAATGCATTGGCAACCGTTGTGACAGAGTTTTCCTGATAGAGTATGGCAATAATGCTGGCCACAATAATGCTGGCAGTCATGGTCACTTCAGGAGCGTATCTTTTCATGCTTAATACGAACAGAACAATAATTGGAATAAAAGTAATAAAAGGATTGAGGTTAAAATGAGCTGCCAATACGCCTCGAATGGTTTCAATCTCTGCAAATGAAGCGGTTTGATCCACACCATATCCCATGTAGGCAAACACCACTAATACAATTAAGAATGTTGGAACCGTTGTATATAACATAGATCGAATGTGTTCGTACAAGTCGGTATCAGAACTCATGGCGGCCAAATTTGTGGTATCAGAAACCGGCGACATTTTATCACCAAATGTGGCTCCCGAAATAATCATGCCCGCAACCAAAGGCAAAGGAATATTAAGCACCGTGCCTATGCCAATAAAGACCACACCCAAAGTACCTACTGTGCCCCATGAAGTGCCGGTGGCCAATGACATAAACGCACACAAAATTAATCCAACTGGTAAAAACCATTGGGCAGTTATCCAATCAAGCCCATAATAAATTAATGCCACCACAGTGCCACTTTTCATAAAGGAAGCAATCACCATGCCAATCAGCAAAAACACGTAAATAGCAGAAAGAGAGCGTGAAATGCTCTCGCCCATCATGCGCCGAATGTCACCAAAACTGTGCCCCAATAATCTTGCGTTGATCGCCACCCAAATTAATACAAGATATAAGACGATGTGCAAAGAAATGCCCATCTTGAAAAAACCAAATGAAATCATTAAAACTAAAGTGAGAAAAACCAGAATTGCATGGGGTAACGAACTGCTCTTTACTTGCATTTTTAACCTTTAAATTTTAATATTGTTATTATCATAAAACTTCTGGTGTTAAATGTCTCGTTTAAAAGGAAAAATTGCTCTGGTTACTGGTGCTGCCCGTGGTATTGGTCAAGCCGTTGCTGAAATGTTTGTTGCCCAAGGCGCCCGTGTCATTGTCTCAGATATAAACAATCAAGAAGGCAAAATTGTTGCTAGAAGTTTGGGCGAAAATGCTGAATACATATCACTGGATGTAGGAGTTGAATCTGATTGGGAAAAGGTTTCAGAACATATTTTAAACGCTTATGGTCAGTTGGATATATTGGTGAACAATGCTGGCATTACGGGCTTTTTTGAAACCTCTGGCCCCCATGATCCAGAAAATCTAGACCTTGAGAGTTGGCACAAAGTGCACCAAACCAATTTAGATGGTGTGGCACTGGGCTGCAAATATGCAATTGCATTAATGAAAAAATCAAACGCTGCCAGTATTGTCAATATTTCTTCACGCTCTGGCATTGTTGGTATACCAGGTGCTGCCGCTTATGCCTCAAGCAAAGCTGCTGTGCGAAATCACAGCAAATCAGTGGCGCTTTATTGCGCTGAGCAAAGTTACAAAATACGTTGTAATTCCATCCACCCTGGAGCCATTCTCACTCCCATGTGGGATGCCATGCTTGGTGATGGAGAGGCAAGAATTGAGGCGATTAAAACAGTGGCCGCCGATGTGCCGTTACAAACCATGGGCGAACCAGATGATGTGGCTTATGCTGCGGTTTATTTGGCATCAGATGAATCTAAATACATTACCGGCATAGAATTAAATATCGATGGTGGAATTTTGGCAGGGAGTTCTGCTGCGCCCACACGTTAAAGGTTTTTCTTCTTTTTTTCATTATAAGCCCTATTAATGCGGCATGTTGACAGGTGACAAAGTTTTAACTTGGTGGTTTTTCTTAATCTTTTATTTCGTTTTGACTATTTTTACAACCAGCTTTGTATTGTTGCTAAAAGCTGCTAACATTCTTTAAAAACATGACAAAATGCTCGTATTTACTCACTTGTGATAAAAGCAAGCCTGTTTCCTGTTTTGTCTAATCTCTTTTTTTAATCTTTGTTTACATTGTTTATGTTAAATAAATATCAAAAAAAAGGTAGTATTAAATACCACTAAATTATTTTAATTTTTGACTTGTTTTTAAAGGCATATGAAGTTTACAGCTCTTAACATATTTAAAATTGAGAATGTGTTTTCAAAATTGATTACCTTTTCTAATGCTGTGCTCGTTAAAAACACCTGTAAACACTACCCCAAAGCGTTGGTTAAAAAGTTGTTTGGTAAAATCTATTTTTTCTACCAAGCCCTTATCAATACCGTTCGGCCCCCTCAATTAAATGACACTCCTTATCAAAGGATAAAAACATTATGAAAACAAAATTTCTCTTTTTAGGTTTCCTTATCATAAACCACTCGTTCGCTGCAAACTCCTCTGCCATTAAAGCAGAACCTAACGATGAGGCCAAAACTGTTATAACGCTGAACTCTGTTGATAGTAGCCCAAAAACATTAGGTTTTCCTAAGTCACTGACCTATACTGCTACATTATCTAATCAGGTAAAACTACGAAAAAAGAAAACCCACAAAATCACCATTGAATATTACAAAAAAGACAGTAATATTCTTTTGTTTGAAGAAACTCACAAAAAAATTTCAATCATTGAAAATAAAGTACCTTTAAAGCTAGGCAAAGGGAAGGCAAAAACAATTAAGTACAGCTCATTACAAGCCTTGTTTGCCAATAATACTGAAGTAGAAATGTCTTGGACAATTGATGGCGAAAAGCTCTATCCTAAAATTGGTATATTGCCGTCTGGTCACTCTTATAAATCAGGATTGCTGTTAAAAGGTGTTAAGGTCAATGACCAAGCCCTTCATTGGAAAGGGTTTGATAACCCTTCTGCCGTCTCAGCGTTTGCTTCCACTACATTGACTCCTGTCAGGACAAATATAGTCCATGACTCAAATATAAAAACCAACCCTTTCGAACTCGAAATGAATGGCCCCTACCTAAGTATTCCTGTTAGAGACATGCCACTTGCCGTAAGGTCAACAACTCCTTTTGCGGAAAAAGAAGTCAATACCCTTCGACACGAACAACTATATGATAAAAATGGTGCTCGGTTTGGAACCAAGTCCCCCAAACAAGACGATCAATTGGCTCAAATGTCAACAAGAAACCCTGGCGGCTTAAGAACACCCACTACCTCATTAGATTTTCCTGGTATGCCAAACATCAGTGGCTTTTATCCTCCTGACATAGAAGGAGCTGTTGGCGAAAACTATTATGTTCAAATGGTTAATTCAACCTATGCTATATTTAATAAAAGTGATGGCTCAATTGCTCAAGCGGCTCGTAACACTAACACATTGTGGTCAAGCCATGGGGGAAGGTGTCAATCTGATAACGATGGAGATGCCATTGCGCTTTATGATGAACAGGCACAAAGGTGGGTTCTCACTCAATTTGCTGTTACTGCAGCACCAGAGTCGGTTTGTTTTGCTATCTCACAAACCAGTGATCCTACTGGTGCTTATTACACTTATGATTTAGCAGCACAGCGTTTTCCTGATTATTACAAATTAGGGGTCTGGCCTGTATCAGGCAACAACGCCTATTTTATGGGAACAAACTCTGGCTTACAAGGTCAGTACGATGTTTATGCCTTAGACCGTGAAAACATGTTGTTGGGTCTGCCTGCCAGGCCAGCTCAGTTTTTTCAAAGTTACCCTAATTTGTTAATGCCTGCTGACAGTGATGGCGATACACCTCCTCCGGCAAATGCCCCCGGCTTGTTGTATTCAATTCGAGATGCTGGTGAAGCCTATTTTGGAAACCCTGCAAATGACAGCATAGACGTCTATGAGTTTGACGTTGATTGGGCAAATTCATCAAATTCGACTTTTACCTTGTCACAAGTTATCACTAATGCTGATGGTTTAAGCAACTTTAATTGGACTGTTTGTGGTTTTTTTGTCAGTGATTGTTTGCCTCAAGGAGGCACTTCTGTAAACATTGACAGCGGTTCTTGGTGGCCACAACAAAGACTTCAATACCGAAATTTTGGCGGTTTCGAAACTTTGGTTGGAACTTGGACTGTGGATGTTTTAGCTGTAGGCGACCACGCAGCACCAAGGTGGTTTGAGTTGCGTAGAAATATTGGTGCCGGCAGTTGGAATTTGCGCCAAGAAGGCACTTTTGCCCCTGATTCCGACCACCGTTTTAATCCAAGTATATCAATGGATGCTTCAGAAAACATTGGTCTAGGTTATTCTGTTACATCCTCAAGCTCTTTTCCTTCTATCCGATTTACAGTTCATGATGCATCTGTTGATCCATTGGGAACTATGGAGCCAGAAGAAGTCATGGTAGCAGGTGGAGGTTCACAAACCGGCACTGCTAACCGTTGGGGGGATTATGCATCAATGGATGTTGATCCTGTTGATGATTGTACTTTTTGGTTTACTTCTGAATATTATACTTCTACTAGTGCAGCAGGGTGGACAACCCGCATTGGCGCGTTCAAAATTCCTACGTGTAAAAATTATTTGATAACTGCCGTAGATGACACCATTGAAGTCTGTAAAGCAGATGACACCACAAGTTTTAGTCTAAGTTTGAGCAATAGTTTCGATGCCACGACCAATATGAGTCAAGTCGGTTGTCCAGCTGGTGCCAGTTGTGCCTTTTCTCCCAACCCAGTTGTTAACCCTCTATCAACCACTGATTTAAACATTACTGGCTTGGCAGGAGCTACTGGTGGAGCGCACTTGATTACCGCTACTGCTACGGACTCAGTAGATAACTTAGCAACAAACGACATTGATTTAAACCTGTTTTTATTTAATGGAAACCCAGGAACTCCAGTTTTATCCTCTCCGTTAGATGGAGCCTTTGCCCCTTCATTGGGCCCAGATCTAACCTGGTCTGCCGTGACTGATGGGCAAGATTATTTTGTTGAAGTTGACAACGATCCTGCTTTTGGCAGTGTGGACTTTTCAACTACCGTTAATGGGGGATTAACCACAGCAGCCGCTTCGGGATTAAGTGAAAATACGTGTTATTATTGGCGTGTCACTCCATCGAATTTATGTGGCAATGGAACAACTTCTAATGTTTTTGAATTCTATACAGGAGCCTCACAATCAACAACTGATTTTACCAGTACTGATGTTCCCATATCAATAGGTACTGTGCCAGTAACCATTACTTCAACATTGACAATAGCAGGTGTTGGAGCCATTAATGACGTGAATGTTGTTGACATAGATATGACCCATTCTTATGCAGGGGATTTAACCCTAACATTAGAATCACCTACAGGAACAGTGGTGACAATCATGAACGTTGGTTGTGGAACCGACAATAATATAGACTTAAGCTTGGATGACGAAGCGGCTGGCACATGGGGTTGTGCTGGTGGTGGTCCTGTTGGAGGCGGGGGTACCTTCCAACCAAGTAGTGCTCTTTCTGCTTTTGATGGAGAAAATGCCAATGGTGTGTGGACACTTACAGTAATTGACGGTTTTAATGGAGATGGTGGATCCTTAAATGGTTGGGGATTAAACTTTGAAAATTTTGCCGACAATGGCAATCAATGCCCTTCTGGCTTTACTGTTGGTGGTAATGTTTCTGGGTTAACGGGTTCTGGATTGGTTTTACAAAACAACCTAGGTGATAATTTATCCATAGCAGCTGATGGTAGTTTTGTCTTTCCAACATCATTACCAGATTTTGATCCTTATGCAGTAACTGTATTAACACAACCAAATACGCCAAGCCAAACATGTTCAGTAACTAATTCTTCTGGTAATATTTCTGGAGCAAATGTTGTTAGTGTTTCTGTTACTTGTACTACCGATTCTTTTACCGTTGGAGGAAATATTTCTGGATTGACAGGCTCAGGTTTAGTATTACAAAACAATGCAGGGGATAATTTACCCATAGCAGCGGATGGTAGTTTTACTTTTTCTGCTTCATTAGTGGATTTAAGCTCATATGTGGTTACCGTATTAACTCAGCCCTCTTCTCCGAATCAATCATGCGCAGTGACAAATGCATCAGGAAACTTAGCAGGTACAAATATAACAAACGTGGCCATTTCATGTGGAGCTGTTACCTATACAGTTGGTGGCAATGTTTCTAATTTGACCGGTTCTGGATTGGTTTTACAAAACAACCTAGGTGATAATTTGCCCATAGCTAATGATGGTAGTTTTGTCTTTCCTACATCATTACCAGATTTTGATCCATATTCTGTTACCGTATTATCCCAACCTAATACTCCCAGTCAAACATGCACGGTGACCAATGCTTCTGGTAATGTTTCTGGATCAAATATAACCAATGTAGATGTCAGTTGTGCATTAACTCCTGACATTTCTTTTGCTGGGACCAATTTAATACAAGATGTTTGTATCAACCCTGGTCCAACAGCTATCAACCCTGTTACACTTACCTCCATCGCTTTAAATGGCTACAACAACACCATTAGTTTGGCCTTTAACCCGGTATTGCCAACAGGAATTAGTGGAGGCTTTAGTAATAACAATTTTGTTCCTGCAACGGCCCCTGGAACAGATTCACTATTAAACCTAAATATAGATAACACGGCAACCGCTGGTTTAAACACAATAACAATTGAGGCCTCGGGAGCGGGTATTTCTACAAAATCAATTGATGTTGATTTAACTGTCATTTTTGGTTTATCTGCAAGCCCTGTTGTTTCTTCACCCAGTGATGGCAGCATTAGTGTGGCAACCAACACCTCTTTTACTTGGAGTGCTATTAGTGGTGCCAATAATTATGATATAGATATTTCTACCGATCCAACTTTTTCATCCATTGATTTCTCTGCCAATGTTGCTGGAACCTCTTTTTCCCCTGGTGCTGCCTTAGCAACAGGTACAGTCTATTATTGGAGAGTAAGAGCTAATAACACCTGTGGTGCAACCAGTTTTGTTATTGCTGCTTTTGAAACCATAGGAGGGGGAGGAAGTACAACTATGTCTTTTTGTAATTCACCTGCTCTTGCGATACCGGACAATGACAGTAACGGAACATCTGATACATTAAACATAGCTACAATTGCAACCATAACTGATATCGATGTCAGTTTAGATGTTTCTCATACATGGGTTGGGGATCTAATTTTTAATGTTGAAAACGATACAACCAACACAAATGTCACAATCATAGATCGACCAGGTCGTGATGGTTCGGGGTTAGGGTGTTCAAGAAATAACATTGATACAACCCTTGATGATGATTCGGTTACTCCTGTAGAAGGGGTTTGTGCCAATCCAGCGGATCCCACAATTGGAGCAGGGCCGTTTTCACCAAACAACCCGTTAAGCGCTTTTAATGCTGAAAGTTTGGCAGGAGATTGGACGCTAAGTATTTCTGATAACGCAAACAATGATGATGGCACAGTTAATGAATGGTGTGTAATTGCTACATATGGCTCTGGTTCTGGCCTAGCAGCAGCAGATTACAGTGACTTAGACAGTTCTTACGGAGTAGCGCGACACGAAGGAGATGGAACATCTAGGCTTGGAAATAATTGGACGGCTGATTTGTCATTTGTTGAAGGTGGCGACTCTCCAATCAGCGAAGGAGGTTCTGGTGATGATGATGGCATTGTTGCCAGTGGTCTTTGGACAGAAGCCAGCCCTAATGCGGTCATTGAAGCAACGGTTAGCACCAGCGGTTTTTTGTACTGTTGGTTTGATTGGAATAACGATGGCACATTTGAAGGAAGTGAGTTAGGTGTCTCTTCTTCTTTATCATTAATTAGTCCATTGAGCAATAGCATTCCTGTCACCGTTCCCTCAACATCCTTTGGTGATGGTAATGATGAATTACTTGAAACTCGTTGTCGTTTTTATGCTGTTGAACAAACTTTGGCCCCACCTAACCCAATAGGCTCAACGGACTCTGGTGAAGTGGAAGATTATAAACTACCAGCCGATCAACTAACCCCTGTCACACTGGCGTTTATTAAAAGTGAGAGAATCAACTCATCATTAGTAATAGATTGGACAACTACTACAGAGTCTGGAACGATAGGCTTTAACGTTCTTGGGCTTGTAAACAATGTTTGGAGACAATTAAATGCTCAACCAATCTCTGCAAAAGGCATGAATTCAGTCAGTCCACATGATTATCAATTTAATGCTGGAGACTTAATGATAGAGGCCTTTAAAATTGAAGAGTTGACAATAAATGGTGAGAAACAATCTTACGGTCCTTATGTCTCTTATAAAACACATGGCAAGTACCCTAATAACAGGATAATAAACTGGCAAAGTATTACACAGGAATCAAATCTATTGGCATCAAATAGACAAGAGAGCTTAAAACAAGGCTTTAGTTTTGTAAAAGTTTCTGTTAATGAAACAGGAATACAAAGAATCACCCATGAAGACTTGGTTTCTGCTGGCGTTGATTGGCAAGGTGTTAGTGCCAATGAAATCTCAATAAGTTTTGAAAACAAATCTATTGCACGCCTTGTATCTAGTGATGTTTTTGGACCAGGGTCTCATATTGATTTTGTTGGTTTTACTGCTGATTCCTTGTATACAAATACTAACGTTTATGTGTTAAAGCTTGATGTATACCAAAGTAAAAATGCTATTGCCATAACTGATGACTCATATGGTGTTGATAATTCTGCTTATCACATGGCAACAAGCATTAACAACAAGGATGTTGTATATTCTTTTGCTTCACCTACCAATAGCCCCTGGCTTTTACAATCCATGTTGGCTTTTACCTCTCCTAAAGAATGGTCTTTTCCAATCAATGCCCCATATTTGTTAAATAACAATGTTTCTTCAACATTAAATGTTAACGCCTGGGGTGGCACAGATTGGCCACAAACAAATGACCACCACTTACAAGTCTTGTTAAATAATCAACTTGTTAGTGATGTCTACAGCGATGGACTGGATACAATTAATATTACAGAAAACTTAAATCATTCACAAATCAACGGTGCTTCTTCGATAACATTTAGGTTGCCTGCAGATACGGGTGTTGATTATGATTTAATTCAACTTGATAGCTTTTCAATAGATTTTCCTGCTGAAATACACGCCATAAACAATAAGCTGTCTTTTGTTCCTGTTGTTAACACTTCAATTAATCCTGATGTTATACATACCAATGGTTTTGAAAACAATTTTGCAGATGATGGTTTTGTCGTTAAAGGGCTATCAACCCAAGAGACAACTATTTATGCAGTAAATGGGTCTAATCTATACGATTTTCCTCTTAAGAAAACCAATTCTGTCACTGGTGGGTATGAAATAGAAATACCGAAGATACCAAGTACAGGTGTTAAGTATTACATTAATAGTAACAATGCTTTAATACGGCCCAGTTTGTCTTTGGCTAACAACTCAAGTTTGGATTTAAATCAACAATATGATTATTTGATGATTTCTCACCCTGATTTTATAAGTTCTTTAAATCAATTGGTCAACTATCATCAAGCAAGCGGACTAAGTGTTTTGGTTGTGAACGTTGAAGATGTTTATGCTGAATACTCTTTCCACAGGAAAGATGCTAATGCCATAAAAACTTTTATAAAGGATGCCAATTTAATGACGGGCATTGAAACTGTTTTACTGGTTGGGAGTGACACTTCAGATTATTTAGATAATTTGGATCTAGGCTCTAAAAGTTTTGTTCCTACATTATATTTTCCTACTGACGAAATTATTAAATATGCTCCTGTTGACTCGTTATTTGTCGATACCAACAACGATTTAATTCCAGATTTATCTATTGGTAGATTGCCCGTTCGAACCAATATTGAGTTGCAAGATATCATAGATAAAATAATACAATATGCTAATCGTAGCTATAAAGATACTGCTATCTTTGCTTCTGATAGATCGTCCTCATTTGATTTGTTTTCTAATCAAATGGTCGGACTACTACCTCAAAATTGGCAGGTTGAAAAAGCTTATGTATCTGTTCTTGATATTAATGCGGCTCAATCATCCATAATCAACAGTATCGAATCTGGCGTTTCTCTTACTAGTTATTTTGGTCACTCAGGCCCTAATACTTGGTCATTTGAACACCTGTTTGACAACAATGACATTTTGGCACTAAACAACCTAAACAAGCCAACTGTAATTAATCAGTTTGGTTGTTGGAATACTTATTATGTCATGCCTGAGTTTGATACCATGGCACACCACTTTATGAGCCAAGAAAACAAAGGTGCCGTGGCAGTATTAGGGGCCAGTACCTTGACGCAAAGTAATCATGAATCAATGTTGGGTAACCTTCTAATTCCTAGAATAACCCAAAACAATGTTCCTGTAGGTTTAGCTATTCTTCAAGCCAAACAGGCATTGGCCCAAAACCACCCTGGTTATTTAGATGTTCTTTTAGGTTGGAACTTATTAGGTGATCCTATGATTTACCTAAATCAAGAGTAATCTTAGGCTTATGGTCTGTAAACTCTATTTGTTTGCAGACCTATAATTGCTTTCATTAGATTTTGTAATGATTAAAAGACCTGAATACATTAATGCGCCATTAACTAACAACAACTCGAAACCAAATTTATAACCAAATAAAAGTTGTTCAGAGTAAATATCTATAATATATGTCAATATCGGAGCAAGCACTGCAATGTATGGAACATACATGTCTCTGATTGATTTTTTACTGAAAATTCCAAAAGCAAACAAGCCCAATAATGGTCCATATGTAAAACCAGCCATTCTAAATAAGTTTTGGATGACAGAGGCTTCCAAAACATACCTAAATATTAAAATTGTAGCAAATAAAACCAAGGTAAACCCTATGTGTATGAGCATACGTTTAACCGTTGGTGTGTTTATCTTGCCCAAAATATCAACACAAAATGATGTGGTTAGTGATGTTAAAGCAGAATCTGCTGTAGAATAAGCGGCTGCCAATAATCCAACTAAAAAGACAACACCCAAATAGGCGGGCATGTGATTAAGGGCAATTGTTGGGAATGTTTTATCAGTAACTATCGCACCAGCCTCGTTTACTGGCAAAGACAAACCAACTTTTTCAGCATAAATGTATAAAAAAGCACCCATTGCCATAAAAATTACATTAACAATAACTAAAATAACAAAAAACCACCTGATGTTTTTTTGAGAGTCTTTTAAGTTTTTACAACTGAGGTTTTTCTGCATCATGTCTTGATCAAGGCCTGTCATGACAATGGCAATAAAAGCACCACCTAAAAACTGTTTAAAAAAGTTATTTTTATCTTCCCAACCACCATCAAAAAAGAATATTTGTGAATGCTGACTGGAATTTATTTCATTGTATACGCTTGAAAAATCAAAATTAAGCTGTGTAGCTATTGTCATGACCGCCACTATAACGGCTATGATCATAAACAGGGTCTGTAAGGTGTCGGTCCAAATAATGGTTTTAATGCCACCTTTTACCGTATAACTCCAAATTAACACCAAACTGACCAATAAAGTTAACCAAAAAGGAACACCAAAGTGAACAAAAATAAAATCATGTAAAACCATCGTCATTAAATACATCCTGAACGATGCACCAATAATTCGAGACAGCATAAAAAAAACAGAACCTGTTTTTTGAGAATATTTCCCGAAACGCTGGTTTAAATAACCATAGATAGATATTAGGTTTCTCTTGTAGTACAAGGGCAATAACACATACATAATAACGGCATAACCCACTGCATAGCCCATCACCATTTGTAAATAGGCAAACTGGTTGTTTAATACCGAACCTGGCAATGATACAAATGTGACTCCAGATAATGATGCGCCAACCATTCCAAATGCAACCACAAACCATGGAGAAGTTTTGGAGGCATTATAAAAATCAAGGTTGTTGGCGTCTTTAGAAGTGTAATGCGCAATAAAATACAACACGGTAAAATAAAGTATAATGACCAAAGCCAATATTGTAGGCGTTAAGTTTAAAGCGTTCATTGTCTTAAAAAACTCTCAATTATTGAAAAAACTTCAGGTGCGTTGTCCATGTGTAAGTGGTGGTGGCCTTCAATTGAAATGAACTCACTGGGGTTTAGTGCTTTTATTCTTTGTTCTACACTTTTATAACTTAATGCGTAAGTGTAAGGTTTTGCCAAAATTAGTTGCGTTTTGGGCTTTTCGGATGAAAGCATGTCTTGTATTACTGTTTCTGAAAACCTAAACGGACTGCGCAACCTTAATCGCTTATCGGTTCGCCAATGATAACCTTTTCTTGTTTTTTTTAATCCTCTTTCTACCATAAGATAAAGGTTGTTTTCTTTAATCGGCGTTACCTTTTTTCGGGCCTTTAATGCGGTTTTTACATTGGGATAATAATGCTTGTGTTCAGTTGTGTGATTGTGCCATTGGATTAATGCTTCTTTTAAATTGGTCGAAGCCGTACCTTTTTCATATGCTGGCACTGGGCCAATATTTTCTATCATAACAAGTTGATCAATTTTTTCTGGAAAACTTACAGCAAACATTTGTGCCATCGCTGCACCCATAGAGTGACCTAATAGTATCGGCTTTTCCCAATTAAGGTTGCTTAGTACGTCTTGAATATCCAGAATAAAATCAATAAAATGCGTAAAATGCCCTGGAGCTCTGTGATCAGAATGACCATGTCCAGCAAAATCAATGGCAACCACTTCGTAGCCTGATTCAGCCAACAAAGGCGCCAATTGTGCAAACGAGGCGGCGTTGTCTAGCCATCCGTGTAATGCCAATATTTTTCTCGGGTTACCTTTTCCCCAACACAGGCCAGCAATTTTCCCAAACTTACAGTTAAATGAAACTTCTTTCATTGTAAAAATACCACGATTAGGGCGCCCAAGATTATTCGATACCACATAAATGAAGCCATAGAAATTTTGTTAATTAATTTGAGAAATACTTTTATAGAAAACAGTGAAGCAAGAAAACTAACGATTAATACTGTCAATATACCCACAATATTATAATCACTGGGTTGTTGGTACAATTTCATAAAGCCATAACCCGTAGTCATCAGCAATGCTGGAATCGCCAAAAGAAACGAAAATCGAGCGGCTTTTTTCCTATCAAAGCCCATCGACATGGCAGCGCTCATTGTCACTCCCGACCTTGATGCACCTGGAATTAATGCCAATATTTGTGAAAATCCTACGATAACAGCTTGCTTAATTCCAAACTCGCTTTGGTTTGGTTTGGTTTTTTGAACCTTGTCTGATAAAAACAAAATCACACCAAATATAATACTAGATGCTGTTATAACCATTGGAGAACGCAGATGTTGCTCTATGCTGCCGGCAAAAATATAACCGCAAATGGCCAATGGAATACTGGCCAAGGCCAGTTGAATAAATAATTTCCAGTTTTTTCCTTTAAATAGTTTTAACAACTCATCCTTAAAGTACCACATAACAGCCAACAAAGAACCTCCATGCGCAGCAATGTCCATAACCAAGCCTTGGTCGGGCCATTTCATTATTTTTGAAACCAAAATAAGATGGGCCGATGATGATATTGGTAAATATTCTGTTATGCCTTGTATCAAAGCAAGCACCAACCATTGGATAAAACTGGTTTCTTCCATGGTTATTGTTCCTCCTCTGGTGTTTCATTGTTTTCTGAACTGTTTTCAATGATATATTTTTCAACCCAGCTATTTAATGACCAACTGATTATAAAGCCACAGTGACCGCCATGTTTGCTGGTTACTAGTTTTATGAACTGCCTTTTATCTAATAGACTAAAATCTTCAAAGGGTATGACTGGATCATCCCAAGAAGCCAATACATGACAGGGAACTTTAATATTTTCTATTACTTCTTCATCAATTTGATAGGCTTCAAAATATTCATCCGTAGTCTTATATTCAGAATGTCTTATAATTAATAGCTGTGTTAAATCATCTAAGGATTTAATGCTTTTGTATTCAACATCTGCAAATTTTTGTGGATAAATTGAGTGTTTTTTTTGTAAAGATTTCTGCCATTTTCGCATAAAGTAAGTTGAGTAAAGCTTACTTTTTTCGATTGCTATCATGCTGTTTTTTGGAACAAGTGGCGGAGACACGGCAAATACTTTTGTTAACTTAATTCCCGCTCTGTCAGCTTTTGCTGCCACCCGTAATGAAAAGTTTCCACCCAGTGAATACCCGCATAAATAAACACTCTTGTGCGGGTACTTGTCTGTAATTATCTTAACTGCATCTACGACTTCGTTCAATCTACACGAATGAAACAGCTCCTCATTCAAGTGATGGGTGGCCCCATGGTCCCTGAAATTTAGCCGATAAATACTGCTCTTTTCCTGTTTATATAAAGCATTTGCTAACAATTGAATATAAGTAGATTGAGCAGATCCTTCCCAGCCATGTAATAGAATATAAAGCTTGTCTGCTTTTTCTGCTTTTGTATAAAAACCCTGTAATTTTGCCTCTTTGGTTTCTAAGAGCTCTTCTTCTGAGTTTTTTGAAACAGGGTTGTTGTTTTTTAATTTAAGTAGGCGAATTTTAGAGCTAGCTAAAATAGACTGTAAGTGTTTATTTTTCGGCTTAATGCCTGGGTTACATATAATCATTTTCTGCAAGTATGGTGGCGACTTGATTGTGACTGGTTTGTGCTACTTCTCTTGCACTGATTAATTTTGTATCGATCGGCTCACAAAAAGTGAGCTCAACGGTACATGTGGGCAAACTGATTATTCTAAAAACATTAGATACAAATTTTTCATCGTCCTTAAAACACACTTGTTTATTTCTTGAGCCGTCTCTTTTTATGTATTTAATGGCGATGGCCTGAACAGTTGTATTGGTCTCAACAGCCGCCTGCATTAATTGTCGGTGGAACCTACCCAGCTTGACTCCATTGGTGGCTTTGCCTTCAGGAAATACGGCAATTGATCGCCCCTGGTTAAGCCTTTCTTCTATTTTTTCCAAAACCAATCGCCTAGATTCGTGTTTTCCTCGAGCAATAAACAATGTTTCTCCGCTTTTAATGGCCCACCCTAAAAACGGCCAACGTGAGATTTCTTCCTTGGCAACAAAACCTGCTAATTTATAACTATGAATAACGGGAATATCTAGCCAAGAAACATGATTGGCAACTATAAACACTGGCTTGGATTGAATATTTCCACGAATTTTTAGCTTTAATCCACAAATATAACAAAGAAGTTTTGACCAAAACTTAACCGCTTTCTTATTTAATGTTCTTTTGTTTAATTTTAGAGCAATTGCTATGACAAGTATCACCAAAGGAAATACCAAAAACAAGGCCAAGAGCAAGGCCACTAACCTAATAATAAATCTAATCGCAATCATCGTTTAGCTGGAATGACAGTGACAGTTAATCGGGACGTAGAGACCTGTTTAAAATCTTGGTTATGAATGTCTATTTGCCATACTTGGGTTAAGCGCCCCACATGTATGGCTGTTGCTTTAGCTGTTAGTGTTCCTGAATTTATCGCTTTTAAATGATTAATGTTTAGCTCTAAACCAACTGTCCTTTGTGTTTTTCCATCTACACACAACCAGCCTGCTATACTGGCAACTGTTTCAGCCAAAGAGGCTGTAGCTCCGCCATGAACGATGCCAAAAGGTTGCAAATGCTTTGACTTTACTGGCATTTCTGCTCTTAGCCAATTGTTCCCTCGAGATACAATTTTTATTTCAAGCATTTCTGCAAGCCCACCAACTCTGTGGTTATTGAGTTTGTTTAATGCAAAATGTTGTTTCCAAATTGATCTCATTTAATGGTACTTTTTATTGTTATACATGACCCAACCATAAGGATTATTGTCTTTTTTATGTGTCCAATGAACAACCCCTCCTTTGTCGTTCCATTCGTATTGTCCATTTACTGTAATGGTATCATTCTTTTTCACTGGAACCCTATCAGCAACATCAATATTGTGCGCCAATAATACTGTCATGTTGTTGTGTTCTAAAATTAATCTTTGGTGTCTAGAACCGTCATTATCATCACTCAGTATATTTATAACTTTTGCTTTAAATGTGACAAAAACACCTGAAGTCTTTGATTTATAAAGCATTTCTAGTGTTTTGTTTTGATTTAAAACCTCCTTATTTGAATCATAAGGACTTTCTATTGTATTGCTTTGGTTAGGTGAATCATTGTCATTTAAGTTAAAAACAACAAACAACATCAACAATATTGGTATAAACAGCTTAACTTTTTTATTATTAATCATCTATAAACCTGAAAATGGCTTAATTTAAGTTTTAACTAAACCACTCAGTAACACCGCCAACCAAGTTATTTACATTGGTATAACCTTTTTTGCGGTAAAACTCACACGCCCCTTGACTGCTATTTCCTACATGACAAACAAATACCAAAGGTGTGTCTTTTTCAAAGTCTTCAATTTCCTGCATATTGGGCTTATCTAATCTTTTTGATCCATCAATCGAGCGATTAAGAAAGTCTGATTCAGACCTAACGTCATATATATGATTGTATTGTCCTGATTCGATGCCTTTTTGCAAATCTGCTTTACTTAGTTGATTAACTTTTTTTGGCTCGTTTGGATTTTTTATAACCAAACCTGCACCATTTAAATCTTCTACCCAGTCAATTTCAATGCCATCGGCTCTTTTTGCAGTGCCTATGTCCATGTAAATTTTAATTTCTTCTATTTCAGATACAACTTCATAGCCTTTTGGTTCTTCTATTGAGAACCGGGTATTAAATTGTCCATCGATTGAAAGCATTAAAACACTTGAACCAATATTTTCAATGCCTGCTAGAATATTTTCTTTGGCTTTATCAGAAATAGTAATGCTGGCAATTTTTCTCTCAGGTTGGGGTAAGTTTAATAATGATTGTAACTCGCCTGTGTTAAACATCTCAGTGACAATATCATTGCCACCAACAAGTTCCTTGTTAATATATAACTGAGGGATTGTTGGCCAATTACCATATTCCTTTATCCCTTCTCTAATTTCTTGGTCTTCTAACACATTAAAATAGTCAAAATCATCACCTATAAGATCATGTAATATCTTAACTGTGTTGCTAGAGAACCCACACTGTGGGTGTTTTGGGTTGCCTTTCATAAATAGCACACAGGTGTTTTTACTGATTAGGCTTTCTATGGTTTGTTTAGTTTGCTCGTTCATTTTTTATACATCCAAATTAGTCGCATGTAATGCATTCTGTTCTATAAATTCTCGCCTTGGTTCAACAACATCTCCCATTAAAGTAGAGAACACTTCATCAGCACCTACGGCATCTTCAATCGTTACTTGTAATAATCTTCTGCTGTCTGGGTCCATTGTCGTATCCCAAAGTTGTTCTGGGTTCATTTCACCCAAGCCTTTAAATCTGCTGATTGTTAAGCCCTTTTTCGCCAATGTAAACAGTTGTTTCATGCCATCATCTAAGCTTTTGATAGCAAATTTTTTCTCACCTTTTTGAATATAGGAATCAGGAGAAATCAAATCTGCTGTTTGAAGACCTAATTCAGACATGGTTTTATAATTTGATGACAAGAAAAATATATCATTTAAACCAGTTTTATTGATTAAACCATTGGCTGTTTCAATAAAATCAATGCCATCAGATTGTTCTGCAGGAGTTACCTTCCATGATACACCTTCTTTAACTCCTTTATTTAAGTGCTTCTCAGATTCTGCACACCATTTCATAATTTCTGTTTCATTTGTTAGTAGCTCATTGTTAACCACTGGCATTTGTAACAATGTGTTTAATACCTTTCTGCTATAAATGATTGATAATTTCTTAATGACTGTTTCTACTTTTATGTGCTGTTTTACCAATTTTTCCAACCCAAGACCAACCAAAGGGGGAGCGTCTTTTTCATAAAAGAATTCTGTTTTTTCTAAAGCCCTGGCCAATAAATACTCATTCATCTCATCGTCGTCTTTTAAGTATTGCTCTTGTTTTCCATATTTCACTTTATACAAGGGTGGTTGACCTATATAAATGTGTCCTCTTTCAATTAACTCAGGGGTTTGTCTGTAGAAAAATGTTAACAATAAGGTCCTAATGTGTGATCCATCAACATCGGCATCGGTCATAATAATGACTTTGTGGTATCTTAATTTATCGGCATCAAAATCATCTTTACCTATACCACAACCCAGTGCTGTTATTAATGTACCTACTTCGGCTGACTGCAACATTTTATCAAAACGCGCTTTCTCTACATTTAGAATTTTACCTTTCAATGGCAATATGGCTTGTGATTTTCTGTTTCTGCCTTGTTTTGCTGATCCGCCAGCTGAGTCACCCTCTACTAGAAATATTTCTGAAAGAGCTGGGTCTTTTTCCTGACAATCGGCCAGTTTGCCTGGCAAACCTGCAATGTCTAACGCGCCTTTTCTTCTGGTCATTTCCCTGGCTTTTCTTGCCGCTTCTCTGGCACGTGAAGCGTCTATTACTTTTTCTGTTACAATTTTTGCTTCTACAGGATTTTCTAGGAAAAACTCACCAAGTTTTTCATTCACTGAGCTTTCAACAATGGATCTGATTTCTGATGATACTAACTTATCTTTTGTTTGTGAAGAAAACTTTGGATCAGGGGTTTTAACTGAAACAACTGCAATAAGCCCTTCCCTACAATCATCACCTGAAGCGGAAGACATGCCTTTTTTTGTATTGTTTCTGGCAAGATAGTTATTTACCGTTCTGGTTAGGGCTGCCCTAAAACCAGCCAAATGCGTACCCCCATCTTTCTGAGGTATATTATTTGTAAAACAGTATACGTTTTCTTGGTAAGAATCGGTCCATTGCATTGAGACTTCAATTGTTGTTCCTTCATTGTCTTCGCCAATAAAACTAATAACTGTTGGGTGTAATGGATTTTTTCTTCTACCAATGTGTTTTACAAAAGAAGATATGCCACCTTCATAAGCAAAGGTATCTGTCTTACCATCTCTTTCATCCGTTAATACTATTTTTACACCTGAATTAAGAAAGGACAATTCTCTTAATCTTTTTGCTAAAACATCATAATGAAATTCTACATCAGAAAAAATATCGCTAGATGGATAAAACTGTAATGTGGTTCCACTACTTTTTGTGTCTCCAATAACAGCAATCGGAGCTTTAGGTACCCCCATATTGTATTCTTGTTCGTATAATTTACCAGCTCTCTTAATTCTAAGAACTAACTTTGTTGATAAAGCATTAACAACTGATACGCCTACTCCGTGCAAACCACCAGAAACTTTATAAGAATTGTCATCAAATTTACCACCAGCATGCAATACCGTCATAATAACTTCGGCAGCAGAAACCCCTTCATCCTCGTGTATATCAACAGGAATACCGCGACCATTATCAGAAACACTAACCGAACCATCTGTATTTATTATTACTTGTATATCATCACAGTGACCAGCTAAGGCTTCATCGATAGAATTATCCAACACCTCAAATACCATGTGATGCAAACCGGTTCCATCATCTGTATCCCCAATATACATTCCTGGTCTTTTACGAACAGCATCAAGGCCTTTTAAAACCTTAATATTGGAAGAATCATAAGTTTCAGTCATCTTTAAAAATCTCTTAAAATATCAATCGCACATTATAACAGATTAATCATCACTCTAACAGCCTTTCTAGCCCTCAAACACCATCAAGTAGGCCAATCTATTAACAGAGATTAAATAGCCATTAAATGGACTTCTTTACAGTTTGGTTTATCTTAATGTTTCACGTGAAACATTTGTGCATCAGGGAAAACTTTAGTTATTTTTTTCTTTTGTACAGATGTGATAAAGATTTGAGTATGCTTATCTTTGAAAAATTGTGCCGCTTTAAAGAGTTTATCTTTATCAATTTCAGCATCAAAATCATCTAAACATAAAACAGGAGTTTTATTTGTGCTATTTAATACTAAATCAATGTAGGCCATATAAAAAGTTATTGATAATATTTTTTTTTGTCCGCGGGATAATGTTTGGGAGGCTTGGTGTTTACCAACAGAAATTTTAATGTCCATTTTTTGGGGGCCGTGTTGAAGTTGTCCATACCTTAAGTTTTTAGTCCTATCTCTATTTAATTGAGCTGCCAAGTTTACGTCTTCCGACCAACCTTTCTTGAACTCAATATTAAGATCTTTAATTTCTTCTTGCATGTATAAGGACAGTTGAATTATTTTGGGTTTAATTTCATTAAAGAACCCTTCTCTTATTTCATTCAATTGTTCTGAATATTGAATAAAAGTTTTTTCCCAAGGAGCTATTTCTTCTTTTGAGGCTTTAGATTTATATAACACATTTAATTGTTTAACGCATTTGTGAGTTTTTTTCCATAAAATTAAATAGTCATGTTTCACGTGGAACACCAACCAATCCAAAAAATTTCTTCTGTATAGAGGTCCAAAATCTACCAATCGGTAAACTTCTGGATCTATGGCTATAACAGGAAGTGTATTTGTTATATCGGATTGTTTCTTAATGGGATTGTTGTTTTTTTGGCCTTTCCACTTTCCTGACTTTTCTTTATTAATAGCAAACACATGAGGCTGAGAGTCATTTTCATCAGTGTTATTACATTCTAAATAAACAGTTAATGAGTTAGCATCAAAATTAATGAGGTTTTTAAAATTTCCTTTTCTAAAAGATTTTCCTGAAGATAAGAAATAAATGGCTTCTAATATACTGGTTTTCCCTGCACCATTTTGTCCATAAAATATATTTATTTTATTATCAAACTGTCTCTTATACACATCTGACGCTGCCGACGATCTACTCTGTGTAGAT
>OJDV01000060.1_pt1 | contig 77062 bp, 59 predicted proteins | sample 1592911 | NCBI WGS metagenome assembly OJDV01 (sample SAMN05416860, study PRJEB24817) | seawater metagenome | isolation source: Sea water | place: Canada:Atlantic | collected 2013-11
CGAACATAACCCACGTGCGTCGAGGCTGGGTAGGTCAATCCATCATGTCTACAATCAGTGGGTTCTATCAGATATTGATAATTGATCTGACGCCCTCGTAAGGGGGTGGCCTGCAGGCGATTGGGTTTAAGCCACGCGTTGTAGGGGGATTGTGCTTGGGAGTGGATCAGTGCGGAGGGATTCAATTTTAACAGCCTTGGGGCTGTTAAAACCCTTCGGGCTTCGCGCTTTGCGCTCGTTGCCGATTGCGTTGCAATCGGTCGAACCCTCTTTCGGGTTTGAATCCCTCTCCTTCCGGAGTTGGAGATATTGCTGACCACTGCGGGGAGTTCGGGGTGCAGTGGCTTGATTATGTGGCGGTGAGAGAGGGATTCGAACCCTCGATAGGGATTAACCTATACACACTTTCCAGGCGTGCTCCTTAAGCCACTCGGACACCTCACCGTTTGCTTCAACACCAGTTAAATACGCTGATTTGAAGGCGCGACACTTTATAACAGCGGAGGTGGAAACACAAGAAGAAGCCGGTGAACTATAGATTCTCACCAATCGCACTATTCGCTTGCAAGCATCCCCTTACGAGGACAAGAGCTCCTACCGTCAGTGGTTTCTATCAGATCTTGATAATTGCTCTGATTGTAGGAGCGGGCTTGCCCGCGAAGGCCTAAATCTTCCCCCGATTCCCACCAATCGCACCATTCGCTTGCAAGCAAGCTCCTACCATCAGTGGTTTCTATCAGATCTTGATAATTGTTCCAGACGAGAAAGAACCCCAAAAATTGAGCTAAGGCCCTACTGGCGAATAAAGCGATTCGCTGGGAAATCTACTTGTATTGGGGCAGAGCTTCGTACTGGGTTGATCTCTAGGCCGCCGCGGCGCAGGAAGTGGATCATTACGCTCAAGCTCTCTGGCTTGCAAATTCTTTGGAGGTCGCAGAACACCTGTTCAGTGCAATCCTCATGGAAGCCTTCGTGTTCCCTGAACGAGATCAGGTAGCGCAGTAGGCTCTTATGATCGATTGCTGGACCCTTGTAGTGAATCACGGCAGTGCCCCAGTCCGGCTGCGCCGTGACGGGACAATTTGAGCGAAACAAGTCTGTGTAGAGTGTCTCCTCAACTACTTGCCCTACTGTAGTTCGCAGCAGTTCTGAGTTAGGCGTATAGCGATCGATCGTGACGTCGAGCTGGTCGAGGCAGACACCCGCAGGCGTGCAGATGCTAAAACCCTCCGAGTCTTGAACAGACGCGAGTTGCACGACTACTTTAGAGCCCGCAGCTTGCGAGAGATCTTTGCTAATCGTGGCGCGCGCGTGTTCAACACTCTCGTAACGGGTCTGATTCAGCGAATTAAGATAGAGTTTGAGGGATTTCGACTCGATGATATTGGCAGAGCTGGCGGGAACGATAAACTCGCCGGTAGCCACTATGGGTTTCCCCTGCTCGTTAAGCCATGAAAGCTCGTAGGCGCGCCAAAGATCGTAGCCACGAAAAGGCAGCGTTGCGCCCGTTAAACCCATGCGCTCACGATTGTCGATACGGGGAATCGAGAACAAACACTCGGGGCTGTAGGCGGTAGGATATTGAGTAGCTCGTCCTAATGGAATCTCATTCATTGCTTAATGCACTCGCATATTAATGACGTAGGCCGGTGCCTCGGCGAAGCAAGGCTATACAGATCACATAGAGCACGAGCACGAAAAGGCATAGCATGCCCAGCGACCAGACTATGTTTACGTCGGAGCTGCCGAGAAAACCATAACGGAAGGTATTGACCATGTAGAAAATGGGATTAAACGAGGACACGATTCGACCGGCGCTCGGTAGTAACTCTACCGAGTAAAACACTCCCCCAAGATAGATAAGCGGTGTTAGCACAAAGGTAGGGATAATCGAGATGTCATCGAAACTATTGGCGAAAAGAGCATTCAAAAATCCCGCAAGCGAGAATACGATCGCCGTCATTAAGACTACAAGTATGGTTATCGGAAGATTATAAATTGAGAGATCGGTAAACGCGAAAGACATTAACGTGACGATAAACCCTACCGCTAAACCACGCGCCACGCCGCCGGCGATAAAGCCGCAGAGGATAACGTAATTGGGCACGGGAGACACGAGCAACTCTTCGATGCTGCGCTGAAACTTTTGGCTGAAAAAAGAGGACACTACATTCGCGTAAGAGTTTTGGATGACCGCCATCATGATCAGGCCTGGCACGATGAAGTCCATGTAATCGAATCCGCCCATGTCTCCTATCCTTCGACCGATGAGATTGCCGAAGATCAAGAAGTACAATCCTATCGTGATTGCAGGGGGCACTAAGGTTTGCACCCAGATTCGAGCAAAGCGCCTGATCTCTTTTACTAAGATCGTTTCGAAAGCGATGTATTTATAATTGGCCAGCATACCGGGTGGACACCTTCTTATTGAATGTGAATAACTATGCGCTTTTTAATCTCGCGAGGAATAGCTGCTCAAGTCGGTTGGTCTTGTTGCGCAGTCCCTTTACGCCAATATTGTGTGCCTGTAAATGTTGAAACACCCCATTGATGTCCTCGTCTTTACCGATATCGACTTCGAAACTATGGGGGTCAACTAGGCGACTTCGCTCGATTGAGAGCGCAGTAAAAGCGCTAGGCTCTATCTCCTCGCGCAGATCGAACACAAGGGTTTGCGAGTCCAATTTATTGAGCAATAGTTTCATGCTCGTGTTCTCGATAATGCGGCCTTCGTCGATGATCGCAATGTTGCGACAAAGGCTCTCGGCCTCTTCCAAATAGTGGGTCGTCAGAATAATGGTAGTGCCATTGTCGTTGATCTCTTGTAGGAACTCCCACATCGAGCGCCGCAATTCTATATCGACCCCCGCGGTGGGCTCGTCCAGGATCAACAAGCGCGGTTCGTGAACGAGCGCCCGTGCGATCATCAGCCTGCGCTTCATGCCTCCGGAGAGCATGCGTGCGCGATTATTACGCTTGTCCCAAAGGCCAAGCTTCTTCAAATATTTCTCGGTGCGCTCTCTGGCTAAGGCGCGGGGCAGCCCGTAATAACCCGCCTGGGTCATAACGATATCCATCACCTTTTCGAAGAGACTGAAATTCACTTCCTGGGGCACTATGCCCAGATCGAGTTTGGTCTCGTAGACGTGGGTTGCTACATCTTTGCCAAAAACACTAACGGTGCCCGAGGTCTGTTTTACGAGTGTCGAGATCACGCCTATGGTCGTAGACTTACCTGCACCGTTTGGCCCTAGCAAGGCGAAGAAGTCGCCCTCTTCCACCTCTAGGTCGACCCCCTTAAGGGCCTGGTGCCCATTCCCATAGGTCTTGTACAAATCTTTTATCGATATGGCGCTAGTCATACTCGTTACTTCTTGGCTTTGTATACGGATGAGAGGTCTGACGGAGGTAGAACATTAGCATCGTCAGCGGGTCGCCATCATAGCAAATCAATATTGGCTGCGCTATTTAACTACTGGACACACTTGGGTGAGGAATCGGTTTTAGGGGGGGCAAGGTTTTGGGAGGCAAAAAAAAGGCCCGACAAAAGTCGGGCCTTTAAATTTGGCGTCCCCTAGGGGTTTCGAACCCCTGTTGCCTGGATGAAAACCAGGTGTCCTAGGCCTCTAGACGAAGGGGACTAGAGTCGTACAATCTCTCCGCAATCGATATGCCTTATTGCGGAAAGCGGCGCATTTTAGGAAGCCTTAGTGCTCTCGTCAAGAGTTAATTGATGATTTTTAATATTACTGATTTCGAGCAAGCTTACAAAGTGACTTTCGAGTCTGCCTGAGACCCATACCGCAGCGCCATTACAGCGCATTGTGACAGTGTAATCAGAGATCGACCCGATAGCGATAAGATTGGTAGAATCGCCTAATACCACAAGCGCTGCCCGCAACCCTTGGCAGTTAACTGCACACTTGCTTGAAAATCACGAAAGTTAATGGAGTAGTGAATTGATCTTAATAGGACTGAGCATCCTTGCTGCGATCGGTCTATTGGTGCTGATCGTTTGGGCATTGCATCGCAACCAACGCATAGAGAATCAGGAGAGCGTCGATCGCAACCTCCCGCTTCCGCCTATCGAGTTAAAACAGAGCGACGCAAATGAGTTGTCTGATGTCGAGGACATGCTGGGCATAGAGCCAGAGTCTTCGCCAGCCCCGCGCCCTGCCCCTGTGGCAGCGAAAGTAGAGCTAAGCGACTCTGTCGCATCTCCGGATCAGTGGTTAGTCCGAAGTCGCGAGTGCGCGTCGCAGGGCGATTTCGATGCAGCCTTGCAGTTATGCGAAAGCGCGCTTCCCCAGATGGGAGCATTTCGGCAATCCTGCGTGGTCTTGCGCGCGCAGATTCGCGAATTGAAAAAGAAGCGGCATTCTCATTCCCGCGCGCTGGAGCAACTGTACCAGCTTGCCGCTCAGGCAGATTTCTTCCATGGCAAAACTCCAAATACTAAGGCTTTGGCACCCAGCGCCGTGAAGCAGATCGATTACGCTGCGTGGAAGGCCCTTAGCAGCCCCTATGCCGTGTTAGGCTACAAGCATGTAAGCTTGCTTACTAAGACAGACGCCAAGTGGCTAGTGCAGGAATGGGGCGAGCCCGAGAGTCACGGCTATATGCGTGAGTTGCACTTAGCGCAGTGGAATACTTTGTAGGACATGGCACATGAAAGACTTTCGCAAGAATAGCGGTGAAGTCTCCATAGACCCCGAGTTGATTAGGCGGGGTGAACAGCAGCTGTGCAGTGAAATAAGTCTTCTCAAGCAATGGTTACAAGGGCTTCGCGACTCAGCCGACCAGAGTGCATTCAACAGTAACTTAATTAGCACCTATCAAGACATGCTGCGTAGCCGGCAAGACATGCTAGAGATACTGCGCAAGCAGGCTAAGAACTAAAGATCGTTAGTAGCGATACAAGGACTCCATGACCATTCTACTCGAAAGCCAAGCCCACCTAATGCTCTCTCTTCAGTCCCGCATGAACGCCAAAGTCGATCCCCTTTGGGTTCAGAAGCGTTTTCCCTATTTGCGTGCGGTGGTCATTGAGGCAGCGGAGGCTATCGAACACCACGGCTGGAAATGGTGGAAGAAGCAAGACTGCGACCTGCCGCAGCTGCAAATGGAGATCATCGACATCTGGCATTTCATCTTGTCAGAGATCTTACTGCAGCACGAAGACGACCAGGCACTGGCCAGCAAGGCGCTGTTGCAAGAGACAGGCGCGATTAAGCACAGCAGCAGCCTTGAGTTCGACACACAGACTTACCACTTCCAAGATTTGAGCTTAGTTGCGAAGCTAGAGCTCTTGATAGGCCTGTCGACCGCACGCAGAGTGGATATCCCGCTATTTAAATCGATTATGGAGGACTGCGGCCTGAACTGGGAGTCCTTGTTCAAGCAGTACGTAAGCAAGAATGTGTTGAATTTCTTTCGCCAGGACCACGGCTACAAGGAAGGCACTTACCATAAGCTATGGCAAGGACGCGAAGACAATGAACATCTAGTGGAATTGATGGACAGCTTGGACACTGCAGACCTGAGCTATCCGGAATTGCTCTACAGCGGATTGAAGCAACGCTATCCCAGCTAAGGCCTGTCTTAGCCGGGAATAGGGCTTATTTGAAGTAGGCGTTCTCGCGCTGAGTGTGGTCGGTGATGTCACGCACCTCGGTCAACTGCGGGATCTGTTCGAGTAGAGTCTTCTCAACGCCTTCTTTCAGGGTAAGGTCTACCATGCCACAGCCTTGGCAGCCCCCGCCAAACTTCAGTACTGCTACATTGCCCTCGTAGATTTCCTCCAGTGACACCACGCCGCCATGGGCAGCCAGCGATGGGTTGATCTCGTTATAGAGCACGTAATTGACGCGGTCCTCGATCGAGCTGTCTTCCTGAATCTGCGGTAGGCGCGAGTTCGGCGCCTTGATCGTCAATTGCCCGCCCATCGCATCTTTAGAGTAGTTCACCACCGCGTCCTTCAAAAAGGGAATGCTGCGCTGCTCTATATACGTGTTGAAGGCGTCATATGGACGCAGTTCATCGTCCTCCTGAGACTCTCCTGGACGGCAGAAGGAGATACAGGTCTCTGCCTTTGGGGTGCCTGCGTCGAGGATGAAAATGCGGACGGCGATGCCTTCGCAATCCTGCTTTTTAAGGAGTTCGGCGAGGTATTCCTGCGCTGACTCAGTAATCGTAATCATATTGTTTCCTACAAGAGCGTGCATGAGTGGGCGCAGTTTACGCTATGTTGCACGCAAGTTAAATACTGTACTGTTTTACTTGGTTATTACTATGCAGTTTTCTCATGTTGCGTGGGAAGGATTTGCACATGCCGCGACAGTGCAGTTCTGCTAGAATGCGCGCTTTTTAGAATACTCCCCTGCCCGGCGGTTATTAAACATGGCTATAGCGAACTCCCTAGACACCCTCAATAAAGCATTGCGCGAGCGCATTCTCGTTCTCGACGGCGCAATGGGCACCATGATTCAAGCCTATAAGTTGCAAGAGGCTGACTTTAGAGGGGCGCGCTTTAAGGACAATGCGCAGGATCTAGCCGGCAATAATGACCTGCTGACCCTGACCCGGCCCGATATCATTGCCCAGATTCACCGCGAGTACCTGGAAGCAGGCGCCGATATCATCGAGACCAATACCTTCAACTCTACCGCGGCTTCACAGTCAGACTATAAGCTTGAGGCCTTGGCCTACGAGCTCAATTTCGAGGCCGCCAAGCTAGCCCGTAGTGTTTGCGATGAGTTTAGTAGTGCCAATAAGCCGCGCTTCGTCGCGGGTATCGTAGGCCCGACTAGCCGCACGGCCTCCATCTCCCCAGATGTGAATGACCCCGCCTTCCGCAATACCAGTTTCGATGCCTTAGTGGCCGATTATCTGGTGTGTGCAGAGGGCTTGATCGACGGCGGCGCGGATATCCTGTTGATCGAAACAGTCTTCGACACACTGAACGCAAAAGCGGCAATCTTCGCGGTGCAGGAATACAGCAAGCGCATTGGGAGAGAAATCCCAGTCATGATTTCGGGCACGATTACGGATGCGAGCGGTCGCACCCTTTCCGGCCAGACAGTCGAGGCATTTTGGAACTCGGTAGCCCATGCCAAGCCCATTTCCATAGGCTTCAACTGCGCTCTAGGCGCTACTCAGCTGCGCCCGCACATCGAAGAGATCTCTGGCATCGCCAATACTTTCGTTTCGGCGCATCCGAACGCGGGGCTACCCAATGAGTTCGGCGAGTATGACCAGAGCGCTAAGGAAATGGCTGAAATCATTGAGGAATTTGCACGCAGTGGCTTCCTCAACATAGTCGGCGGTTGCTGCGGCACTACCCCCGTGCATATTCGTGCCATTGCGGACGCTGTGGCACAATGTGCCCCTAGAGCGATACCCGACATCAAGCCAGCCTGCCGCCTCAGCGGCTTAGAGGCGTTTAATATCACCTCGGAATCGCTCTTCGTAAACGTGGGTGAGCGCACCAATATTACAGGCTCAAAGCGTTTTGCTCGCCTCATTCGCGAAGGAGATTTCGACACCGCACTCGATGTTGCCCTGCAGCAGGTAGAGGCTGGCGCACAGATTATCGATATCAACATGGACGAAGGCATGCTCGACTCTAATGCCGCCATGTCACACTTCCTGCGCCTTATCGCCTCTGAGCCAGACATAAGCCGTGTGCCGATTATGATCGATTCCTCTAAGTGGGAGATCCTCGAGACCGGGCTGCGCTGCATTCAAGGCAAAGGCATCGTCAACTCCATCAGCATGAAGGAAGGCAAGGAAGACTTCGTCGAGAAGGCGCGGCTGTGCATGCAGTACGGCGCCGCCGTCGTGGTCATGGCCTTCGATGAAGAGGGCCAGGCCGATACACTCGAGAAGAAGTGCGCTATCTGTAAGCGCAGCTATGACATCTTGGTAAACGAAGTCGGCTTCCCTGCCCAAGACATCATATTCGATCCTAATATCTTCGCAGTGGCCACCGGCATCGAGGAGCATAATAACTATGCCGTCGATTTCATCGGCAGCTGTGAATACATCAAGCGAGAGCTGCCCCACGCGCTTATCTCCGGCGGCGTCAGCAATGTGTCCTTCTCCTTCCGAGGCAACGACACAGTGCGCGAGGCGATTCACTCGGTATTCCTCTACCACGCTATTCAGGCGGGCCTGAGCATGGGCATCGTCAATGCCGGGCAGTTGGCTGTCTATGACGAGATTCCAGCGCAGCTAAAAGAGCGCGTTGAAGACATCGTACTCAATCGCCGCCCCGATGGCACCGATCGCCTGATGGAGATCGCCGGCCAGTACAGCGGAGAGAGCGCGACTGAGAGCCATGAGGATCTGAGTTGGCGCGAGAACGAGGTGGGCAAGCGCATCACCCACGCATTGGTAAAAGGTATTACCCGCTATATCGAACAAGACACCGAAGAGGCGCGTCAGTTATTCGACGAACCGATCGAGGTGATCGAAGGCCCGCTCATGGATGGCATGAATGTAGTGGGCGATCTGTTCGGCAGTGGCAAGATGTTCCTACCTCAGGTCGTAAAGAGCGCTCGCGTGATGAAACAGGCTGTTGCCTATCTGCTGCCTTTCATCGAAGAGGCTAAGAAAGGCCAAGTCTTTAAGGCCAAGGGCAAGATCCTGCTCGCGACAGTTAAGGGCGATGTGCATGACATCGGCAAGAACATCGTTGGGGTGGTATTGGGTTGTAACAACTACGACATCATAGACCTGGGCGTAATGGTGCCTTGCGAGAAGATCTTGCAGACGGCCATCGCCGAGAAAGTGGACATCATAGGCCTCAGCGGCCTGATTACGCCCTCACTCGACGAGATGGTGCATGTGGCCAAGGAAATGCAGCGACAGGGCTTTAAGATCCCATTACTTATCGGCGGCGCCACTACTTCTAAGGCGCATACTGCGGTCAAGATCGATCAGCACTACCACAACAACTCGACCGTCTATGTGCCAGATGCCTCGCGCAGCGTGACTGTGGTGAGCAATCTGCTGAGCAACGACGGTGGCGTCGATTTTAAGAACAAGATTAAGGAAGAATACGATGCGGTGCGTCTGCGTAACGCCAATCGTGATCATCGCAAGAACATCATCAGCTTCGAGAAAGCGAACGCCAATGCCTTTAAGGCCGACTGGCAGCAGCATCGCCCTGTCGCCCCGCAATTCTTGGGTACCAAGGTCTTCGAAGATTATCCCCTAGAAGAGCTCGTCCCCTATATCGACTGGACGCCCTTCTTCATCACCTGGAGCCTGTCTGGCAAGTATCCCGCAATCTTGAAGGACGAGGTGGTTGGCGAGGCGGCGCGCGACCTGTTCAAAGATGCACAGGCGATGCTTAAAGACCTGATCGACAACAAGCGCCTAAAGGCACAAGGTGTCGTTGGCTTCTGGCCAGCGGCGCAGCAGAACCTCAATGATGTGGTGTTATTCGAAGATGAGAGCAGAGAGCAGCAAATCGCCCGCTTCTGCTTCCTGCGCCAGCAAAGTGGCAAGGCTCACGGCGTGCCCAATCTTTCCTTGGCAGACTATGTGGCGCCGCAGGATGCCGGCACACCGGATTACATCGGCGGCTTCGCAGTCACCACCGGTATTGGTGCCGATGAATTGGCTAAACAATACCAAGAACAGAACAATGACTATAACGCCCTGATGGTGAAAGCTCTTGCCGATCGTTTGGCCGAAGCGTTTGCCGAGCTGATGCACCTGCGAGTGCGCACCGAGTTCTGGCCCTATGCCCAGGACGAGTCACTTAGCAATGATGATCTATTGGATGAGCGTTATCAGGGCATCCGCCCTGCCCCAGGCTACCCAGCCTGTCCGGAGCATTCAGACAAGGTCACCCTGTTTAAACTGCTGGGTATCGATGGCCACATAAACATGGAATTGACCGATAGCTACGCGATGCATCCGGCGGCTAGCGTGAGTGGTTTCTACTTCGCGCATCCAGAATCGCGTTACTTCTCTGTTGGCAAGATCGACGCAGACCAAGTCGAGTCGATCGCAGAAAGAAAAGGGCTAAGCCTTGCAACAATACAGGGTTTGCTGAGTCCAAATATCGTCGAATAGAGGAGTATCGAGATGGCGGAAGATAAAGACAGCGGCTTAGAAGAGAAAGCCAAACTACCCTTTTGGAAGACCCTGCTCAGTGTGATGCAGGCGAGTTTTGGGGTGCAGAGTCGTGCTAATAAGGAAAGAGACTTCGCCAATGGCTCGGTCAAAGGCTTTATCGTGGCTGCACTGATTTTCACAGCTCTGTTTATAGCGACATTAGTAATCGTAGTGCGTTCGGTTCTGCCCTAGGCAACAGGCCAAGGACAGTGCCCTTGGCCTAGCCTAAATATGGTTTGTGTTATCGGCTAACGAAGAACACGACCATAGTGACGATGATGGCAACCAGAGATAGCATCGCAATCACGTCTGCTCGGCTGTTTGCGTCGCTCTCTTCTTCGCTGATTTGTGGGCTTGGGGAAACGTCGTGATGGCTCATAATGCTTTCCATTGAGTAAGAAAAATCAAAGCGGCATTTTAAAGCCTCACTCTTTAGAATCAAGTGAAACTTGCGCATAGTGGTCCGAAAATGACAAGGAGGTGTCGTAAAGCGGAGAGCTAGCACTAAGTCTTGCCTTTGCTTTACAATGCGCACCCCATTGAGATCGAAAATCCGCTGTCCTAGCACGCTAATCCGTACTTGAACTCAGCTAAACTAGACATAGATTATTACCATGTATCGATACGACAATTACGACCATCAAATGTTAGAAGATCGCATCGCGCAGTTTCGCGATCAGACTGCGCGCTTCCTGAAAGGCGAGCTCGCGGACACAGAGTTTCTGCCACTGCGCCTACAAAACGGTCTTTATATTCAGCGCCTGGCGCCGATGCTGCGCATTGCTATCCCTTACGGCATGCTCTCCAGCACCCAGCTGCGTAAATTGGCCTATATCTCCGAGTACTACGACAAGGGCTATGGGCACTTCACCACACGCCAGAACATCCAATTTAACTGGCCTGCGCTGGAAGATGTGCCGGATATCCTCGAGCACTTAGCCGAAGTCGAGATGCACGCTATTCAAACCAGCGGTAACTGCATTCGCAATACCAGTACCGACCAGTTTGCCGGTAGCGCGATCAACGAGATCGCAGACAGTCGCCCCTATTGCGAGATCATTCGTCAGTGGTCGACCTTCCATCCGGAGTTCGCCTACCTGCCCCGTAAGTTCAAGATCGCGGTGTGTGGCACTAGCGACGACCAAGCGGCTACCCAGGTTCATGACATCGGGCTATTCATCGTCCGCAACGACGCCGGAGAGCTCGGCTTTCGTGTCTTAGTAGGTGGAGGCCTAGGCCGCACGCCAGTAATCGGTAAAGCCATTCGTGAATTCCTACCTGAACACGAGTTGCTCACTTATCTCGACGCGATCCTGCGTGTGTATAACCGCGAAGGTCGTCGGGATAATAAATACAAGGCGCGTATCAAGATTCTCGTGAAAGAGACCGGGGTCGATGCCTTCCGTGAGAAGGTCGAGAAAGAGTGGCAGAGCCTCAAGGGCGGGCCACTGCGCTTGACTGACACTGAGATTCAACGCTGCAGAGGCTTTTTCGATGAGCCTGATTATAAAGAGCTGCCCGCACAGAGTGCGAAACTGAGCGAAGAACTCTCACGCGATGTTTTGTTCGCGAGTTGGTATCAGCAGAACGTCGATGCGCACAAAAAGCCAGGCTATGCCATTGTCACAATCTGCCTGAAAACGACAGGGGTAGCGCCGGGTGACGTGACGACAGAGCAGATGAATTTCATCGCAGATGTTGCCGACCGCTATAGCTTCGGCGAGCTTCGCATTAGTCACGAGCAGAACGTTATCCTCGCCGACATCGAACAAGATGCCCTGTATGAGATATGGCAGGCGCTTAAATCCAATCAGCTCAGCGCGGCGAACTTGGGTCTACTGACCGATATCATCTGCTGCCCCGGTGGCGACTTCTGCGCCTTGGCCAACGCCAAGTCTATTCCTATCGCAGAGTCGATACAGCGTCGCTTCGATGACGCTAAGAGGCTGCAGGATATAGGCGACATTAGTCTGAACATCTCTGGATGTATGAATGCCTGCGGCCATCACCATGTCGGCAATATCGGCATTTTGGGTGTGGATAAAAAGGGTGCAGAGTTCTACCAAGTCTCTCTAGGCGGTTCTGCGGAGAACACGACATCACTTGGTCAGATCGTAGGCCCTTCTTTCGCGCAAGACGAAGTACCCGACGTGATCGAGAAGATCGTGAATGTGTACACGCGCCGCCGCGAAGGTGACGAGCGCTTCATCGATACGTTTAATCGTCTCGGCATGGCGCCGTTCAAGGAAGAGGTGTATGGCAAAACTAATTAAGAACCGTTCTATAGTGGAAGACTCCTGGCATTTGCTTAAGGAAGTCAGCAGCTTAGACGAGATTTCTGATAAGTCAGCGCAATCGATAATTGTACCCCTCGCCTTCTGGCAAGAGCATCGTAGGGAGCTGAAACAACGCCCTGGCAAAACAGCGGTATGGCTTCAGAGCAACGAATTGCCTGCGGCACTGGGCGAGGATCTGCACTCTTTCGCCCTAATCGCGCTCAATTTCCCGGTGTTCTCCGATGGCAGGGTCTATTCTTCCGCACGTGAATTGCGCAGCAATTTCATGTTTAAGGGCGAGTTACGTGCGATTGGCGATGTGCTGCGTGACCAGTTGTTCTATATGGCGCGCTGTGGGTTCGATGCCTTCGCGTTACGCGAGGATCAGGACATCGATTTAGCGCTAGAGGCCTTCGATGACTTCCAAGACGGCTATCAAGTCAGTGTAGACAAGCCCGAACCACTGTTCAGGCGTCGTGAACAGACTCTGTAGATTCTCTGTTAAAGGGCCAGCACCATGCGGCCCTTGCCCTTTCCTGCCAACAAGCCATTGAGCTTGCTCTCAAGCTCTTCCAACGCAACTGTTTGCGCTAGCGCATCGAGTTGCGTGAGCTTCCAATCCGTCGCTAAGCGCTGCCACATTTGGCTCTTTAAAGGCTGCGGCACATTCACAGAGTCTACGCCTAACAGGTTGACGCCCCTTAGAATGAAGGGGAATACGCTGGCATCGAGCGAAGGCGAACCCACTAAACCACATAGCGCAACGCTTCCGCCGTAGCGCAGCGCCTTCACAGCATTCCATAAGACCGGCCCGCCGACGACATCGACGACCCCTGCCCAACGCTCTTTTAGTAAGGGGCGTGGATTCTCTTCGAGCAGTTCTTGCCTATCGATAATCTCCGTCGCGCCAAGCGAGCGCAGGAAGTCCGCAGCCTCTGCCTTACCGGTAGCCGCCGTCACCGCAAAGCCAAGCTGCGCCAATAGAGCGACCGCCACCGAACCTACACCGCCGGTGGCACCTGTAACTAAGACAGCTCCCGCATCGGGTGTCAGGCCGGCTTTTAAGAGCTTATCGACACAAAGCGCGGCCGTGAGACCGGCAGTGCCTAGTACCATGCTCTCGTAAGCGCTGAGCCCGTCAGGTAGGCGCACCAACCAAGCTGCAGGTACGCGGACATACTCAGCGAAACCACCATCGGTGTTCATTCCCAAGTCGTATCCAGTGATGATGACCGCATCGCCCGCTGCATAGGTATCGACGGAACTACTTTGCACAATGCCTGCCGCATCAATTCCGGGCGTATGGGGGTAGTTGCGCGTCACTCCCTTATTGCCAGAGGCAGATAAGGCATCTTTGTAGTTAAGCGACGAGTACTGCACTTTTACTAATACTTCGCCCTCTGGCAATGAGTCTAACTCGCGCGTTACGATGCTGCTGCTATAGGCGAGCTTGTCGCCCTCTTGCCGCTCCTCTACACGCATGGCTTTGAATTGCTTAGTCTCGGTGCTCATTATCTTTTCCCTTTATGAGTAGAAGCTGCTCTCGCGCACGCGCTTCCACAAGGACATGACCGTGCGGTCTAGGGTGCTATGGATTGCGGCTCCGAGCTTATCGCCTATCGAACGGCGAATCTCGTAGCTGACCTCGAAGACGTCCGCCTCGTCGCAGGCTAAGACGATGCACTCATCGCTCGTCATGACCGCGTCTACCATATTGCGCTCTAAGGCCTGAATGCCCACCCAGGTCTCTCCCGTCGCAATAGAGTCGATCTCTACCGCGGGACGGTGTTGCTTAACCCAGTTCTTGAAGAGCACATGCATCTCCTCGACGTCTTCCTTTACCTTCTTGCGGCCTTTGTTCGTGATCTCGCCGAAGGTAGTCAGGGTTGTCTTGAACTCCCCCGCGCTAATAGTCTCGTAATCCACATCATGCTTGCGCAGTAGGCGATGGAAGTTGGGCAGTTGTACCAACACACCAATGGAGCCGAGTATGGCGAAAGGCGCTGCAACTAGATTGCTGGCGAGGCAGGCCATCATATAGCCACCGCTAGCCGCAACCTTGTCTACACAGATCGTCAGTGGAATGTCCTTGTCGCGAATTCGTAGTAATTGCGAGGACGCCAAACCATAGGCGTGAACCATTCCACCGGGGCTTTCCAAGCGCAGAAGCACTTCGTCTTTAGGGGTTGCAAGCGTGAGGATAGCGGTAATCTCTTCGCGTAAACTCTCGACCTCGCTAGCTTCTACATCGCCATCAAAATCAATTACATAAACGCGTTTTCTATAATCATCTTCAGCTGTCTCTTCCGTGCTGTTTTGCTGGGCTTTGAGCTGCTTCTTACGATCCTTCTCTTCCTGCTTGTGGCGCTTCTTCTCCAGCTTTTGCTCTAGCTTGAACTCGGCCTTATCCAATACGGACTTCTTGACCGAGTCGCGCATATCATCCAACTCGTCGTTCAAACGCACGATCGAGATCGCACCCCTGCCCGATCCGGATGCGCGTTTGCCGCGAGAGCCCGCTGAGATCAAGGCACTTAATACAACAATGAAGGCCACCACTAGTGTGGCAACCTTCGCTAAAAACAATCCGTATTCAGTCAGAAACTCCAAGCATACTCTCCTTAATTTAGGCGTTCTTTGTCTCGTTTAAACCTTGCAAGAATAACGCAATGAGCTGGCCTGCGACACTAATGCCGGCAGAGGGCATCTCGGGTAAGTCTTCCTTGCTATACCAGCGCGCCTCGGCGATCTCGATTCCGTCGACACATAGCTCCCCGGCTTTGTAATCCGCGAAAAAACCGAGCATGAGCTGGGATGGGAATGGCCACGACTGACTCTTGATATAGCGAATATTGTCGACCTCGATGCCCACCTCCTCCATGACCTCACGCTTTACGGTCTCCTCCGGTGTCTCGCCTACTTCCATGAAGCCTGCAAGGCAACTGCTATAGGACGCGTTGCCGCGGTTGTGGCGAGCCAACAGAAACTGCTCACCCTTGGTCACCAATACAATGATGCAGGGATTTATGCGCGGATAGTAAGTGGCGTTGCACGCGGTGCATACAAGTGCGCGATCATTCTTATGCGCCAGAGTATTGGCCCCGCAAGAGCCACAGAAGCGGTGGCTGTCATACCAATTGATTAGCTGATTGGCGCGGCCGACCGCAGTGAAATCGTCGAAAGCATGGCGTAGCAGCAGTGTTCTAGGGCTTGCTCTGGCGACTGTAAAGTCCTCTTGCACCCAATCATGGGGCAGGTTCAGCGCTACAATCCTGCGCGCCTTGAACTCCCCGACGAGCAAGAGCGGATACCAAGCTTTATCTAATTCCTCTAAGACCTTGCTAGGCCAGAGGAATTCGTCATTACGCAGCAGAACCTCGCCCTTGTGGAAGAGGATGACAAGCTCATCGCCGCGCATGTCCTGGGCGCGATAGAAATAGGTTTGGATCGAATCCATAACGCCTTGTAGCTCCTACTCAATAGTCTGCGCCGCGCTCCACACGCAGGCATTGTTACTTTGCTTATTGATACGGTCGAGAAACTGCTCGTGGGCAAGCATATCGGCGTGGCTGGGCTGGGTAACAAGCAAAGGTCCACGGCTAAGATCGCGTTCTCGATGAGTGCCCTCGCCTTCCTGCTGGGTATCCTCTTCATTCTGCAGCTGCAAAATAGTCTGACCGCCCGTCATCAGCAGATATACATCCGCGAGAATCTCGGCATCGAGTAAAGCCCCGTGAAGGTCGCGCTGAGAGTTGTCTACCTCATAGCGTTTGCACAGGGCATCTAGGCTATTGCGCTGCCCAGGATGCTTCTTGCGTGCCATCACCAGCGTATCGATCACGGAGCATTGCGCCTCCATACTCTCCTGAGCCTGGTCCACGAGTTGCAACTCATGATTGAGGAAGCCAAGGTCGAACGGCGCATTGTGTATCACTAATTCCGCGCCACGCACGAAGTCGAGAAACTCCGCGGCCACCTGCTTGAAGCGGGGTTTGTCTGCTAGAAATTGCGAGGTGATGCCGTGGACCTGCACTGCACCATCGTCTATCTCGCGGTCCGGATTCAGGTAGCAATGGTAATGACGCCCGGTAAGTCGTCTATTCTCGATCTCAACACAGCCAATCTCGATGACGCGATGGCCTTGTAGAGGGTCGAGCCCCGTAGTTTCGGTGTCTAATACTATTTGTCGCATAGTCTCTCGGTGGTCATTTTAAACTTTAGTAGTCTCAAGCTCGTCGATGCCTAGATTCGCTAAGCTGTCGGCAATCTCGTTCTCGGGGTGACCGCTGTGGCCCTTGACCCATTCCCATTGGATTGTGTGCTGTGCGGCCAATGCATCGAGTGTCTGCCATAGATCCACATTGAGCACGGGCTTCTTCGCTGCGGTCTTCCAGCCTCGTTTTTTCCAGTTGGGCAGCCATTCGGTAATGCCTGTAAGGACATACTTTGAGTCACTGAATACATGTACGTCACAACCGGACTTTTTCAATGCCCGCAAGCCCTGAATGACAGCCATCAGTTCCATGCGGTTGTTAGTGGTGTGCGGCTCGCCGCCGTGAAGAGTCTTTTCGGTGCCGTTGTAGCGCAGCAGTGCACCCCAACCGCCCTTACCGGGATTGCCTCTACAGGCGCCATCGGTATACATCTGAATGGTGTTTGACAAATCTACTTCCTAAAACGTCGCCATTACGGCTTTATGAATCGAGTTTAACTTTAGCGGCTTCTGGCCGCGCCCTTGCTGTCTCGGCAACAGGTCGCACGAGAACTGGCCTAGGGAGTTTCGGCCAGCGCGGTAGTATAGGCGTTACGGGCATCACTTGCTTGCATGCGACTATGACATATACAGCACCCAGAGGCGCATTGAACCGTTTTCCGAATGCCTCAAATTGATGTGCGGCATTCACAAAGCGCGTGTGTTTGAGCGGCAAAAGGTAGGCACAATGTTCAACTTTGTCGACACTGAAATCCAGCAGTTTTAACCAATCCTGCACCCTCGAGCTCGAGATATAGCGGGCATCCCATGGCCGTGTGTTGCGCCAGCGAAACAGCTTGCGCATGCCCCAACTGCTTAGCGGGTTGAAGCCGATAATCACGAGTTTGCCCCCCGGCATCAAGACACGGGCTGACTCCCTTAGCAAACGGTGACTGTTGGGAGTGTAATCCAAGGCATGGTGTATTAGCACCGCATCGACACTGTCGCTAAGCAGGGGTAACGCCTCGTTATTGGCAACCGGCAAGGTCTTCTCTGCGTCGTATTGCGGCACAAACATCAGCTTGTGACCGATCGGGCTCGCCTCGAGCATTGAATGTTCACTGACACCGAGCTGCAAGAAATGATAGCCAAAGATGCGGGCGAGAGTCGGCTCCAGCAGCTCGGTCTCACTCGCGAGCAAGGCCTTGCCGAGCGAAGTCTCCCACCACGCCCCCATGTCATGAAAGAGCGCTTCCGGGGCTGGAAGATCGCGGCGTTTACGCCACCGCGCCCGAAGATTTTCTAGAAGCTGAATCATGTTCAGACCTTGTTTGATGCGCTGCGTCACGGCCAGTTCGAAGATAGCTGACCGCTTTCCGACTCGAGACAGCGTTCGTCTTGGCGAAAAGAGGTTTATACCATGGTGCCGGTGCACTATGATTGCTTTCTTTAGCACTGAAAATCAAATGCAATGACCCTAAATATCAGTCCAATTTCCGCCTTTAAAGACAACTACATCTGGTTGTTCCAAGTCGGCGCAGAAAAACAGGTTGGGATTGTGGACCCGGGCGATGCGGGTCCTGTGCTGGAGAGCCTTGCAAACCAAGGATTACAGCTAAATACGATCTTGATTACCCATCATCATCCGGACCACACTGGGGGCATCGAGCAACTCCTCGAAGCGTTTCCCGATGCCAATGTTATCGGCTCTCATAGCAGCCGTATTGGCTCTCTCAAGCAGCGCTGCAAACAAGGCGACACGGTGCGTGTCCTCGGCCTCGACTTTGAGGTAATAGAGATCCCGGGCCATACACTCGACCACATCGCTTTCTATCTTCCAAGTTGCGGCGCGCTCGAACAAGGCGCGGTGTTTTGCGGAGACACGCTCTTTGCAGCAGGTTGTGGCCGAATTTTCGAGGGCGAAGCGGCCATGATGCATGCCTCACTGGCCAAGCTAGAGGCTTTGCCGGGCAGCACCTTGGTGTACTGTGCGCATGAATATACCTTGGCGAATCTTAACTTTGCGCTGGCTGCTGAGCCTGAGAACGCGGATCTGCACGCGCGTTTAGAGGCAACTCAAGCGATGCGCGCGGCTAACCGGCCTAGTATTCCTTCAAGTATCGCGCTCGAACAGCGAACCAATCCGTTTCTGCGTTGTCATACCAAAGATCTTGTAGAGATGGTGGCAACACATTCCGGTAAGCAAGCGCGTAACGAAATCGACACCTTTGCACAGCTGCGCGCGTGGAAAGATAATTTTTAGGCCCTTAACCTTCGGGCATTCACTTGTTTAGAATTTAGCAAAAGTACTCCTCATGACATCTATGGTAATTTCAAGCTCGCAGCTCAATCCCACTTTCCCCCGATTCCGCTTCAAGCGTCTCTACATTGTGGTGGCCTCTGCCGTATTGTTGAACGCTTGTAGTACCGTTTATCAGCCCGATATGGAGGCCGATGAGAGCACCGAGGCAGCTAACGCCTCGCGTATTTTGGGCAATCGCGACGCCGCGACACGAGTCTCGATAGTCCCGACTCAGGAAGCCGTCGAGCCTGAAATGATTGAGTTCAAGGATATTTGGGCGCGCATAGGTGCTGGCTTACAGTTCGCCTATAAATATGACAACGCGCGTATCGACGAGCAGCTGCAATTCTATCGAGATAACCCTAGCTATCTGCAGACCGTCACAGAGCGAGCAAGCCCTTTCATCTTCGAAATAGTGGAAGAGGTTGAGCGCCGCGGTCTGCCCATGGAGCTGGCGTTATTGCCTATCGTGGAGAGTGCGTTCAACCCCAATGCGGTCTCGCCAGGCAATTCGGTTGGCCTGTGGCAGATTGGCAGCAGCACCGCGCCAGTGTTAGGCCTGAAACGAGACTGGTGGTACGACGGTAGCCGCGACCCTATTGCCTCGACCTCGGCAGCCTTAGACTACCTCACTACATTGCAGCAGATGTTCGATGAGAGCTGGCTGCTGTCCCTCGCGGCCTACAACACAGGACCGGGAAATGTGCGCAAGGCGATCAACAAGAACGAAGTACGCGACCGCGACGTAGACTACTGGTCACTCAACCTGCCCTCCATCACCGAAGATTTCGCACCTAAACTCATAGCACTCAGCCGCCTTGTCGCAGAGCCCGATCATTACGGTATGGAGCTTAGTGACGTGCCCAATGCGCCCGCGGTGAAGCTCGTGGATGTTGGCTATCAGCTCGACCTTGCCCTCGCGGCGAGTATCGCTGGAATCGATTCGGAGACCCTCTATCAGCTCAACCCTGGCTATAGGCAGTGGGCCACGCACCCAGATGGCCCCTATGGCCTACTGGTGCCAGTCGCGGTCGCAGATGCCTTCACGAGTGCGCTAGCGGATCAGCGCGACCGACCCAATGTCACATGGGATCGCTATGTGGTTCAGAGTGGAGATACCCTAGGCAGGATTGCGCAGAAGTTCCGTACTCAAGTGGGAGTATTGCAACAAGTCAACGCAATCGAGGGTAGCCGCATCATCGCCGGCGAGTCACTGCTCATTCCCCGCGCCTACGACTCCACAGCGCCCATAGCCGCTCCTAATGCTCCCGACTATATTGCGACCGCTAGCCGCTCATCCGCGGCCAGCACGGTGCCCCCACAGCCTCCTGCGCGTTATACCGTACGCAGCGGCGATAGCCTTTGGCTGATTGCCAATCGTTACCAGATCACAGTTGCACAGTTAGTGCAGTGGAACTCATTAGGGGCAGATGCCCTGATCAAACCAGGACAGCAATTGGTATTGCAGGGAGATACGACTCTTGCACAGACCAACGGCCAAAGCACGATCGAGACAGCGCAGCGCTATACCGTGCGTCCAGGCGACTCATTGGCGAGGATTGCGCAGCGCTTTAGAATTACTGCGGAAGATCTAGCGGACTGGAATTCGATTCAGCTTGGGGACTTGATTCACCCAGGGCAGCAACTACAGCTGCCCCCAGGTGATGCTAATCTCAATTGAGCCGCGTTTTATAGCGGTTCGAGATTAGTAGTAATGTCTGAATTGCGACGAGTATTGGCTACGAATGCTTCGAAAGTTTCACGGCCATCGCGTTCGATGTAGGTATCGGTCATTGTCGCGCGCTCTGCCAGAGACAGCTGCGATAGACTACCGCGAGTCACCTCTTGTAGCTCTAAGACGATGTAAGTGCCATTGCTAAGCGAGAACCCGTTATAGATTGGCTCGCCTTCGCTTGGGCTTGGCATGGAGAATACCGACTGTAAGACTTCCCCATTCAAGCCTGGCTGATCGCGCGTGGCATCGGTCTGTTCTATCCACTGCAATTCGTTCTCTACCAATACGTCGTCGATAGAAGACCCGGCTTGGAGTGAGCTCAGTAAAGACTGCCCCAGTGCGCTAGCACGCTCCTTCTCCAACTCCGTTCGCAGGATTGCGGCAATTTCACCACGGACTTCTTCTAGTGGTTGCAGTGTAGACTCATTGTGTTCACTAACGTGCAGGACAACCGCACGCTCATCCCCCAATTCGATGACATCGCTGTTATTGCCATCAAGGAGGGTCTCGTCAGAGAACGCCGCAGCGATAATATTCGCATTGCTAGTAATCTCAGTAGAGCCGCCAAGGCGTGTGAACATTTCGCTTTCGATCACTTCCAAGCCCAGCTCACTCGAAATATCGTCGAGGCCAGTTGTCTCAAATCCCAAATTAGCTAGATCTTCGAGACGCGAGAAATAAAGGGCGTCTACCTCAGCAGTGCTGATGTCGCGACGGATGCGCTCGGCTACTTCCTCGAACGGAGGATATTCATTGACGGTATTCTCTGTCAGCTTCACTAAGTGTACGCCGAACTCACTTAGAACTGGCGCGGATACTTCGCCAACCTCAAGTGCAGTCAGCGCCTCTTCAACAGCTGTAGGGAAAGCAGAGCCATCGGTATAACCGATATCGCCACCCTCTTCTGCTGAGATGGTGTCAGAGGATGCCTCAAGCGCTAGGGCGCCGAAGTCTTCCCCAGCATCTAAGCGTGCCTTCAAGTCGGCTGCTTGAGCCATGGCGTCCTCTTCACTCAGGTCGCCGCCCGTTTCCAGTAGGATGTGCGATGCGCGGCGCTGTGATGCAGAGTTAAAGGCACTACTCTCTGCATCGTATTGGGCCTGTACTGCTGATTCATTGACGCTAACTTCATCGAAAATGGCGCTCTTATCGAGTACCACGTATTTGATGCTCACTTCCTCATCCAGCATGAAGCGCTCTGCGTTGTTTTGGTAATAGGCCTCAATCTGCTCTGCAGGGATTGGCTCGCCCATGGTGCGATTACCCAAGGTGACGGATACGAAGCGGAAATCACGTGTCTGTGATGATAGGGCCGCCATGCGATCTAGTTCTGCCTCTGTCACGAAGCTTGTGGAGGCATAAGCATTGACCAATTGGCCCACGACCATCTGCTCTTGTAGTGCTTGGCGATAGCCTTGAACGGTAAAGCCCTGGGTCGCCATAGTGCGTAGTGCGAGGTCTGAATTGAAAACCCCGCCAATCTGAAACTGGGGGCTGCTAATAATCTGGCGATCGATCGCGTCACTCGATATCGTCATATTCGCATCGCGAGTGGCCTGTCGCATCAGGCGGTCTTCAACAAGCTGGTTCAAGGCGATTTGACGCAGCAGACCTTCGTCTAGGTCACCGAGGTCACCACCAACGCTGGCGAGAAGGTTTTGGACATTTGTCGCCAATTCGGGTTCGGTGATCTTCTCACCGTTCACCTCTGCAACGGTTCCGTTGTTGGCCAGCCCACCTACGATGGACTCAACGCCAAATAAGGCCATGACAGCAATGATGAAACCAATAATGACCTTGGCAATCAAACCCTGTGAATTTTCTCTAATCGTCTGCAGCATATCGGTACCTGTTGGAGAATCGAGTCTTAGCTAAATCGAATGGTGTGCGAAGCAGCTATTAAGAACCCTTTTTAAACTAAAAAGGCGCATCACTGATGCGCCTTATAAATTCCACTGTGCGATTGGGAGTATCTCTCCGTCGCAATCAGATCATTTGTCGTGAGACTAGAACTGATCTGATTAGCTATGGAATCTTGACTTTAAGTTAAATATTAACTGAGTCTTTTAGTGCTTTGCCTGCTTTGAAAGTTGGCACTTTAGCAGCTTTGATCTGGATGGTAGCGCCGGTTTGGGGATTACGTCCCTGACGTGCTGCGCGCTCTTTCGTAGTGAAAGTACCAAAACCAACAAGCACTACTGGGTCGCTTTTCTTCAGTGAGTCTGTGATCGCATCGATCATGGCATCAATTACGCGTCCAGCTGTTGCTTTTGGTATATCGGCACCTGCTGCCACAGCATCGATTAATTCTGATTTGTTCACGGTATCCCCTTATTTTTCTATGTTGATTGTGCTTGAAAACCTAGGCAGTAAAATGACGATTCACTTCCCACCATAAGTATTGTTATTTTGTCTGATTTTTTTATCCAAAAAAAATGGCTCGATAAGCAATACGACCGGCACTTTATACCAAGTCACGGAAAGCTGTGTCAACAGGAAACACAGGCTTTTCGTGCTATTCAGTGCGTATTTATGTGCAATTCGTCCTTGCTTTTGTCGCCCTCTTCGGCAGCAGGAGCAATCGCGGTTTTTATTGCCTCAGCACCTGCGATTGGGACCGGTCGATATTCTAATGCCAACTCTAGAACTTGATCGATCCAACGTACGGGTCGAATGTCCAAATCGGCTTTCACATTATCTGGAATTTCTTTCAAATCGCGCTCGTTGTCTGCAGGGATTATCACAGTTTTGATATTCCCTCGATGAGCGGCTAGCAATTTCTCTTTAAGCCCACCGATGCGCAATACTTGACCACGCAAAGTGATCTCACCAGTCATCGCCACATCGGAACGAACGGGAATACCCGTCAATGCCGAGACCAACGCGGTGCACATGCCCACACCTGCACTTGGGCCATCCTTCGGAGTTGCCCCCTCAGGGACATGAATATGCAGGTCGATGGTCTCGTGGAAGCCCGACTTCAGCCCTAGCGACGGCGCACGACTCCGTACGACGGTGATAGCGGCCTGAATAGACTCCTGCATGACATCGCCTAGAGAGCCTGTCTTAATCGTCTTGCCTTTGCCTTCCAAGGCCACAGCCTCGATAGTCAATAATTCGCCGCCCACCTGCGTCCAAGCAAGGCCATTGACCTGACCAACGAGGTTAGTCTCCTCTGCGACACCGAAATCGAACTTACGGACGCCGGAATATTTCTCGAGAAGCTCGCCAGTGAGTACGATGGGCGCTGGTTTCTTCGAATCGCTGTTCTCTTTCACGACTTTGCGGCAAATTTTGGCGATTTCTCGTTCAAGATTACGCACACCCGCCTCACGCGTGTAATAGCGCACGAGGTCCTGAATAGGCTCTGTACCAATCTCCAACTCGTCTTTGCGCAAGCCGTTGTTCTTCTGCTGCTTAGGCACTAAATAACGACTGGCGATGTTAATCTTCTCGTCTTCGGTATAGCCAGGTAGACGAATGATCTCCATACGATCCAACAATGGACCGGGGATATTCATCGTATTAGACGTACACACGAACATGACTTCGGACAAATCATAATCCACTTCTAGATAATGATCGTTGAAACTGTGGTTCTGCTCTGGGTCCAAAACCTCCAATAAAGCGGAAGCTGGGTCGCCACGATTATCCATGCCCATCTTGTCGATTTCATCCAGCAAGAATAAGGGATTCTTGACCCCTACTTTAGATAATTTCTGTAATAACTTGCCTGGCAATGAACCGATATAGGTGCGACGGTGGCCACGAATCTCTGCTTCATCACGCACACCGCCCAAGGCCATGCGCACGAATTTGCGATTAGTAGCACGCGCAATAGACTCGCCAAGAGATGTCTTGCCTACCCCGGGTGGACCTACCAAGCAGAGAATGGGGCCTTTCAATTTCTTTACGCGCTTCTGTACAGCCAAGTATTCCAGAATGCGGGTCTTTACCTCTTCTAGACCATAATGATCATTGTCCAGTACGCCCTCTGCCTTATCGAGATCGAGGCGCACTTTGCTGCGCGCCTTCCAAGGAATGCTGACCATCCAGTCAATATAGGTGCGGACAACGGAAGCCTCTGAAGACATTGGCGACATCATGCGCAGCTTATTGAGCTCGGACATCGCCTTCTCTTTCGCCTCGACAGGCATTCCCGCTTCTTCGATGCGAGACTTAAGCTCTTCAGCCTCGTTAGGCGCATCATCCAACTCACCCATCTCTTTCTGAATAGCCTTCATCTGCTCGTTCAGATAATACTCGCGCTGGCTCTTCTCCATCTGCTTCTTAACGCGGCCACGAATGCGCTTTTCGACTTGGAAAAGATCGATCTCAGATTCGATCAGGCCCATCAAGTGTTCGATGCGTGGCTGCAAGCTGACGAGCTCGAGTAGGTTTTGCTTCTCTTGAATCTGCAGGGACATGTGTGAGGCGATGGTGTCTACAAGACGACCAGGCTCGTCGATGCTGGAGATCGAGGTCATGACCTCTGGCGGAATCTTCTTACTTAACTGCACGTATTGTTCGAACTGCGCAAGAAGTGAGCGAACCAGTAGTTCACCCTGCTTCTCGGCCAGTGCCTCAGCGCTTAACGCTGCAATATGCGCCTGGAAATAGTCTGTCTCCAACTCCACCAGCTTGATGCGTGCCCGGCTAACCCCTTCCACTAAGACCTTCACCGTGCCATCAGGCAGGCGGATCAGTTGCAGAATGCTAGCGACAGTGCCGATCTCGAAGATATCGCGAGTGCTGGGATCGTCATCCGTAGGGTTTTTCTGTGCGACCAATAAGACTTGCTTGCCAGTATTCATGGCAACTTCAAGCGCCTTAATAGACTTGGGGCGACCTACGAACAGGGGTTGGACTATTTGGGGGTAAACCACGACATCGCGCAATGGCAACAACGGGAGAATGGTTTTGGCGATTTCGGGTGTATCTGACATAAGACCCATAGCTAACGTCCTGAATAATGATGGTGAGGCTTTGCAGTCTCAATAAGTACAGGTGCTTATCTTGGGGCTTATCGTGTCGATTTCAATCCGCCGCTTCGCGTCTAGCACTTTATGGGTATGCAAAGCGGCGAAAAGGCCCCTCCTAATGCTCCTCGGTCGCAGCACGTGTAGGCTGCTCACGATTCTCATAGACCAATAATGGTTCGGATTCCCCGTTGATGACGGCAGCGTCGATAATGACCTTGCTGACTTTCTCCATGGAAGGAATCTTATACATCGTGTCGAGCAGTACGCTCTCCATGATAGAGCGCAGACCACGTGCACCGGTTTTGCGCTCTTTTGCTTTTGCCGCAACGGCGCTCAAGGCCTCGTCACGGAACTGAATTTCCACGTTCTCCATCTCAAACAGCTTCTGATACTGCTTGATAAGAGCATTTTTCGGCTCTTTGATGATGCGAACCAAGGCGTCGAGATCGAGCTCATCGAGAGTGGCGATCATGGGCAGACGACCCACAAACTCAGGGATCAGGCCATATTTCACTAAGTCTTCCGGCTCTACATTGCGCAATGCTTCGCCCACACGATGCTCGACATCTTTGCTGCGTACCTCGGCGCTAAAGCCGATACCGCTCTTCTCAGAGCGATCGCGAATGATCTTATCGAGGCCAGCAAATGCGCCGCCACAGATAAACAGAATATTAGAGGTGTCGACCTGCAGGAATTCCTGCTGCGGATGCTTACGGCCACCCTGCGGCGGTACCGATGCCACTGTACCTTCGATCAACTTAAGAAGCGCTTGCTGCACGCCCTCGCCCGAAACATCACGGGTAATCGATGGGTTGTCGGATTTACGTGAGATCTTGTCGATTTCGTCGATATAGACGATGCCGATCTGGGCTTTCTCAACGTCGTAGTCACACTTCTGCAACAGCTTCTGAATGATGTTCTCGACGTCTTCGCCGACGTAACCGGCCTCTGTCAGGGTGGTGGCGTCTGCGATGGTAAAGGGCACGTCCAAAAGGCGCGCGAGCGTCTCCGCCAGCAGGGTTTTACCAGTGCCGGTCGGGCCTACCATCAAAATATTGCTCTTGCCGAGTTCTACGCCACCGGCACCACTCTCGTAGTTCAGGCGCTTGTAGTGGTTATAAACAGCGACGGCGAGGACTTTCTTGGCATTGTCCTGCCCAATAACATACTCATCGAGGGTCTTCTTGATCTCTTCCGGGATAGGTAACTTTTTGCTGCCTGACTCGGAGTCCTTCTCCTGAATTTCTTCCCTAATGATGTCATTGCAAAGATCAACGCACTCATCGCATACAAATACGGATGGTCCGGCGATCAGTTTGCGTACTTCATGCTGACTCTTTCCACAGAAGGAGCAGTAGAGCAGTTTGCCGCTGTCATCGCCTTTGTTGAAACGATCATCTGACATTCAACTTTCCCTCTAAATCGGTTCGTGACCAGATTACAGGACTTTGGAGGACTCTCCAATAGCTTCTGGATAACTGGTTATGCGTATGCGTTAGATAGTTCATCGGCAAACTTAGCGGCAATCATAGTGTTTGCCGCACAATTTTTACCGATAGTGGAAAAACTAGCGAATTCGCCGAGTGTTACATCACACGCTGATTGAGTACCTTATCCACAAGGCCATATTCCACGGCCTCGTCGGCACTCATGAATCGATCGCGTTCTGTATCCGCTGCGATCACATCAAGGTCTTTCCCGGTGTGTGCCGCCATAATCTTGTTGAGCTGGTGGCGTAACTTAATGATTTCATTAGCTTGTATTTCAATGTCAGCCGCCTGACCCTGCGCGCCGCCGCTAGGCTGGTGAATCATCATGCGCGAGTGTGGCAGCGCGAAACGCTTGCCTTTGGTACCACCTGCTAGCAGCAAAGCCCCCATACTGGCGGCTTGCCCGATACACATCGTGCTCACATTGGGATTGATGAACTGCATGGTGTCGTAAATCGACAGGCCCGCAGTCACAGATCCACCAGGGGAGTTGATGTACAGGTGGATATCCTTATCAGGATTCTCGGACTCGAGGAATAGCAACTGCGCCACTACGAGATTGGCCATATAGTCTTCGACTTGGCCAACCACGAAAATGACGCGATCCTTCAGGAGTCGCGAATAGATGTCATAGGAGCGTTCTCCCCTGGCGGTCTGTTCGATCACCATGGGAACTAGCGCGTTAGTGACTATCTCTTGCTTATGATCCATATTCACCTATTTCTTGCCGGCCTTTGGCGCGTCGGGCTTTATTACGTCATCGTAGCTGACTTTCTTCTCAGTCACTTTCGCATCAGCCAGAATCGCTTCGAAAGCTTGATCTTCGAGAACTGAGGACTCAACAGAAGCCAATTGCTCCTTATTGCTGTAATACCAACGAACAACCTCTTCCGGTGTCTCGTAGGTCGAGGCTATATCTTCAACAGTGCTCTTCACTAGAGCTGGATCGGCCTTAAGCTTCTTAACCTTAATGACTTCACCCAGAATTAGGCCTAGAGAGATACGCTTCTCGGCTTGCTCCTTGAATAGCTCGTCCGGCAACATGGACGGGTCAATATTCTGCTTGCCGCCGCCAAATTGCTGCATCGCTTGCTGACGCAATGACTCGATTTCGCTCTTAACTAAGCTAGAAGGCAGGTCGATCTTGTGCTCTTTGAGCAGCAAATCCATGACCAAGTTCTTCACTTTGCCTTTGCTCGCGTTCTTCAGCTCGCGGTTCATATTGGCAGAGACTTCCTTACGGAATGCCTCTTCACCGCCCTCATCAATACCGAAGACTGCGAAAAACTCGTCATTCAGTTCGGGCAGGACTGGAGCACTTGCCGAATTAACAGTCACTTTGAACTGCACTGGTTTTCCCGCTACTTCTTTATTCTGGTAATCCTTAGGGAACTCGAGATCGAGAACAATCTCTGCGCCGGCTTTGGCTTTCAGCAGGCCTTTCTCAAATCCTGGGATCATACGGTCTGAGCCAAGCACTAGATTAGTGCCTTTGGCCGCGCCGCCTTCGAACTCTTCTCCATCTATGGTGCCGACGAAATCGATATTCAAGCGATCGCCATTCTTAGCCTGACGCGTAATAGTGTCCCAAGTCTGACGCTGCTGACGCAGGGTTTCGATCATCTTGTTGACATTCTCGTCGTCAACTTCCGCTACTAGCTTCTCAACCTTAAGCTTAGAGAAGTCGCTGAGCGTTACTTCTGGGTAGACTTCGAATATCGCGACGAACTCGATGTCCTTGCCCTCTTCCAAGGTCTTAGGCTCTATGCGCGGCTGACCTGCAGGCTTGAGCTTCTGCTCAGTAATCGCCTCATAATAGGTCTTGCTCATGACTTCGCCCAACACTTCTTGTCGAACACCGCGACCGTAGCGACCCTTGATCACCTTCATGGGCACCTTGCCCTTGCGGAAGCCGTTCAGCTTCATAGTGCTTGCAGCCTCGGCAAGACGTGCATTCACTGCGCTTTCGACGATTGAAGCGGGCACAGCGACCGTCATACGACGCTCAAGCCCAGAAGTTGTTTCGATGGAAACTTGCATGAAATACCCTCTAAGAAAGGCTGATCTTAGGGCCAGCCTTTCGCGACCAATATTATTGAAGCTCACCCTATCGCGAAGATAGATTGGCAATTTTCAGTTGGGAAATTGAATCAACTAGGCCAAATGTGCAGTCTTTTACGGCTTGGTTTTCTCAAACCTCTTAAATATCAAAGACTTATCACATTATTCCTGTTATCCGAAGTGCGGGATTCTCCCATACCGCCTCATTTTATTCAATAAATAATCTTGTCGGTTTAGCTGGCCTCCCCTATGCTCAATCCCAAGCAACATAGGCGATTGCGAGTGTTGCCTCAGCGAGACCGACGATTTCCCAAGCCCTTTGCCGTATTAAAGCAGTCCCACACTATGCCTCTGACGAAAGACAATATTAGCGGTGTCATCCTGGCCGGTGGCAGATCTTCACGCATGCTGTTCGAGAACAAGGCGCTGCTCGAGCTTGGCGGCAAGCCACTCATAGCCCATGTCATTGCGGGCGCTAAGCCCCAAGTTGCGCAACTATTAATCAACGCCAATCGTGACCTCGAGCGTTTCGCTACACTTGAAATCCCTGTCGAGCCAGACCAGTTTGGCACAGACGCTGGCCCACTAGCGGGCATCGTGACGGGCATGCAATACAGCCGCAAACACCTTCCCAACGTCACGGCGATGGCCTGCTTTCCGGCCGACGTGCCTTGGTTTCCTAGCGATATAGTGGCGCAACTGGCCCAGACGATGCGTGACGAATCCACGCAAGTTGCCTGGTTGTGCACCGCTAAACAGTGGCAGCCTCTCTTCTCGCTATGGTCTCTAAGCTTAGAAGACGACCTTATCGCAGCCTTAGATGACGGCCTATATAGCCCCATGGCCCTAATCCGTTCTCTACCTAACAGCCAGCTCAATATAGTGGATATTGCCCAGGGCGATTTCGCAAATTTGAATACTCCTGAAGATTTTGCAAAAGCACGAATTCAGCTACAAGCCCGTAACGGCGGGGGCTAGGGAATATGGAAGTATTTTGCCTCAATGAAAAAATATTTTTAAATGAGCACTCGCTCCAAGCCCTTAATTTTGGTGAAAAAATAGATATGCTCGTGCAGCTAAGTGATTTTCGAGCAGCTTCGCTAGATGAATTTTGCGCATCGTGAGCTGCATTTCCTAAGGCACTGATTCATCAGCAAAAACTTGCTTAGCGCTATTTCCGCAATAGCTTCTAAGTACTTGTTTTAATAATAAATATATCTTAGGTGTCAGGTCTGCAGCGGCGCATTTAATTAAAATTTGTGGCATGCAATTTGCGCTCTTCTCAGATTTTGTAAGCCGGTTTAATTTGCAAAAACTCGTTAGCTCAGGGTTGCTACTCAATCCTTGGGACTGAATAATTTTTCAGGGCAACCCTGGGCTAACGGAGACTAAAGAGGACTAAAATAATGAGCAGCCTCCGCAAGCAAGATCGTTCGAATGACCTAGCTTTCAATCGTACAGAGCGTATTTTTGACAATGGCGGACTTTGGTATTTTCGTACCCGCGAGGGGGGCAATGTAGGCCCCTTCAGATACGAGTCAGAAGCCAGACAAATGCTCAGCAACTTTATTAGTGAGCTCCAAGCGAAAGAACAGGCGGCCGCGCAGCCCGAAAAACTGCATTTACGCCGTAGCGCCATAGCAACTATCACTGGGCAGATTATGACGCCAGTGAGCATGGGCCACTAACGCCTATCACGCCGCCCGAGTTTAGCCATTGCTATGCTCGGGCGGGGTACCTCTTTCGCCTTCAATCCCCCTCCTCGTCAGATTTTATCGCGCACTCATCCTGTTTTATCGCTAGATTGGCGATGCTGGGGTACACTCCGTGGGACTTTTACTGTTAGCCATTGTATGGCCTGTGGATTGCGTGTTGTGAGCCAATCTGATTTAACAATGACTGTAATCCCACCTGCAGCGGAAACTCTGGGCCTTACCCTGTGTTACGGTCAGCAATTCCAGCAACACGCCCTGTGGCAGCAACTCAATAGCCCTACCTTGCGCTGCATTCCTATTAGTAGCATCGAACAGGCACAGACCGAACAGGCCTCGCTGGTGCTTCTAGACCAGGCGCTACTCCAACAAGCCAGTCTCGAGACTTGGCGCGAGCATTTCAGCAATACCATAATGCTGAGCGAAGCCGCCTTGCAGGCGGATACCGACCTAGTCCTCTCCGACGGTCTACCCTCTATCCAGACTCAAAAACTCATTCGCATGGCTTGCGATAATTGGTTGGCACGCAAGCGCGAGTTGGATAGTGATTTACTCCTGCAATCTCTTGAGGGTAATTTAAACAAACTTGCTAGTGTAGGAATCGCGCTTGCGGCGGAAAACGACCTATCTACATTGCTACGTAAAATCCTCAGCGAAGGACAGAATATTTCCAATTGCGATGCGGCATCTTTGTTTCTTGTAGACCAAGACAAAGAGTCGATGACCTTCAAACTTACCCAGAACGACTCCATTAACTTTCCCTTCCAGGAGAGCAAGTTCAAGATCGACGCGAAGTCCATCTCCGGTTATGTTGCGCAGAATAAAACCGCTCTGAATATCGCCGACGCCTATAATATTGCTCCCGATTCCGTCTATCAGTTCAATAGTAGCTTTGACACCGGCGCCGGTTACGAAACCATCAGCATGCTGACATTGCCAGCACTGAACAAGAAGAAGAATGTCATTGCGGTATTGCAATTCATCAACAAGAAAAGAAAGCGCGAGACTCTCTTAAACGCCGATACGAATATAAGGGGGCAGGTGTTACCTTTCGATGACGAATCCTTTTTGTTGCTCCAAGCGCTAGCCGGCCAGGCCGGGGTCGCTATCGAGAACGCCATCCTCCACAACGACATTCAGAAACTATTCGAGGGTTTTGTTAAAGCCTCGGTAATGGCGATCGAGCAGCGCGACCCTACAACAAGCGGACATTCCTTCAGGGTTGCAGATCTGTGTGTCGCCCTAGCTCGCGCAGTCAATCTTAGCCAGCTTCCGGAGCACCGCCAGAATACCCAGAATGAGACACAGGTCAGAGAGCTTCGCTATGCAGCCCTGTTGCACGATTTCGGCAAAGTTGGCGTCCGCGAATCGGTTCTAGTGAAGGCCAAGAAACTCAGTCCTGAGAATATACAGAGCATTCACTTCCGTATTTTATTGGCCAAAGAAAAGCTCAAGAACAAGGCATTGAAGCAACAGCTGCATATGCACAAGCGCGGCAGTTTCGACGCCGAAATAAATATGCGTATCGAGGTGAATCTGGCTCAAGAGCTGGAACAACTAGACCAGTTCTTTGCCACTATTATCGACGCGAATGAACCCCTATTGCTTGGGGCAAGCAAGCGTACCGACCTGAACCGAATTGCGGCCTATTGCAGCCCATTCGAGCGCTCTCATGGCTTCGCTATCGTCAGCCCAGAAGAGTTCTCGATGCTCGCCATTTCGAAAGGCAGCCTCTCTGCCGAGGAGCGGCGCGAAATTGAGTCTCATGTCACGCATACACGCAACTTCCTAAGTCTTATTCCTTGGACCGATGAGTTCAAACAAGTGCCCACAATCGCCGGCGCACACCATGAGAAACTCGATGGGAGTGGCTATCCAGATGGCAAAGGGACCGCAGAGATACCCTTCGGCTCTAAGATCATGACTATCTGCGATATATACGATGCCTTGACTGCATCGGACAGGCCCTATAAGTCAGCCGTATCGCCCGAATTCGCATTGGACATCCTACACCTAGAAGCCAAGGCGGGCACCGTCGACAAGTCGCTGATCGATGTATTTATCGAAAGCGATGCCTACAAGTCTATAGAGGGTAAGGAATATTCAGAGGGCTTCGAGGGCGACAAGCAGTTTCGACATCACGTGTGTGATTTCGACCTGCATGAAGAACACTAGCGGCTATTGGCCTTGGCACGAGGTTGCACAAGTTTAGGCAATTGGGTAGTGGCGAAGGCCTGTTGCTGTATTTGGGGTTTCTTGCCGCGCTCGAGCAGATTGTTGGCTTGTGCGAACACATCTTCCATATAGCGCAGATAAAAATAGCGACCACGGTTTATGACTTCGTGCAAACGGGCATCGGAAAGCCGCGCGATAAAGCGTTCAGCACGTGTCCTAACACTACTGCCCTCAGCACTGCCCTGCCAGAAATGACATGGCGTGTTCAGCTGGGCAAAATCGAGGGGCAGCGCTGCGAACTGCAGGGCGCTATCGCTGGCCACACCCCGCGGCCCTTGACGCAATGCCTCGCGAACATCGTTCTCGACGAACTCCATGACTCTAGGATTATCAAAGACGCGCTTATCCGCGTAGGACAGCGACTCTAAAAGGCGCTGCAGATAACGGCCGTGGGACAGAGCCCCGCGCCAATGCCTGAGCAAAATAGAGCTCTTGAGCATCGTTGCAGCACTGCTACGCAGAATCCTTTGAAAGACACTGCCCTGTTCCGTAAATAGGGGAAATGAGCAAGACATACCTAGCAGCACACTTACCCGCTCCGGAGATTTGTTCGCCATCGCCAATGCGTAGGCTGTGCCGGCACCATTGGCCAGCAAGCCAAAGCGCTTACAGCGCAGGTGTTCAGCAAGGAAAGACAAATCTTGTGTGAATGCCGCGACGCTTGTTTTCGCGTTGAAATCGGATAGGCCGATACCAGGACGGTCTACCGCGATAATACGGAATCCGGCCTGTTTCGCATCACGGTGAAAACTAGCGGCCTCGAGGCGGGAGCTGCCGTGACTATGGCAATGAAACAAGGGGTAGCCGGTGCGTTCACCGTACTCTGTGTAGGCGAGTCGCCGTCCATCGGGGAGATTGATCAGTCGCACGTCTTCGTGGCGACTAGGGGTATCGACACCTAGCTGTCCATGGCTACGATCATCTAATAAATGTGAATGCATCCTGTTACCCGCATCTTGTCGCTTGATGACTTTTTGGTGTCACTAGGGGGATGCACTCGCGTCCATCCTTTGGAACCATGGCTAGAGAATAGGTGGGAATTATTCCCACGTCAACTTAAAGATGCTAAAGAAGTGATCTTGGTCACTTTCGCCATTTGCCCTTGTGCATTTGATTGAATAAAGATGTGGGATATATTCCCACCCTTAGGCTATACTGCGCCCTATGACGCGACCTGATGAAAATCTCAGCATTTCCTCGCAGCCCCCAGCGGTGCTAGTGGCAGCTATTCGCAAAATTCTGCGTCCACTCGTGCGCATGCTGCTTACATTCCAAATTACCTACCCCTTCTTGGTGAATCTGCTGAAAGGCCTCTATGTAGAGGTAGCAGACCAAGAGTTCGGCATGGATGAGAAGCGTCAAACAGATAGCCGCATCACTTTGTTAACAGGCGTGCACCGTAAAGACGTAAAGCGCCTGCGCAGTGAGCTCAGCGAAGATATCAATACTCCCAAGAATATCTCCATCGGCGGTCAGCTAATCGCTTATTGGCTGGGTTCCAAGGAATTCTGGGACAAAGAGGGTCTACCTCTCGCCCTGCCGCTAAGAACTGCCGCAAAGATCACTAAAGAGAAGACTTTCGACGATCTGGTTGAACTGGTGTGCAAACAGGATATTCGCCCGCGCGTTATTCTCGATGAATGGCTAAACCTGGGCATTGCCACACTCGACAGCGACAATAAGGTGCAGCTCAATACCGGCGCCTTTACACCGGAGAAAGGCTTCGACGAGAAGGCATTCTTCTTCGGTAAGAATCTTCACGACCATCTTAGCGCTAGCGCTCACAACCTGACGGGAAACACACCTTCCTATTTCGATAGAAGTGTTTATTATGACAAGCTATCCCATGAGTCTATTCAGGAGCTCGCGTCACTCGCCAATACCGCTGGAATGCAGGCCTTAAATACACTCAACAAGGCCGCCCTAAGCATGCAGCAGCGTGACGAGAAAGGGGAAGACAGGAATTACCGCATGAACTTTGGGGTGTTTAACTATAACGCCGTCTTAAATGACCAACCGGCCGATCGCGAGGGAGAGCAGAATGCCTAAAGCTATTTTAGCCATGCGCACCTATCCCGCCACCCTATTGTTGGCCATTGTCCTATTCTTAGCGACACTCATCATCACGACCGGTTCACTCGGCAAGGTTCGTAGCGGTGGCGATGATGGCGACGGCGGCAGTGGCATGGGCGGCACCGGTAAATCTGGTGAGTTCGGCGGCAGCGGCTTCGGTGGCACTGGCGGCCCCTCCCCCTTCTTTACGAGCACAGACTCTGAAGAGCAAGAGAAGACACCACAATTCCGCATTCCTGCAGGCGAGCAGAGCGCTCCTGTGATTATCGCGCAAGATCCCCAAGTAGATGGTTCTATCGGCACGGGTTCGCCAAGTGAGTTGAGTGAGCGCGTAATCGAGGCTATCGATAGCAACCCACTCGTGGAAGAGACACGCATAGAGATCGCGCAAAGCGCCGAGCAAGCAGAAAAAGCCATTGTCGCTGATGAGCCAAATGCCGAATTACAATTGGTAGAGCTGCAGAATGCACCAGAGCAGCCCGAGCTAGATAGCTTGCAGCGTCCGCAAAACCCCTTCCAGGATAGCGGTTCCTTACTACAAAACTCTCAGCAAGAGCGTCAAATAGCGACTGCAGTTGAGAAGGAAAGTGCCGAGTTAAGCAAGCCTCAGCGCGATAACGAGCAGCAAATCGCGGAGACTATCGCCGTAAAACTCGACACGGAACAACAGGCCAGCGATCAGACACGTGACCGTGACGGCCTGCCAGAGCGTATTCAGCGCCCTGACCTGCCTCCATTCCAGCGCATACGCCCTATTGAACGCCCAGCGCTAATGCCGCCACGCGTGCAGCCAATGCGCATCTAAGGGAAATAATCGCTTGCCGCTACCAGCGGTAATTGAGTTGAACGCCGACAGCGATGTCGGCGCTATCCTCCGTAAAGCCTTTTACTACATAGGACATCAGCGTCCATTCGTTGGCTAATGCCCAAGATACATAGGGCAGGACTTCATGTGTTTCGCCAGAAGCGCTGGATGCGGCTTCGCGGAAGTCGTAGATTATCCCAGCACTGAACTTCTCACTCAGCGGCCTTGCGAAACCAAGGGATACAAAGCCCGAATCCGTCATGCTATTAAATAGGTCCGATTTGCCGCGTATTTTGTAACCGAGCGTCGCAAAAAGCGTGGTCTGGCCGACTTGCTGGTAGGCGTCCAACTGAACCCCGTAATCGTAGGCCCCAGTGCCTAAGCCCTTATCCTCATTGGCAGTCGGAATCTTGACCTCAAAGCCTAGGTCGAAGAATGGCGTTAAGCTCCCTAACGCGGGCAGCTGGTAGGTCGCGCTCAACACCGAATCGCCCACGCCCCGATTATTGCCAGAGGCTAATGGGTTATCTAGCACCTCTAGCTCTTCTCTGCCCACTCCTCCGACGTTTACAAGCACATTGCCAGCACCCGATATCTCTAGATAGGGCACACTCGCCTGTACGCTCCAATTGCCGAAAGAGCGCTCGTAGGAAAGTGGAAAATAGTAAATAGAGGTATCGAGGGTTTGGCCATAGTCGCCTTTACTATAATAAGCCCCGAAGGAAAGATCATTGCTCGGCGCCTGAGACTCGGAATGCTGCGCGTTCGCGCCCATAGCGATCCCTACCCCTACGACTACTTGACTCATCTTTATTAGCTTTAGCACATCGGCCTCCAGTTGCGAGGCAAAGTAGCGTTACCCTCAATTATTGTCAAAGTTTTGCGCGTTTTTACCGACATATACTAGGCCTAGCCCTAGTTTGGGCGCCATGGTTTCGAGATGCATCACATATTGAGCACGCGAATAGTGCTAAATCTTTGAAAACTGTTGTATACCATGTAAAGTTGGCTAAAAAATATGCTCACTCAAAGTCGCTGCAGATGGGCTCTATTCTGCCCGGCATTCTTGCTCAGCCTTTTGGCTAAATCTCATCGGAACGGATCGCTCTATGAGAACCTTTAAAATATTTGCTCTAACCGCATTATCAGCGAGTTTGGCGTCCCCGCTGGCGCTAGCACAAGAGAACACGCCTCCCAACACACAGTTAAACGAACTCATTGGCGCAGAGCGTTACGAGGAAGCCTATGCCCTCGCAATTAGCGATCTAGAGGCTTGGGAAGGCGACACTGACTTCGACTTCCTCTATGGCATCGCGGCTATAGAGAGTGGCAACGCTAACGAATCCGTCTATGCCTTCGAACGGGTCGCCAACACCGCCCCGCGCAATGTCACACGACAGCGTGCACGACTAGAACTGGCACGGGCATATTTGCTCACTAATAACCTGGCGGCCTCCGAGACTCTGTTTAATGAGGTGCTCGCGAGCAATCCTCCAGAGAACGTGCAGGACAATATTCGCGCGTTTCTTAGCCTCATCGATGAGCGCCGCAATAGCCGCACGTCCACATTCAGCTTCGCCATCGCTCCCGTCATCGGTCACGATGACAACATCAATAGCGCAACAAGCAATGGGCTAATCGATACTCCACTGATAGGTGAGATCGAATTGAATTCAGAGGGACTCAAGACTGGCGATGAGTTCTTCGACGTCACCGTTAACATGGCCTATAAGAAGCCCTTCTCTCGCGATCGCGCACTCGACGTTACTTTGATAGCCAACCGCCATGACAATCAGTCTACGGACCAGTTCGACATAGACTATGCCTTGGGCGACCTCTCTTATGGCTATGGTAATGATAAACATCGCTTCCGACACAGCCTGCAGGTTCAGTCTGTATTCCTAGACGGCGCACGCTTCCAGAACACCTATCGTTTCAATAACTCTTGGCAGAGAGCCGGCGAAAATGGCTGGTATCAAGGCCTCTCGGGCGCCCTTTCGACGACCCGCAATGTCAACACAGCCGACTCCCCATTAAGCGATCTAAAAGACACCAATCAGATTCTAGTGTCGGGCTCACTCACCAAATTGAGCGCGAAGTTCACCAATACCTTTACCTTATTCTATGCCCAAGACAATGCCTTAGCCTCCCAAGGCGAGCACAACGGTCGTGACTATTACGGCCTATCCCATAGCTTACTGTGGCGACTCAATGGGTCACATACACCCTATGCACGTCTTTCTTACCAGAGCACTGGGTATGACGCAAAGCATCCTATCTTCTTCAACGATGTCCGCGGCGACGACAATGTCTCCGCTGCCCTTGGTTGGACTTGGCAGTATTCGCGCCGCCTCTCCATCAACTCCGAGATGGCATACAACGACGCCAATAGTAATATCGCGCTATTCGAGTACACACGATTCAAGTATCAATTAGGCCTGCAGTTCCAGATGTAATAAAGGAACTTAAGCACACTACAGCCGAACGAATGACGAGCAAAAAATATGAACGATGATCTTACACACCGCTTTTATAAGCTTCTCAATGTCGGCTTCTTCTGCCTGTGTCTCAGCCTTTACAACCCTGTAGTTCATGCACAGGAAGACGAAGAGATTGCCGGTCGTGTTATTCGTGTCAGCGGTGCGGTCAACGCGATTAACCCTACTGGCACCCGCGTATTAGCGCGTGGTGATGACTTCTATGTTGGCGACACCATCACTACCGGGCCCGCCGGATTTACCCAGATTCGCCTCAAAGACTCAGCGATCATCAGCCTGAAGTCCGATACGATCTTCGAGATTACCGAGTACAGCTATCAATCGACTACTGGCGAAGAAGATGCAGCGACTATGACGTTGCTACAGGGCGGTTTCCGCACTATCACCGGCAATATTGCGAGAGATGCGTATAACGTCGAAACCCCCTTCGCCACCATCGGTATTCGCGGCACAGATCACCAGGCACTCATAACACCTGACGGCTTGATCGTTGGCGTATTCGATGGCACCACTTTCGTCTTCAATGACGGTGGCTCCATCGAACTGGGTGTTGGTCAAAGCTTCGATTTCGCCTTTATCGCCTCAGCGATTCTCGCGCCGCTTGGCCTGCCAGGTACTCCCGATGAATATGGCATTATCGACATCGACCCTACTGACGATGGCAGCGTTGAAGAAGAGGAAGACGACAACAATGGCGGTAACGCTGGTGGCGGTAACGCCGGCGGTGGCAACGCAGGCAGCGGCGACAGCGGTGATGGCTCGACGCGAACGATCCCTCCGGCCTCGACTGCTGCCACCATCCGCGATGAACGCACTGTTAACGGCATAGTGCCAGGCAATACTGCTGGCACCACTGCGGGCACCACCACGAGTGCTCGAACTGGCACAGGGCAAGGTCAAACCAGCTCACTCACGATCAACCCGAATGACAGCGGTGACGGCCGAATCGTTACTTCGCCCACTCCTACTATTCCGAATACTCCAGCACCGGCCCCGGCGCCTGCGCCAACTCCTGCACCAGCGCCAACTCCGCCTCCTGCGCCAGAACCCACTCCGCCTCCCGCGCCAGAGCCCACTCCGCCTCCTGCGCCAGAGCCCACTCCGCCTCCTGCGCCAGAGCCAACTCCGCCTCCTGCGCCCGAGCCAACTCCACCTCCTGCGCCGGAGCCCACTCCACCGCCCGCTCCTGAACCAGCCCCAGAGCCTGCACCTGCACCTGCTCCTGCGCCTGAACCGGCCCCAGAGCCTGCGCCTGAACCTGCTCCGGAACCTGCGCCTGCGCCAGATCCTACCCCAGCGCTCAGCACTGCAGAACTCACTACTCTTTCAAGCTCTGACCGGACTGGCGTGTTGGTAACCCATTCCTTGTCGGAAGCACAAAGCGGTAGCGCCAGCGATTTCGGTAGTTCGACACTATTTGGCAATACCAGCAACAATATTGCCGTACGTCCCGGTAGCGCTACACGCTCGGGTTTCTTAACCTCAGTTGATGGGCTCGAGGTACAGTGGGGCAAGTGGACCAGCGTTGCGGGTAGCCCTTCTTATTGGCAGAACGTCGCCGGCGATTTATCCGGCGAACTCTCGACGTTCATCATGGTGTCTGCGCCAACGACAGACACAGAAACAATGAACAAGCTCGTCGGCAGCATTGAATACAGCAGTACTGGAAGCTTCATAGCCGATGAAAGTACGGGTTCAACCCCCGTACGGGAAGTGAGCAGCAGCCTTACACTAGATGTATCCACCGGCGACATTACATCGGGCACACTCAATATCTGCTTGGGCGCGACTGGTTGCAGCAGTAGCGATGATAGACAACGCTGGGCCACTTCGTTTATTGGAAGGCTATCCAGCGGAAAGTTCTCCTCAACTCTTAGCGGCAGCATTATCGAGGAAAGTGGCAGTGCTGCTGGGCTTACAGGCGGCTTCAATGTGTTCAGCATAGACTCGACTAGAAGTGTCGAAGGGACGATTACAGGCAATATTACCGGCAACTCTGGCGAAGGCTTTGTCCTAGGCTTTAGAGCTAAAGAAGTAGGCGAGAGCACAAACTCTATTATCGGTGCTAGCGTTCTGAAGGCTCCGGCATCTATTTCTCAAGAGCAGATTAACGCACTCACCTATAGAGGCCTCGCGATTGTCGGCCCCAATGATGGTGCCAAGAACTTGGGCATTCACATAGGCGCATCAGGCGACCTAACTAATGACCAAGCCTTCCTTCTTTACAGCCAGAACCCTGGCTTTGTTTTGCACAACAATGGCGTGAGTGCGGACAGCGGAACACTCGAGAACGACATCAACGACTATGATGTTACTTGGGGAATGTGGACAGGCACAAGCCCAGAGGTGGAAGGCGTGCCCTTGCACTATAGATATAGTCTTAGCAATGCGGCCATGTACAACAGCATAATGGGCAAGGTAATAGTGGCAACTGGCACGCCTTCTCCAAGCAATCAACTTACGGGCAGTAAGTATTTCGAATCGAGCTCTAGTAATGAATACTTCATCACCGGCGGCGACGAAGCAGCTAATACCATCAAGGGTCAGTTTAAAATCGACTTAGACTCAGGTGCACTCACCAATGGCAAGATGGAGGTCATCAGCAGTGGCAAACACTGGACGTCGAATGAGTTTATCGGAACGGTTGCCAACGGCACCCTCCCGGTTACTAGCGTCACAGGCAATGTCGTAATAGGCGAGTCCACTGGCGCTTTCACTGGCAATTTCGCAGGCCACTTTGTTGGCAACTACGCACAGGGTTTCCTTGCCGCCTTCGACTTCAAGAAAACTGGCTCTAGCACCAATAGCTTTGGTGCGGTCTTGTTCGAGGCAGTCGAGTTAGCGCCTGTCTACACCACTTCAGACTTCACCACATTCGGCGAAAGCTCTTACTACGGTTTCGTGCTCGGCCAAGTCGTAGCCGACAATGAAGGCCTAGCCACTTTCGGCAAGGTATTGGTCAATCTCGACGAGGAAAGCTCTTACGAAGGAGGCACCGAGAAGTTTGTCAGCGCTGCCGCGAGCAATGCCTTGAGCACCAACACAGAGCCCAAGTTCATTATTGAACGCAACACTGCAGACAATCAGAACTATGAGCAAGGCGTAACCGAAAGGAATATCAACTGGGGTAAGTGGCTGGCCGGCGCGAAGGTCTACACGAAATTCGACGACAATCGACAATTCCAGACCCTCGATCAGACGACTATCAACGTAAACTTCGTCCCTACCACGGCCGCAGAGTTCACTAGCATAGGCAGTGTCAGCCGCACCTATGCTGGCGGCGACTCATCGGCCTTCGGCAAGATCAATCATTCGCTTATCCACGCCTATTCCTCGGTACACGAGATCAAGTCGGTGTTTGACATCAACTTTGGCACCGGCGTTCTGACTAATGGTTTACTCGAGATTTGCATGGATGCAAGCTGCAGCAATGTCAGCGCCGACAAATGGCAGTTCGGTTATAGCGGCACACTCAACAACGGCATTCTCTTGGATGCGACGACCGACAGCGCGAAACACAATGACAACGCAGTTACTGTCACCGGCACTGTGGTAGGCGGCTTCACTGGTAGCGATGCAGACCGATTTGTGGGCGGCTTCAACTATATTGAAAACGGCAATTCCGGCCACTATATGCGCGGCAGCTTCCTCCTAGAGAACTCAAGCTTCCTCACTGCCGAAGCTATCTCAGGTTTCGAGGAGAACGAGTATGGATTCTTGAGCTTCTCGGACAATCTTTCTGCCGGTGTTTACGGCGGTGCGGCCCAGCGCAAAGGCAATTCTAGCAACTATCTGATTACAGATTCCCGGCTAAACAGTTCGGACTGGTATAACCGTAACGGAAGTGGCGCATCATTCCATAATGAAGATATCGACAGCTTCTTCCGCAAAGGCGGAGCTGGAGTCACAGTCATTAACAATGTCGCTAGCTTGGGCGATGTGATTACCTGGGGTAAGTGGGACGGCGAATCCGGAAGCGAAATACGACGCGACTCCCTAGGTTCAACCTATACCGATTTCGACGTGGATGCCTATTGGTTTATAGCCAAGCCAAGTGCCCCTACCGGCACCACTGGCAAGTGGGAATACTCCAACACACTAGCACTTCAGGGCTCTGGCAGCGACGGTACCTTGGCACTAGCAGACCTGAAGACATTTGGTTTTGTTCTCGATCTGAGTAATGGCAATATCTCCCTAGGAAAGCTGAAGATTCAAAGAGATGCCGATTGGACCGTTGCGTTCACAGGCTCGGCGAAGAATGACACAACGGGACAGGGCCCATTCCTCTCTCTGGCCATCTCCAACGTTGAATACAATGGCAACAGCATTGATCATTCGAATAGTTCTCTCGCAGGCATGCTAATCAACAATGGACAACAAGCGGCCACCGCGTTCTCCCTCACTAAAGTTGGGTCCGAATCCAGCCCCAATGTCGCGGGAACAATCCTTACCCAACGCGCCAGTGACGACCTGGAAGTGGATTGGGGCGACTGGGATACGCCAGTGGTGGATAACTGGACATCGCAGTTGAAAAACGAAATCGAGACGAGCATCTTCACATCGCTGCAGCTAACGCCGGACTTCGTTATCAATAGTCTCAAAGGCAGCGGCGAGTTCCAATACGACTATGCGAATGGTGCTGGGGCAGGTTATGGATCTGCGGCAGGCGAGCTTCTTAGCGTTTCTGCGAATATGGAAGTTAACTTTAACGACTCAACTATCGATGAAGGCCATCTTACAGTCATGACTGCTAACGAGGAATCGTGGCACTCTCATTTCACGGGTAGCTTCCAAGGAAACAATGTCACCCTTACTCCCGAGACTGGTTCCTTTACCATCGGCGGGACTGCCAATGCAGGCACTACAAGTTTCGGCGGTGCCTTCACGGGAGAAGCTGCTGGAGGATTTGTTGGAGCCTTCGAGATGATCGATGCACTCGATAATCAGAACTTCGTACAGGGAGCCTTCACCTTAGGCAAAGGCGCGTCCCTGAGTACTGATTAAACTCCTAATAAGAGAGTTGGAGGAGCGAACAGCTACTCCCCTTTTTCCTCATCTAACTGTAGTGATGCAGAGTTGATGCAATAACGCAGCCCAGTGGGCTGTGGCCCATCAGGAAACACATGGCCAAGATGGGCCTTGCAGTGTGAACACAGCACCTCGGTGCGCACCATGCCATGGCTATGGTCCGACTCCGTGATCACCTTGTCTTGCTCGACAGGCTCCCAATAGCTAGGCCAGCCGCTGCCAGAGTCGTACTTGGTCTCGGAAGAGAACAACGGATTATTGCAGACCGAACAGCGATATACGCCAGGGGCCTTCTCATTCCAGTATTTGCCGGAAAAGGCGCGTTCGGTGCCCTTCTCGCGCACGATCTGATAGCCCTCCTCCCCCAGTTCCTGTCGCAACACCTCGTCCGACTTTACCTTTACCTGCTTTGTATCTGCGCCTTTATTCTCGCTCATTGCTGCATAAGCTCCTGTGTTGATGTAAGTCTGTTGATCTGTACCACTGTCTTTTTGCCAAGAGGGGTTTACAATAGCCGCCCCATAAGCCCTTGGTTTAGGGCCAACATTCAATACGCCTAGATTAGCACACGCAGATCAACCTAGTTGGTTCTGCCGCAGCAGAGAAGCAATGCCATGAAGAGAATCAAGCAGTCCGACAAACTTAATAAAGTATGTTACGACATTCGTGGCCCGGTTCTAGAAGAGGCCAAGCGCTTAGAGGAAGACGGTCACCGCATATTGAAGCTGAATATCGGCAACCCTGCCCCATTCGGTTTCGAGGCGCCCGAAGAGATCATTCAAGACGTCATTCGCAATCTCTCCAATGCACAGGGTTATAGCGACTCTAAGGGCCTATTCTCGGCACGCAAGGCGATCATGCAGGAATGCCAGCAGATCGGCATCAATGGCGTGGACATCGACGACATCTATCTAGGCAACGGGGTCAGCGAGCTTATCGTCATGGCCATGCAGGCGCTCCTGAATAACGGCGACGAGGTGCTAATCCCTGCCCCTGATTATCCCCTGTGGACCGCGGCAGTTAGCTTAAGTGGCGGCACGCCAGTGCACTATGTGTGTGACGAGGGCGCGGACTGGTTTCCCGACATCAAGGATATAGAGGCAAAGATTACATCGAACACCAAAGCGATCGTGATCATCAACCCAAATAATCCTACTGGCTCGGTGTATAGCAAAGAGGTGCTCGAAGAGATTATTCGTGTGGCACGCAAACACCAGCTAGTGATCTTCTCTGACGAGATCTACAGCAAGATTCTCTACGACGAGGCTGTCCATATTCCGATCGCCTCCCTTTGCGATGACCTGTTGATAGCAACATTCAACGGCCTCTCCAAGTCCTATCGCTTGGCCGGATTTCGTTCTGGGTGGATGATACTCAGTGGCGCAAAGGACAAGGCAGAGAATTATATCGAAGGCTTGGAGATTCTCTCCAATATGCGCCTGTGCGCCAATGTTCCGGCCCAGTTCGCCGTGCAGACAGCCCTTGGTGGTTATCAGAGTATTAATGAATTGATATTGCCGGGCGGGCGCCTGCGCGAGCAGCGCGACATGGCGTGGAACCTCATCACGCAGATTCCCGGTGTGAGCTGCGTAAAACCCAAGGGGGCCATCTACATGTTCCCGCGACTGGACCCGGATGTTTACGCCGTAAAAGACGATGCCAAATTCGTGTTCGACCTTCTAGAGAAAGAGAAGATCCTACTGGTACAGGGCAGTGCCTTCAATATTGAGGACAACTGCCACTTCCGTATCGTCTTCCTGCCTACAGTCGACGTGTTGCAACAGGCGATAACGAAGATTGAAAACTTCCTGCGTCGCAATAAATTCTAAGCAGGTAACTAGACAGGCATTACGCTGAACCCCAAAGCCCGCAGCTGCGCAAGCAATGCGGGCTTTTTCTGTTCTGCTCCCCAGGCATCTAGATCGAGAGTGTAGTGTGAAAACTCTCTGCGCTGGCTTATTCTCTTGCGTATCGCATCGAACAAGGCCGCATCCGGTTTAGCCTGCCCTGCCCGCAGCTGCCCATCGATATCCACAACATCACATGCCTTGCTTAGCACATGGGCAAGAAGTTTGTGCGGATCTGTTTCGCTTAGCTCCGGCAATACTAACAAGCTTTGCGCCGCCTGCTGCCCAGTATTGCCGCGTGCATCTGGCAACTCAAAATGCTGCAGGAAAGATTGATAGTTACGCTCGCTCGCGCTGCGTTTAGCCTCTACGCTATAACCGGCGATATGGGGTGTGCCGATGCGGACAAGGCGCAACAAATCGGCCGAGATGCTCGGTTCTCTCTCCCAACAGTCCAGCACCGTGATCAGCCCGGAGTCTCGCGCAAGTTGCTTGGTAAGCGCGGCATTGTCCACAACCTCTCCCCTAGCTGCGTTAATTAGCACGGTTCCTGGTGCGAGTTTAGATAGGCGCTGCGCATCGAGCATATGGAAAGTCGGATGCGGCCCCTCTTTGCTAAAGGGCGTATGCAGCGTGATTATCGGCGCAGTCAATGCTTCGTCTAGAGAGCAGAACTTCTCCTTAGTGTTTTGAGCAGCGACGAAGGGGTCACATAGCACGCAGGGAATATTAAGACTGCTAAGACTCTGATATAAACGTCGGCCAACATGACCGAAGCCGATGATCGCGACATGCTTATTCTTTAGGTCGAGCTCATTGGCCAGCACTAGCTGGGCCAAGCTGGCTAAGACATATTCCACTACGGCATTCGCATTACTGCCCGCGGCATCCGCCACGGCGATTCCCGCAGCACGCAGATACTCGAGGTCTAGATGATCCGTGCCACTAGTAGCGGTCGCCACGAAGCGGACCTTTGACCCCTCGATTAGACTAGCGCCGACCTTGGTGATCGAGCGCACCAACAGCGCATCGGCATCGCGCACGTCATCTGGTCCAATCTCACGCCCTGCAAGTAGCTTTAGTTCGCCATGGGTCTCATATAAGGCGCTGACATCCACGATATTGGCATCCGCCACGATCTTCATGATGCGAACCCCTGCGCAGGCGTAGTGGGCGTGAGCGAGCCTAGCAGCGCGAGGTAGCGCTCGGTGGCAATGCTATCCAGCTGCATGCGCTGCAGAATGTCGGCCACATGCTCCGGCTGCGGAGCGCTCCAGAGCAGATGTGCAGACTCGATGCTAGAGAAAGGCTCTTCAGGGTGATCCACATCCTCCACTATCGTGGCCAATTGCCTGCTCAACATCGCAATCTCTTGGTGCTGCTTCAATAGCTCTGCCCCCTTCTTCGCGCCTCGATAACTTAGGCTTGCGACCTCTGACAGATTATCGTAGAGCTGTGGCAGTGTCTGAAAGTGTTGCAGCAAGGCGCAGGCAGCAACGGGACCTACTCCGGGCACTCCTGGGATGCAATCCACCGCGTCACCCACCAAGCCAAGATAATCAGGGAACTGGCTCGGGCGAATGCCGTACTGGCGCACGATATCGTCATGGAATCGACGCAGGCTGCCGCTGAAATCCCAGACATGATCGCCTTCACTACGCAGAAGCTGGGCGAGGTCTTTGTCGCGGCTCACGATGCTGACCGCCTCACCCACTAGGGCCTGGGCAGCGTTCTGTGCGCGGTAACGCGCCGCGAGAGTGCCGATGATATCGTCGGCCTCATAGACCTTGCTGGCGAAGCCGCGCACGCCCATCGCGGCGGTGAGCTCGGCACAGGCGAAGAGCTGTCGTTCCAGATCTGGGTCAGGCAACACGCGATTGGACTTATAGTCGGGGTAAAGAGTATGGCGGAAACCGCAGAACAGGCTTTCATCGAAAGCCACGGCAATATGTTCGGGACGGGTTTGGCGCAGAAAACGCTGCAGGAACTGGGCATAGCCGAGGAACGCGCTCAGGTCGCGCCCATCCTCACCCCATACCTCCAAGTGCGGAGAGAAGTAGGCCTGGAAAATGTAGATCGAGGCATCGACCAGATACAGAGGCTTGGGCATGGTGTCTCTCTGCAAGGGCTAGGCACTAAGGCCCAGGGCTCACACTTTGCGAATCAAATAACGGTATTGCCCATCTTGCTCTGAACGCTCGACCAACTCATGGCCGAGAAACATGCAGAACTTGGGCACATCGCGCGTAGTCGACGGGTCTGTAGCTAAGACCTCTAGGATCTCGCCCGCGGCGATATCGCGAATCTTATTGTGCAACATCATCACAGGCTCTGGGCAGAAAAGACCGCAGGCATCTAATGTGGCGACCGCCTGTGTATTCTCGTCGGCGTTATCGCTAGGGATTGATTTATCGCTCATTACTACTCTCTTATCGCGGTCAGCGCAGGCTGATCAATGAACAGGTCTCTGTCTCAGTATCGAAGCTAATGCCGACGTCACCGCGCTCTAACTGCTTGCGCAGCATGCTCACTTTCTGGGCGAGTGAATAGTCGACCTCGCCATACTCCGTGCCTTCGCGGCTAGCGTATTCTTCTAAGATAGCGGTGAGCGTGTCAGCACTGAGTTGTTCGAACGGTATCTGCATAGTGCCGTTTAGCCCACATTGACGAAGTCGATGGTGGGGGCGTCTTCTCTTATCGCCTTCAAAGCCGTAAACGGAAACAACTTACTGTCGGCCAATTGCGAAGGCGATACGTTGGTTACGCTGCGGAAGATGCTCTCCACGCGGCCCGGGTATTCGCGGTCCCACTGCTTGAGCATCTCCTTGATATTGCGCCGCTGCATATTCTCTTGCGTGCCGCAAAGATTGCAGGGAATGATCGGAAACTCGCGCAGCTTAGCGTAGCGACTAATCTCCTGCTCGCTGCAATAGGCCATCGGTCGAATCAGGATGTTTTGCTTATCATCGCTTAGCAGTTTCGGCGGCATGGCCTTCAAGGTGCCGCCGAAGAACATATTCAGGAACAGAGTCTCTACGATGTCTTCGCGGTGATGGCCGAGCGCAATCTTGGTTGCGCCAATCTTCTTCGCATAGGTATAGAGGCTGCCACGTCGCAGGCGCGAGCATAGTCCGCAGAAGGTCTTGCCCTCGGGTACTTTTTCCTTCACAACCGAATAGGTGTCTTGCTCGAGAATATGATAGTCGACGCCGAGCTCGCTGAGATATTTCGGCAACACATGCTCGGGGAAACCGGGTTGTTTCTGGTCGAGGTTTACCGCAATAAGATTGAAGTCGATTGGGGCGTGCTTCTTCAGGCTTATTAAGATATCGAGCATCGCATAGGAGTCTTTGCCGCCGGAGACACAGACCATGATGAGGTCGCCCTCCTCGATCATATTGTAATCGGCCACTGCCTTGCCGACATCGCGACGCAGGTTCTTATGGCTGCGGTTGAGCAAACGAAGTCTGCGCTGTTCCGGGGTCTCATTTCTCTCTGTCACGCGTCGTTCTCCTAAACCTGATCAATACTTCGCCGAGGCCATGTGCCTAAGCGTAAAACTTCTCGCCCTTGGCGGCCATTTCCAGCAGGCGCGGCGTCGGGGCAAACAAAGGACCTAGGTGAGCATAGCGCTGTGCTAACTCACAGAATGCCTGCGCACCCATGCTGTCGATATAACGCAAAGCGCCACCGCGGAACTTAGGAAAGCCAAGCCCGAGGATCAGCCCCATATCCGCCTCGATAGGGTCGGACACGATGCCGTCTTCTAGGCAACGCACGGTCTCCAAACACATCGCCAGCATCAAGCGAGCCACTATCTCCTCGTCATCGAACTCGCGCTGCTCGCCTTGCAGAGCCTCTATCCTGGCAATAATGGAAGCGTCGATCTGTTTCTCAATACGACCACGCGCGCCGGGCACATAGCGGTAGAAACCCGAGCCCGTCTTCTGCCCCAACTCCCCCGCCTCGAACAATAAGTCCATGGCCGATTTGAAGTCATAACGCATACGCTCTGGAAAGCCATCCGCCATTACCGCTTGCGCGTGTACCGCTGTGTCTATGCCCACTACATCGAGTAGATAAGCTGGCCCCATCGGCCAGCCAAAGGCTTCCATTACTGCGTCTATCTTGCGGAAGTCCGCGCCATCGCGAAGCAATTGCGAGAAGGCGCCGAAATAGGGAAACAGAATACGGTTTACAAGAAAGCCTGGGCAGTCGTTGACCACGATCGGCGTCTTACCCAAGGCTTGCGCGTAGGCCACTGTAGTCGCTATTGCCGCATCGCTGGACTGCGCACCGCGAATAACCTCTACCAGAGGCATCAAGGGCACGGGATTGAAAAAGTGCATGCCGCAGAAATTTTGCGGACGCTGCAGTGCTGTGGCCAAATCTGTAATCGATATCGTAGAGGTGTTAGAGCAAAGTATTGCATCTGGCCCTAGCAGCGGCTCCACTTCGCTCAATACTGCCTTCTTAACACGAGGATTTTCGACTACCGCCTCGATCACTATATCGACTTTGTCGAAGCCCGAATAATCTAAGACTGGATGGATAGACCCGAGCATCGCCGCCGCGGAGGACTCGTTGAGGCGCCCTTTGGTCACTTGCTTATTCAATAGCGAAGAGGCCTCGGCCATGCCGGCATCTAGCCCTGCCTGCGCGATATCCTTCATCAAGACAGGAACCTTCTTCAGGCTCGACTGATAGGCGATGCCGCCCCCCATGATGCCTGCACCCAACACGGCAGCGTGGCCAACACTCTTACCCGCCTTGCCAAGACGGCGACTCTTCTGACGCAGCCATTGGTCGTTCGTAAACAAGCCGATCAGATTGGTGGCCACCTCACTCTGCGCTAAAGCGGCGAAGAGATTCTTTTCAACCTCGAGCGCCGCGTCGCGCGACAGCAACACGCTCTTGGCAACTGCGGCTAGTACTAGTCGTGGTGCGGGGTTATGGATATCTCGACTCTGGGCGAGCAGTGCCTCGGCTTGGGTGATGAGGTCCTCGAGATCGCTTGTGTCGATCGCAAGCGGGCCCTTCTTAAGTACTCGCGATTCTAGCCAGGCGGCTTTCTCTTCGTGGCTCTGGCTAATTTGCTCTAGCGCTGACTCAAGCAATAACTCTGCGTCGCATATCGAGTCGACCGCGCCGCTGGCCAGTGTCTGTTGTGCATCGACTTGCTTGCCCGACACCATCCACTGCAAGGCAGAGCCAAGGTCCATGATGCGCGGCGCGCGAACTGTGCCGCCAAAGCCCGGGCAGATGCCTAGGCCGACCTCAGGAAAGCCCAAGGAGGCCTGAGGACTCGCAATGCGGTAATCGGTGGCTAGGCAGAGCTCTAGGCCGCCACCGAGGGCATGACCATTGATGACACTCACGGTGGGGAACGGCAACTCTTCCAAGGCGGTGAACACACGGTTGCTCTGCTCTACCCAAGCGCTAAGTTCGGCCTTGGGGAGTTTGAACAGCTCTGTGAACTCAGTAATATCGGCCCCCACTATGAAGCTGCTCTTAGCGCTAGAACAGACTAGGCCCACAATACTGGAATCCTGCGCGAGAACCGCCAATGCCTGCTCAAGCTCTTTTAGCGTAGCGCTATCGAATTTATTGACCGGCGAACCCTGCAGGTCGAAGCAAAGATGTGCGATATCTGCCTCTAGGCGTGTCACTCTGATCGCATTACCTTGATACACTTCTCACCTCCAACGCTGTCATAAAGGCGGGCATTATAGTCAATGTTCTCTCCTATAGACAGGCGCGCAGGCGTCACTTCCACTCTTGCCCAGCCTAGTGCCTTACTGCAAAATGAAACGCTCAATTTCAGGGCCCGCCGCAGCGGTGCCAGTACAAAGGACTTTATGAATCGACGACAGAACGCCTCCCTCACGCTGCTGTTCGGCGCCATTGGCATTGTAAGCACACCCATCCAAGCGGCAGAGCATGCCACTATTACCCTGTATCACCATGTGTCCGAGTCAACTCCGGCCTCCACTAGCGTTTCGCCCGCCATATTTCGACAGCATCTAGATCACCTGCGGGATGACGGCTTCAATGTCATGCCCCTGCCAGAGTTGCTCGAGGCCCTACAGGAACGCCGTCAGATCCCCGACAAGAGCGTGGCCATTACCTTCGACGACGGCTATAGCTCGATCTACGACACCGCCTTCCCGATGCTGCAAGAATACGGATTTCCCTTCACCCTGTTCGTCAACACCCAGCCCCTGAACGATAGTATGTCGGGCTATATGAGTTGGGCTCAGGTCAAGGAGATGAGCGACGCCGGCGTGACTATCGCCAACCACATGGAGAACCATCCCCATATGGTGGATGCACTGCCAGATGAGGACACGGCGGCAAGAGATCAAAGACTACGTGAGGAGCTACTCAGAGCGCAGGCGCGCATAGAGGCCGAAACCGGGCAGGACCATAAGTTCATCGCCTACCCCTATGGCGAGTACGACTTAGCCAATAAGGCGATGTTAGCGGACTTAGGATTTATGGGGATCGGCCAGCAGTCTGGCGCAGTGGGTTTCGATGCGGATTTCCTAGCACTACCCCGCTTCCCCTTCGGCGGCGCCTTTACAGACCTCAACGATTTCAAGCAGAAAGTACAGACCCTGTCCTTTCACCTGCTCAATGTTGACCCAGAGAGCCAGATGACCCAAGAGCGCAATCCGAGCGTTACCCTGCAGTTCGCCGCGGGGGACTTCAACTTCCGCCAGCTAGCCTGTTATGCGGGCAGCCAGCCTATGCAGTTGGAATGGTTAGATCAGGAGCAGGGATTGTTGCGAGTCAGCACAGACCAGACTTTCAACTCGCGCCGCTATCGCTATCTATGCACTGCACCGATGCGTGGCACGAACCGTTATTTCTGGTATTCGAAGGATTGGACCCGTTCAACCCCGACGAATCAGGATTGAACGGCGAGATTAACTCTGACTGTCGAAGGACAGCAAGTCGTTGATGCGGATGATGTCGTGAATCTCACTGATGTAGACATGACCGCGTTCTGAATAGCGCAGCAGGCCCTGCGCGAGAGCGCGGGAGTCCAGCGGCTTGTCCTTGATGCGCATCTGCGCACGCAGCTCGCGTAGGTACGCGTAGCTAGGATTGGTGTTGAGGTTGCGGAAATAGGCGCGGATAGAGGCCTCTACCGTGGCAAAGGACCTAACTTCATGGCTAGCATCCTCCGCACGCTGACCTGGCACAAGACCACAGCCCTCGTCGAAACACCACTGACCGAAGATGTTATTGCCCTCGCGAGCGAAACGAGACGTGCCCCAGGCAGACTCAGTAGCGGCTTGCGCCAAAGCTAAAGACACGGGGATGATGTCGACACGCACCAGCAGCTCGTCTACCAGATCAACTGGAGACAACTCACTGCCCTGCAAGCGATACTGTAGCGCGAACTCGTCTAGAGTTTCCTGCTCTGTGACGCTCAAGTCACCGCCAGTGGCGAGGATATTGGCGAACAGCTGCACTTTCGCGCGGCGCTCTAAGATGCGTTTATTTTCCGCCTCGATATAGGCGTTGAAGTAAGTGAAGAAGGTTTCCTTCTTCAGATCAATATTGGTGATTGCTTCAAAGTTAGGCAGAGTGCTCTCGGCACTAGTTTCGGCCTGCTGACCGGCCTCTACCACTACAACTGGTTCGTCAACTTGGCGCACTTTTACGTAAAGGGCCAGTGGCAGGGAAGCTAAAATCACGATCAGGCCGACGCGCACAAGAGTTGAAGATCTTGGGTAAGCTAATAGTCTGAGCATTAAGTATTCATTATCCCGTAGTTAGAAAACAGCGGCACCGTAACAAAAAAACCCTTATAAAGCAAGCTATAAGGAGTTAGTGACTCCCGCCCATACAGTCGGGGGAAAGCGGCGCAGTGCCGTTCTTCTTGGCCCATTCTGCAGGGGTATAAGTGTGCAATGCGAGGGCGTGAACGCCACTTTGCAGTTGCTCATTAAGTAGACCGTATAAGTGCTGATGACGTTTCACGGGGCCCATTCCGTCAAAAAAAGGAGACACAGCGGTAACCTTAAAGTGAGTCTGCGTCCCTGGACCGCCATGATTATGACTCTCATTAAGCACATCGAGGTGCTCCAATTCCAAAGCACTGCGCAAACTGGCCTCAATACTACCCTTCATATCCATTCTAGACTCTCTCTCACTATTCAACTCGATGTGAACAGTTTACTGCTCTTTTCATCACATCGTTAATTTTCGACGCAAACTTCTGTAGTAATTTGATACTCGCATCACTGTACTCCGCTAATCGAGCCACGAGGGTGGTATGGAATTGCTGGAACCGCCAAAAGGCGCACATCCATGTGCAGGCTTGACGTGAATGGTCCGATTTATGAAGATCTGTGGAAGATTTAGGCCTTCGCGGGCGGGGCCCGCTCCCACAGTCAGAAACATATTCCAATGAGGTGGTATAAACCACTGACTGTGGGAGCTTGCCTTGCAAGCGAATGGTGCGATTGATGAGGATCTGTGGAAGATTTAGACCTTCGCCTGCAGGCAGACTCCCACAGTCAGAGTAATATTCTAGATCTGATTTGGGCCACTGACTGTGGGAGCTCTTGCCCTATTTATGGGGTGCCTTGCAAGCGAAGGGTCTGATTGATGAATATCTGGCAGAACCACTGACTGTGGGAGCTTGCCTTGCAAGCGAAGGGACTGATTGATGAGGATCTGTGGAAGATTTAGACCTTCGCGGGCAGGGCCCCCCATAAATAGGGCAAGCGCTCCCACAGTCAGAAATCAATTCCAATGTAGTGGTAGAACCACCGATCCAGTTAGCCATTAAACGTGTAATACATTGGTATACACGGTAGAATTCGCGCTCATTTTCTGCTGAGACTAGAACATCCTATGGCAATCTCCTGGTACCCCGGCCACATGCATAAGGCCAACAAGGAAATGGCCGCGCTGATTAAAGACATCGACGTCGTTATTGAAGTGCTCGACGCCCGCATGCCTCAGGCCAGCTCTAACCCCATGCTCAAGGCCATGCGCAAGGGCAAACCCTGTCTGCACGTTCTCAACAAAGCCGATCTCGCCAACCCCCATATCACCCGCGAATGGCTCGACTACTATAACGCCCAGCCCCTCGCCTACGCCGCCACTAGCTCCAAAGAGAAACGCCTCGAGACCTCCGACGTTTTGTTTCTTTGTCAGAAGCTCATGCGCAAGGTCAATGCCGCCAAGCCCGTCGTCGAAGAGACTGTTCCGACAAACCCCGACGCCGCGGCCCTGCGCGCCTGGAAGAAGCAGAATCATAAGAACCAAGTGCTCATCGTCGGCATCCCCAATGTTGGTAAGTCCTCTATCATGAACACCCTGCTCGGCAAGAAAATTGCCCGCACGGGTAACGAGCCCGCTATTACTAAGGGCCAGCAGCGTGTGCGGCTCAACGATCACTGGTTCCTTGTGGATACCCCAGGGGTGTTGTGGCCTAAGCTCGAGGATCAGACCGCCGCCTACCGCCTAGCCCTGTCAGGCGCTATCCGCGCGACTGCGATGGAGTCCACAGAGGTTGCGGTGTTCGCCGCCCAGATGCTCATCGATCAGTTCCCCGAACGGCTCAAGGAACGCTATAAGGTCGAGGAATTACCCGCAGACAGCGAGGCCTTCCTGCGCGATCTCGCCGTGTCACGTGGCTGTGTGCGCAAGAATAAGGACATCGACTGTAACCGTGTGGCCGAGTTGATCATCAACGATTATCGCGCCGGACGCTTCGGCGCGATGTCGCTAGAGCGGCCCCCGCGCCCTGCGCAAAGCGAAGCTCCACAATAGAATTGCGCCGATTGGGGATTCTTGTTTCTCAAGCTACCCCCAAATCGGCTAAAATACAGCGCTCGACAACCCTCTTAGGAAACGCCCCGGCTTTATGCAAACCCTCCATACCTTCGCCCTCGGGCAACGCTGGCTCAGCGAAACAGAACCCGAACTGGGCCTAGGCATCGTCGCCGATGTCGATCATCGTACTGTCACTCTCGCCTTTCGTTCCTGCGATCAGCAGCGCCGTTACGCGCGGCAACAGGCGCCGCTGAACCGCATCGTGTTCTCTGCGGGCGACACCATCACTACTCTGCACGGCGATGAGTTGATCGTGATCGAGGTATTTACCCTCGACGACACCGTGATCTACCACTCTCACCTCGCCGATGACGTGACCGAGACGATCAAGCTACCGGAGTCGCTATTAAGCGACACCCTTGCTCTTAATAAGCCACTGGAGCGCCTATTCTCTGGGCAGACCGATGCCTCGCAGTGGTTCTACCTGCGCAAGCACACGCTAGAGCGCCTTGGCGACATCGAAAAATCCCGCGTACTTGGGCTGTGTAGCGGCCGCACCGATCTTATTCCCCATCAGCTCTATATCGCCTCCGAGGTCGCCTCGCGCTTCGCGCCACGTGTGATGCTGGCGGACGAAGTGGGCCTAGGCAAGACTATCGAGGCAGGTTTGATCCTGCAGCAGCAATTGGTGACAGGGCTTGCCAGCCGCGTGTTGATCATCGTGCCTGACGCATTGCTAAACCAATGGCTGGTCGAGATGCTGCGGCGTTTCAGCCTGCACTTCAGCCTCTACGACGACGAGCGTTGCAGCGAGATACTCGAGGCCATGGCCGACGAGGAAGGCAGTGTCCGCAACCCCTTCATGGAAGAACAGCTGGTCCTAACCAGCGTAGACCTATTCCAGAAGCAACCCCAATGGTATGAGTTCGCCATCAATGGCGAGTGGGATCTGTGTATCGTCGACGAGGCGCACCACCTGCGTGACGATGCCGTGGCCAGCGCACCCAGTGCAGACCCGCGTCGAAAGAAGCGCACCGACTACGCCATGGTCAAGCGCATCGCGGAGTCTAGCCGCGGCATCCTGCTGCTAACTGCTACGCCAGAGCAGATGGGCCAGGAGAATCACTTCGCCCTGCTGCAGCTGCTCGACCCGAATCGCTTCACCGATTACGAGGCCTATCACCAAGAGCACGCCAACTATCACGACCTAGCGGCCACTATTAACGCGCTAGTGAGCAAGTCTAGCCTCTCGGCCGCTCAGCTCGATGACCTAGAGGCAGTATTAGCCACTCGGCATGACCCCAAGGGCATCAACCAGATCCTGTCGCCCCTTCTGCCCTCCAGCACCGCTAGCGGCACAGCACAGAACGAGGCCCGTGAACGCCTAGTGCGCATGCTGCTCGACCAACACGGCACCGGTCGCATCCTATTCCGCAACACGCGCAAATCCCTAACCGGCTTCCCGAGCCGCGAGGTGCACCCCTACCTGCTGCCTCTGCCACCGGCCTATGACGACCTGCGCATCGCCCGCCCAGAGGCACTCGAGACCCACCTAAAACCAGAGATGGCCTATATCAGCGCCAGCGCCCTGATGGACGAGGAGGAGGCAGAACAGAGCCTGCCGTGGACCTCAGTTGACCCGCGCGTGAAATGGCTAGTGGAGTTCCTGCAGAGCAATCGCGGCGAGAAGGTGCTGCTGATCTGCGCCCAAGATGTCACGGCCATGAGCCTCGAGAAATACCTACGAGTGAACGCCGGCATCCGCAGCAGCGTGTTCCATCGCCACATGGACCTACTGGACCGCGACCGCGCCGCAGCCTACTTCGCCGGCACCGAGAGCAGCGCACAGATATTGGTGTGTTCCGAGATCGGCAGCGAGGGCCGCAACTTCCAATTCTGTCGCCACATGATCCTGTTCGACCTGCCCCTGAACCCAGACTTGTTGGAGCAGCGCATCGGGCGCCTGGATCGCATCGGCCAGAAACACACCATTCAGATTCATGTGCCTATCTTCAAAGACAGCGCGCAAGAAGCCCTGTTCCAGTGGTATCAAGAGTCTCTTAACGCCTTCCTCTTCGTGGCACCGGCGGCCTACCGCGTCTACCGGCAATACGAGAGCGAACTGCACGCACACCTGCTGGCTCCCAATCTGGATTCCGAAGACTTCACCCAATTCCTGCAGGATGCCAAGCAGCTCAACCATACTTTGAATGGCGAGTTAGAACAGGGCCGCGATCGCCTGCTAGAGATTAACTCCTTCAATAAACAGAGTGCGCAGCAGACCGTGCAGCAGATCGAAGACTTCGAGGCCGCCTGCACGCCAGAGGACTATATGAAGGAGGCCTTCGACGCCTTCGGCATCCACTACGAACACAACGCGGACGACAGCTATATCATCCACCCGACAGAAGAGATGATCGTAGACTCCTTCCCCGGCCTGCCAGACGATGGCATCGGCGTGACCTTCGCGCGCCAGTTAAGCCTGCACCGCGAGGACATTCAGTTCCTAACCTGGCAGCACCCCATGGTGCGCGGCGCCATCGACATGGTGTTGGATTCGCCCCAAGGCGGCGCTGCCGTTAGCCTCCTACCAGCAGTCGATGGGCGCGAGGCTGGCATTACCGAGCAGGGATTCGTGATCGAGGCGATCTATCGCATCCTTGCCCCTGCCCCGAAGCATCTGCAGATGTCGCGCTACCTGCCCGCCACCAGCTTCTGCTACACCCTCGTGCCCGAGGTAGATGGGGAGCGCGCGGCTAAGGTTTCCCTAGACCCAGTGCGCCACAGACTGCGCTACATCGACAAACACGAGGCCGCAGGGCTGATCAGCGAGCACCAGGCACGCATCATCGAACTGCTGCGCAAGGGCGAGGCGAAGGCACAGGCGCAGATGGCGATCAAAGTGGGCGACGCCAGCAACGACATGCTCAAGACCCAGACCGGCGAGATCAAGCGCCTGGTTGCATTAAAGCAGGTCAACCCCAATGTCAGAGAGTCTGAGATCGAGTATCTGAAAGAACAAACCATGCAGCTGCACCAATGCATGAAGCAGGCTAGTATTGAATTACTCGCTGTCCACGTCGTGTTTAAGGCCGGATAGCAAACCCAACGATCAGGAGTCATGCATGACGCAAAGCGCAAGTAATACCGCCACACAGGCCCAGAACAATGCTGCGGGCAATAGCCAATTGAGCGCCCCGGCCCAGGTTCACCCTGCCTTCGAGTGGCTGCGCAGCCAGCGTATCCCGACGCTCAACGTCGTGATGGAAGAGTATCGACACAAGGTCACGGGTGCGCAGTATTTCCACCTTGCCAGCGACGATGTCGAAAACGTATTCCTAGTGGCACTGCGCACGGTGCCTATGGATTCGAAGGGCGTTGCCCATATTCTGGAGCACACCGTACTTTGCGGCAGCGAACGCTACCCAGTACGCGACCCCTTCTTCATGATGATTAGGCGCTCGCTCAACACCTTCATGAACGCGTTTACTAGCAGCGACTGGACCGCCTACCCCTTCGCGAGTAAGAACCGCAAAGACTTTAACAACCTGCTCGAGGTCTACCTAGACGCCGTGTTCTTCTCGCGCCTGCACGAACTAGACTTTGCCCAAGAGGGGCACCGCCTAGAGTTCAGCGAGACGAATAATCCAGACAGCGCGCTCGAGTACAAGGGCGTAGTGTTTAACGAGATGAAAGGCGCCATGAGTTCCACGAACTCGATTCTGTGGCAGACCCTCAGCAAGTATCTCTACCCCACCACCACCTATCACTACAACAGTGGCGGCGAGCCCGAACATATTCCAGACCTTAGCTATGCCGAACTAAAAGAGTTCTACGCATCCCATTACCACCCCAGCAACTCCGTGTTCATGACCTACGGCGACATACCCGCATTCGAGCATCAGCAGCGCTTCCACGAACTGGCCCTAGCGCGCTTCGAGAAGCTGGACATCAATATCCATGTGCCAGATGAGAAGCGTTATTTCGCGCCTGTGCGTGTGGAAGAGAGCTACCCGCTAAGCGAGCAAGAGAGCGAAGACGGCGAGAGCCAAGACAAGACTCATGTCGTCATGGCATGGCTGTTAGGCAAGAGCATCAATCTCGACGACATGTTCCAGGCGCAACTGCTTTCCAGCGTGTTACTAGACAATAGTGCCAGTCCTCTCATGAATGTCCTGGAGACCTGCGGCATAGGCTCTTCGCCCTCACCCATGTGTGGTTTGGAAGACGGCAATCGCGAGATGAGCTTCATGTGCGGGCTCGAAGGCTGCGCAAAAGGCGCCACGGCCGAGGTGGAAGCCTTGATTCGTAGCACGCTAGAAACTCTTGCGCGCGACGGCGTGCCAGAGGAGCAAGTGCAGGCAGCCCTGCACCAGCTAGAACTGCATCAGCGCGAGATTACCGGCGACAGCCATCCCTATGGCTTACAACTCATTATCGCCAGCCTCTCTAGCGCTATCCATGGCGGCGACCCGATCAACGTCTTAGACATCGATCCTGCGCTTGCGCGCCTGCGCGAGCAGATCGCCCAGCCCAATTTCATCGGCCACTTGATTCAGAGACTGCTATTAGACAACCCCCATAATCTAGTGCTGACTCTGCAGCCAGACCCGCACCTATCCGCGCGCCAGGTTGCCGCAGAAGTACAGCGCCTGCAGGCGATCAAAGACAGCCTAACTGAAGACCAAGCGCAACAGATTATCGAGCGCAGCAAGCAATTGAACGAGCGCCAAGAGGCGCAGGACGATCCCTCCATACTGCCAAAGGTCGGCCTAGAAGACGTGCCAGCAGATTTGCCTTCTCCGCCATCGGAGACCAGTGACATCGACGTGGCTGGCAGCAAGATGCCAGTAAGCTTCTACCCTCAGGGCACCAATGGCATCTGTTATCAGCAATTAATAATCGAGCTGCCGCAGCTAGAAGACGAACTGCTTGCCGTGCTGCCCTACTACACTACCTGTGTGTCGGAGTTCGGCGTTGGCAAGCGCAGCTACGGCGAGGTGCAGACCTGGCAGTCCAGCATCAGCGGCGGTGTGGGTTACTACGCCAACATCCGCAGCACTATCGACAGCGAACAACGCAGCAAGGCGATCATTGTGCTTTCAAGCAAGGCATTGGTGGCCAATCAGGCCGCACTGACAGACCTATTGTTCGAGACCTTCGATGAGGTGCGCTTCGACGAGGTGCAACGCCTGCGTGAGATCATGGATCAGATTAGTGCGCGGCGCGAGAGCAGCATCACCGGACAGGGCCACGTATTAGCGATGGCCTTGGCGAGCAGCGGCATGAGCCCAACCGCTCAGCTTAACCACCGCTTCACCGGTCTCGCCGGCATTAACTCATTGCGCGCCCTGAGCAAGGCAATCAAGAGCGACGAACAAGCCAAGGCCCTGCTCGCCAAGTTCCAAGCTATACACGCCAAACTAAAGCAGGCGCCCAAACGCGTGCTCTTAGTCGCCGAAGAGGCTGCGCAGCAATCCATTACCGAGACTCTTGCCCAGCGCTGGAGCAAAGCGAGCGCGCCGAGCGACGGCTTCCAGAGTCTGCTATTACCCGAGCGCCGCGAGCAAGTGCGCCAGATCTGGACGACCAACACCCAAGTGAATTTCTGCGCCAAGGCCTACCCTACCGTGCCGTCCTCGCATCCTGACCACGCTGCCTTGTCGGTACTCGGCGGCTTCCTGCGCAACGGATTCCTACACAGAACGATTCGCGAGCAAGGCGGCGCCTATGGTGGCGGCGCAGATCAGGATGGCAACTCCGCCTCGTTCCGCTTCTATTCATACCGCGACCCAAGGCTAGTAGAGACGCTGAAGGACTACGATCGCGCCATAGAATGGGTGCTAAGCGGCACACATGACGAGCGTTTGGTTGAAGAGGCAATATTGGGCGTGATCAGCAGCATGGATAAATCTAGCTCGCCAGCTGGCGAGGCGAAACAGGCGTTCTACAACGAGCTATTTGGCCGCACTCTCGAGCATCGTCTGCACTATCGCAAGCAGGTGTTAGGGACTCAGATGGCCGACCTACAACGCGTGGCTGCCCGTTATCTGCTGCCAGAGAAGGCCAGCATTGGCTTAATTAGCAATAGCAGCAAGCTAGAACAGGTGAAAGATTTACATCTAGAAGCGCATAACGTTTAGAGTTAAAACGCTATTATATTCAATTGCTTATGGGGTATTTTTAGAAGAGTTATCGCAAGATCTGAAGAAAATTAAAATATTTTGAAGATATTTTTAAATTCTTTGGAACTATGTGCGAACCCCACAGTCTTAATAGGTGTAGGTGAATTGCAGACAAAATTGTGGGTTTTGTTTCATTTTATCTCTCCCTTGATAGTAGTAATTTAAACCCGGCCCCTTTGGCCGGGTTTTTTTTGCCTGGGATATTTTCGAAACCCCCACATCTCTAGAATAATACGCTGATTGTAGGAGCGGGCTTGCCCGCGAATGGGGTCAGATTGAAACAAATCTATAGGGAGGGGCAGATCCTTCGCGGGCAAGCCCCCCATAAATAGGGCAAGCGCTCCTACCCCGCTGGATTGGGGTTTGGCGCTGGGTTGGGATCCTTCGCGGGCAAGCCCGCTCCTACAGTCAGTGGTTCCCATCTGTTCAAAAACAGCGCGCTGACTGTAGGAGCCTGCCCTGCAGGCGATATGCCAAAATCACCCGCAGATATTTATCAACCCCCACGCTGCTCCATGATGGTGTCATAGGCCATCTTGATTTCTTGGGTTTTCTTCTTCGCCATCGCCATCATCTCTTCGGGCAAACCCTTCGAGACGAGCTTGTCTGGATGGTGCTGACTCATTAGTTTGCGATAGGCGCGTTTAACATCGGCGCTACTGGCACTGCTTTCCAGTCCTAACACCTTATATGCGTCGCGCAGACGATCCGCTGGGGCCTCCTGTCCTTGAAAACGGAACTGGGCGCTCAAGCGTAAGACCAACTGATCGAAGGCCTGCTTAGGGTAGCCTAGGCTCGCCGCCATGGACTCTAGCAGGCGCCGCTCACTCTCCTCCATCTTCCCGTCTGCTAGCGCGGTGGCGATGAGGATCTCTAGAAACATCTGAATCAGATTGCGCCGGCGCTGACACTCGCGCTTGAACTGCGCCAAGACCTCTTGATAGGGAAAATTGTCCTGCTTGCCCTGTTCGAACAGCTTGATCGCCAGCTTGCGCTGCTCTGGCTGCAGCTGCATCTGCCCCATGACCTGCTGTGCCAGCGATATCTCGTCCTGACTGACGCGGCCATCGGCCTTGGCGATATAACCCATCAAGGAGAACACGGCGGTGAAGAAAGCCGTCTGCACCCGCTCGTTGTTCTGGGGTCCCCCGATCCTGTCGATCGACACGCCATCTAGGCCCGCATCGAAATAATTGCCCAGAGCTGCACCCAAGACGGCCCCGATTGGCCCGCCCATGACGAAACCGAAGGTGCCACCGATTACCTTACCCCACCAACTCATAGTCTTCCCTGTTCCAAAAGCCTCACTATGGAGGCGCTACTTAAGAAAATAGGCGTTGCCACCAGTTCTTGCCCAGCTCTTCCGCGCAAATATCGATCTGCGCCTGATAGCGATCCGCATTGCCCTGCACCCTTCCAGCCGTGTCGATGAGCCACTGCTTATCGGCATAAGTGCGGCGCTCGAAGCCCGTATTGCCCTCGTGATAGGCCAGGTACAGATCCCGAGCGTTATGAAGGGCGATATTATTGCGCCTGTAACTATTGGCGTTATACCAACCCACGAAGTCCACCGCGTCGCTGAAACTCGAGCGTTTAGCGCGGGAGTTGCCGGTAGAGCGCTGATAATCTGCCCAAGTACTGTCCAGAGCCTGGGCATAGCCATAGGCATTGGAGGGCCGAGGACCCGGAATTACCCAGAGGATTCGGCTACGGGCAGGCTTGGCCCGCGAGCGAAACGCAGATTCTTGATAGATAAACGCCATGGACACCGAGATCGGCACGCCCCAGCGCTTCTCGGCGTCTGCCGCCGCCCTGAACCACGAGCGATTCTCCTCGAAAATGGAGCAGGCATTGCCGAGATTCTTAGGCTGGCCGTTCATGCAGCCCGCGAGGGTGAGGAGCGCGAGCAACATCAATGTGAATTTTTGCATTTGTGCCCTCCTATTATCTGTAGAACTGTGTCAATCGAACCCCATTCGCGGGGTAGGAGCGCTTGCCCTATTTATGGGGGGCTTGCCCGCGAAGGATCTGCAGCTAAATCTAGACCTGCATCAATCAAACCCTATTCGCGGGGTAGGAGCGGGCTTGCCCGCGAAGGATCTGCAGCGCAATTTAGACCTGCATCAATCAAACCCCATTCGCGGGGTAGGAGCGGGCTTGCCCGCGAAGGATCTGCAGCTCAATTTAGACCTGCATCAATCAAACCCTATTCGCGGGCAAGCCCGCTCCTACAATCAGCGGTTTTTATTATGATTGGTGTTGCTCCAGAAACGCCACAAACTCCGCCTCATCCATCACCGACACCCCCAACTCCACCGCCTTATCTAGCTTGGAGCCTGCGCCGGGGCCGGCCACTACCCATGTGGTCTTCTTCGACACACTGCCCGCTACCTTAGCACCCAATGCCTGTAATTTCGCCTTGGCCTCGTCGCGTGTCATGATCTCTAGGCTGCCGGTGAGCACGAATATCTGCCCGTTCAAGGCGTCGGATTGTTCCACTACCTCTTCGTCGGACCAATGCACGCCAGCCTCACGCAGGCGCGCGATGACCACGCGATTGTCTTCGTTGGCGAAGAAGTGGGCAACATGAGCTGCGACAATTGGGCCTACATCCTCTACCGATTCTAATGCCTGCGTATCCGCATCCATCAATGCCTCTAGGCTGCCGAAATGACTCGCCAGCGCCAGTGCAGTTGCCTCGCCTACCTCGGGAATGCCTAGCCCGAACAGGAAGCGCGGCAGCGTGGTGCTGCGGGACTTGTCGATGGCGGACAAGAGATTATTGGCAGACTTCTCCGCCATGCGCTCTAGGCCCTCGATATCCGCGAAGCTTAGATGGAACACATCGGAGACATCCTTCACGATACCGGCATCGACGAACTGCTCGACTAACTTGTCACCAAGCCCGTCTATGTCTAGCGCACCGCGGGCACAGAAGTGCCTAATGGCTTCTTTTCTCTGTGCTGGGCAAACTAGTCCACCACTGCAACGGAACAGAATTTCACCGGCGGGCTCTACTTCCGAGCCACATGCCGGGCAAGCCTGTGGCATTTGCACTTCGCGCAGTTCACCCTTCGCATCGTCGGGCGTTACCACCTTGACGATCTTGGGTATCACATCCCCCGCGCGGCGCACGATTACAGTGTCGCCGATGCGCACGCCTAGGCGGGCAATCTCCGCCATATTATGCAGGGTTGCATTGCTAACGGTTACGCCGCCGACGAAGACAGGCTCGAGACGCGCGACTGGCGTAATGGTGCCGGTGCGCCCCACTTGAAACTCTACATCGCGAACTATGGTAGAGACCTCTTCGGCCGGAAACTTATAGGCCATCGCCCAACGCGGCGTGCGCGCGTTAAACCCTAGCTCCGCTTGCAACTGCAGGCGGTCGACCTTGATCACTGCGCCGTCTATCTCATAGTCGAGGTCTGGCCGCTTAACGAGTAGGCGCTCCGAATATTGCAAACACTCCTGCGCACCTTCCACGACTTGTCGCTCTGGGTTCAAACGCAAACCCCACTGCGCTAAAAGCTCGAAGGTGGCACTTAGGCTGGCAGGCGTCTCGACGCCGTCTGCTACCTCGAAGATGCCGACGCTATAACAGAACATATGCAGCGGACGCGCCGCGGCGATCTTGGGATCCAGTTGGCGCAGTGTGCCCGCAGCGGCATTGCGCGGATTCACGAAGGTCTTGGTGCCCGCCTCTACGGCGGCCAGGTTGATCTGATCGAAACCCGAGCGGCTCATATAGATCTCGCCGCGCACCTCTAAGCGACGTGGGATAGCAGGCCCCTTTTCATCTTCTGCTGCGGCATCGCGCAGGCGCAGCGGCACGTCTTTAATCGTGCGCACATTGTGGGTGATGTCCTCACCTGTTACGCCATCGCCACGGGTTGCGGCGCGCACCAGCACGCCATCTTCATAGAGTAGGCTCACGGCGACGCCATCGATCTTCGGTTCGCAGCTATAGTGAATTGCCGCCTCGCTATCCAGGCGCTTCTTGATGCGCTCTTCGAAGTCGACGAGATCGCTGCCATTGAAGACCTTGGCTAAGGACATCATCGGCAACTCGTGCCTTACTTGTTCGAAGCCACTCAGTGGTGCAGAACCCACGCGCTGAGTCGGTGAGTCGGAGCTTATTAGTTGCGGAAACTCCTGCTCGATCTTTTCGAGGCGCAGGAATAGTTGGTCGTACTCCGCATCGGGGATGATGGGGGAATCGAGGGTATGGTAGAGGTAATCATGACGAGCAAGCTCGGCCCGCAAATGCGCGAGCTCCTGCAAAACGGCTTGCCCGGGTATCGAATGCTCGGTCATTTTGACTGACGTAGTTGCCTAAGATCGAAGTCGCGCACGCGTTGACGATAGTGCTCGATGGTCTGTGCGGTCATAACGCTGCGATTATCATCTTTAAGATCGCCATCCAGCGCAATGCGCAGTTGCTGTGCCGCGTCGAGCATTCTGTCAAACGCCTGCATGCTATTGGCCACATTAGGTAGTGTCATGAAGAAACAGACACCGCGAGTGGCGAAATCATTAATCTGGTTTAGGTCGAAGGTGCCAGGGTTCACCATATTAGCCACGCTGAACATGACTGGGCTACTAGGGTCTTGGTCGAAATGACGATGGAAAATACTCATGTCGCCGAAACGCAAACCGGAACCAAGCAAGGCCTGCAATAGGTCTACACCATAGAACTCACGATCTGACTTGGCCACCACATTAATGACCAATACCTCACTGTATTCCTGTGGCACTGCGGCCTCTGCACTCGCCTGCTTCGATTTCGGCTCTTGCGCACGCGGCGCCTGCTGCGCTGGCGCGTCGTCGAATAATTCTTCTTCCTCTTCGCCTAGTTCTTCAGCTGGCTCTTCGTCTGCAAACAGCTGCGCCTGACGCGACTTGTCTAGCGGCTCTTTTGTGCGTTGCGGTGCAGGCTCCGGCTTCACTGCGGGTGCCGGGCTTAAGTCTTCGTCGAACCCGTCTAGATCTAACACTGGCTCCGCACGCTCGCCACTATGGAAGTCACGCTCGCGTACTGGCTCTTCGCTGCTGGCGCCCATGCCGGTGAGCTTGTTGCCCGCCCATTTTAACCAGCGGCGTGGCCCACTCTCTTCGGGTTCTTGCGGCTCTTCGCTGTCTTCGTCCCAGCCATCGTCTGCGTCGTCATAACGCACATTGTCTTGCTGGGCCGACAGTAACTCTTCGCCCTCGGAGTCACCGTACACGTCATCGAACTCTTCAGCCTCGAGGTCTACTTCTTCGTCCTCGGCGTCGTCTTCCTCTTCCCACGACACATTGTCGTCGTAAGCCTTGTTGCCGTAGAGCTCGTCGTCTTCTTCGACGTCTCGCTCATCGTGGTCAGAGACGTTGCTTACATCGTCCGGCTCTTCATCGTCGAACTCATTATCGAAATCGTCGTCCTGCTCGTCCAAGTCGTCTTCGTCTTCATCATCATAGTCGTCATCAGGATCTACACTGTCCTCCGATGGGCTATCGTCGAGGTCGTCTTCGTCCTCATCGCTATCGTCATAGCTGTCATCGAAGTCGTCGTCATCTTCGTCGTCTTCGAATGGCTCAGCATCTCGATAATCGGCTTCCTGCTCTGCTTCGGCGGAGTCCGAGCGCTCGTTGAACACATGGCTGTCTAGCGGATCGTCGTAATAATCCTCATCGCTCTCGTGCTCAGGCTCGAGTGGCTCCTGCATAGGAACCGGGGTGCTGGTAATAATGGGAGTGTTCTGCGCGGCTGCAGCAATGCGGTCGATGGGGCGATGCACCGGCTTCTGCACGATGGGGGCGCCGCGTTGGCCCAAGCGGTGTTTCTGACGGGCCGCGTCACGTGCGTTAGCGACACTGGACTGGCGAGGCGCGCTAACGCCCTCGTCTTCGTCGTCATCATCCCCCACTGCATCCATGAGCACGGGAATGGCGTGGTCCGACTTGCCTGCCTTGCGACGCTCATTAGAGGTGAACTCCGAGTTCTGCTGCAATACCTTAGCGAAGGAGCGCTCTACCATGCGCGCGCCGCCATTGGGCAGCTCGGAGCGCACCAGCTCGTCCGGGTCGTACTGGGGAATATTCTTATCCAATTGCATGCGCAACTGGCCGCGGCGGGCGCGCAAGGCTACATACAAGCCTCGCAATATAACGCCCACAATCGCGAGGATTAGAATAAGAATTAGAAGTTCTCGTAGCCCCATATTTACAGCTCTGTCTCTATGAATGTTGTTCTTGTTTCAGTTTGCCTTTGAGCATTCGCGGGCAGGCCCCCCATAAATAGGGCAAGCGCTCCCACAGTCAGTGGTTATTTCCCACTGTACTTGGGTAATTCTCTGACTGTAGGAGCCTGCCCTGCAGGCGATATGCTTAAATTTTCCACAGACCAGCATCAATCATACCCAATCGCTTGCAGGGCAAGCTCCTACAGTCAGTGGCTTCTACAACAAAATGCTGTATTACATCGCCGCCAGCTCTGCCGCCTCGGCGATATCCACCGCCACGATACGCGACACGCCTGGCTCGTGCATGGTAACACCCAATAGCTGATTTGCCATTTCCATAGTCAGCTTATTGTGGGTGATAAACACGAACTGTACAGCGCTAGACATCTCTTTCACCAAGTTGGCGTAGCGGCCCACGTTGGCATCGTCCAGAGGCGCGTCCACTTCGTCCAACATACAGAAAGGCGAAGGGTTGAGCTGGAAGATCGAGAATACCAGTGCGATAGCGGTCATCGCCTTCTCACCGCCCGAGAGCAGGTGAATGGTACTGTTACGCTTGCCAGGTGGTCGCGCCATGATCGCCACGCCGGTATCCAGCAAGTCATCGCCCGTCATGTCTAGGTAGGCATGGCCGCCCCCGAACACTTTGGGGAACAGCTCCTGCAGGCCAGCGTTGATCTTGTCGAAGGTCTCTTTGAAGCGAGTACGAGTCTCTTTGTCGATCTTGCGGATCGCGTTCTCGAGAGTAACCAAGGCGCGCTCTAGATCGTCGTTCTGCGAGTCCAAGTACACCTTGCGCTCGGACTGCTGCTTATACTCGTCGATGGCTGCTAAGTTGATGGCGCCCAAACGCTGAATGCGGTTACCCAAGGCTTCCAGCTCACGTTCGCAGCCTGCCTGATTCAGGTCTTCGGGAATATTGGCCAACACAGTCTGTAGGTCGTACTTGGCGTCGCGCAGCTGCTCTTCTAGCGCCTCGCGCTTGACCATATCACCCTCGTTACGCAGGCGGTGCTCCATCATCTGCTCGCGCAGGGCCACGGCCGTGCGCTCGAAGTGCGAGCGCTGCTGCTCAAGGTTGCGCAGTGTGTGCTCGTTGCTATCGGCCTTGGCCTTGGCGGCGTTGAGCTGTTCTTCTACTTCAAGGCGTTTCTGTAGTTGTTCCTCTAACTCCGCGCGCTTCATCTCTAGCGGCTCGTCGGACTCTGCCAATTGGCGACGCAAAGACTCGATACGCTCTTTGGCGCGCTGCACCTGAGAGGCCATGCGCTCTTTGGTGTCGCGCAATGACTTGAGCTGCGAGTTCAGAGATTGCTGCTGCAATGCCAATTGATGTGCCACGTCTTTATCGTGACGCGCCTTCTGACGAATCTGGTCCAAGGCCTCGCGGCGCTCGTCGCGTTGCGCTAACAGCTGCTCTTTGCGCTCGGTATCCTGCTCCATAGAATCCAGTGCGGCCTGCAGATTAGAGCGGGCCAGCGCCGTGTTCTCTTCCTCGATGGCAAGCTGACGCTGCAAGTCGTCTAGTTCGTGCTGCAAACGCTCGCGGCGCAGCGTGGTCTGCTCGACCTTCATCAACTTGGCGCCGAGCTGCGACTTCTGCTCGCTGAACTGACGCGCCGTCTGCGCGATCTGCCTTTGCAGGTCTTCGCGGCGACTCTCGAGGTCACGCAAGGTTTCCCGCGCAAGCGCTTGAGTTTCCACTAATTCTTCCACGCGGGACTGCTGCAACTCGATGTGCTCTTCGAGCTTGGATATCTCGCCCTTGCGCTCTAGCAGGCCCGCCTTCTCGTCCGCCGCCTTGCGCACCCGAATCCAAGACTTGCCCAGCCACACGCCCTGCTTAGTGACCACAGATTCCTGGGCTGCCAGGCTGCCGCGCATGCTCAACGCCGCGCCGATGTCCTCTGCTACATAGATGCCCGCTAATAATGCCGCACTGTCCCAGCTCGACTCGATCTTGCCGCTCAAGGCCTGGCGGCCCGCAGCGCTAGCCGGTTTATCACTGACCACGCCAGTCTCTACTAGGGATAGCAAGCCGGAGGGCAGCTCCGAGAGTAGGCTCTCTACACTGTCTATATTCTCTACGCACACACTCTGCAGATAGTCGCCTAACACCGCCTCGACCGCGGCCTCGTAGCCACTGGCCACGCGAATGCTTTCGCCCAAGCGCTTGCTCTCGTGCAACTCCTTACTCTTGAGCCAGCGATTCATGCCCTCGTTATTACGGCCCAACGCCGCCTTCTGTAGCGCGTCTAGTGACGATGCCCGCCCCTTAAGGCCTTGCAACTCACTACGCGCGCGGTCTAGATCACTGGCCACCGCTTGGGCACGAGTGCGCTCTTCCTCGATCTGCTGCGCTAACTCGCCATTGCTGTTCTGATGTTGCTCTAAGTCTTCCTCGAGCTTCGATACTTCTATAGAGAGATTATCGATCACGCCCTGCTCTGGGTTATCCCCCAGCGACTTCTTCTCTTCCAATAGGCGTTGCTTGCGGTCGATGCCGCGCTCTACGATCTTCTCTAGCTGCTGTATGCGTGACTGCTCGACCTCTGCAATCTGGCGCGGCTCTTCCGCGCGCTGATTGAACTCGTCCCACTCTTGTTGCCACTGCTGCATGCGCTCGTCGGACTCCTCCAGCGCGAACGCGGACTCCTCCTCCACCGCTTGGGCTTCCTCGAGCTTAGGCTCAATCTGCTCTACTTCTATTTCCAGTGTCTGCAGCTTGGCAAGGTCGGACTCGAGCTCGCCCTGGGTAAGCCCGAAGCCATCCTCAGTCTCCATCAGGTCACGTTTTAACTGCCCCGTGCGCTCGATATGGTGCTCGATGGACTGCTCGATGCGCGCGATGTCGCTACCAAGGCTGTAGTAGCGGCCTTGGATCTCGCTGAGCTGGTCATTGAAGTCGGTGTTGTCCAGCAAGTGCTTCTCGATCGATGCATCCGCACTGCGCTGGTCGGCTACCGCCGCCTCGATCTTGACCTCTAAATCTTTGATGATGGCCTGCTTGGCCTCTAACTCGTCGTTAAGAGTCTTCCAACGCAGCGCATTGTGCTGAGCCGTGAGCTCGCGCTCCTGCTGCTTGAACTCGCCGAACTTCTCCGCCGCCTGCGCCTGGCGGTGCAAATGCTGCAGCTGCCGGCCCATCTCTTCGCGCAGGTCTGTCAAACGCTCCAGGTTCTCGCGCGTGCGCTTGATGCGGTTCTCCGTATCGCGGCGGCGCTCTTTATACTTAGAGATGCCCGCGGCCTCTTCGATGAAGATACGCAGCTCTTCCGGCTTGGACTCGATAAGACGCGACACCATGCCCTGCTCGATGATCGAGTAGCTGCGTGCGCCAAGGCCAGTGCCTAAGAAGATGTCGGTGATATCGCGGCGGCGGCACTTGGTGCCGTTGAGCATATAGCCCGAGGTGCCATCGCGTGACACCTTGCGTTTAATGGAGATCTCGTTGAACTGGGCGTACTCGCCCTTGATGCGGTTATCGCTATTGTCGAAGACCAGCTCGATGCTGGCCTGCCCCACCGGCTTGCGGTTGCCCGAGCCATTGAAGATGACGTCGGTCATGTTCTCGCCGCGCAGGTTCTTGGCCGAGCTCTCGCCCATTACCCAACGCACGGCGTCGATAATATTAGACTTGCCGCAGCCATTTGGCCCGACGACAGCGCACAGATTGCTGGGGAAGTTTACGGTGGTGGGATCAACAAAAGACTTGAAACCTGCCAATTTAATACATTTCAAACGCATGGAAGACTCTGTGGTTCGTGCTTCAATAAATAGCCGCTAAGTTTAGCTGATCTGCCCAATAATGACACAAAAAATTCTTATGATGAGTGACTTGTTAAGGCTTTAGGTGATGGCACCCGAATAGTGCACGCAATGTCACTAATATTTAACAAGTTATTGCCATAATATGCTTGTAATCCCGCCGATGTGAACGTAACCTTTGCGGTTCGTGCACTTCAGCATAGCGAAGGCATGCCGACTATTAATTTATGATGCAATCAAGCAATCATTGAATGAGCTTTTCCCCCTCTATGAACACGAAACACGCAACAAGTCTTTTTGCCGCTAGCCTAACGGCTATTCTTCAGGGCAATACCGCATTTGCAGACAGCCCATTGGGCTGGATTCATAGCAACAACCCCAGCGCCTTTACTATTCCAGCGCTCGATTTCGAAGCTACATTCGCCAAGATTGCGGTTAACGAGACAATCGACTTCTTAGACATTCGCGACGACCTGCTCGCAGGCACTCGCAAGCTAGAGGGCGACAGTGGCGACCTGAGTGGCCAGAAAATAGAGCTGCACTTTGGCCTCACCTCATACCTAAGCGCCTTTTATCGTAGGCAAGAACACGACCTTAAGATTGAGCTTGGCGAAGTCTCCTCCATCAATCTTCTCGATATCGACAACGGCCTTAGTACCACTGCGACTGCCTATGGTTTTAAATGGAATTTTTTTGAGGCGGGCCATACCGATGACGCGCGACCATGGCGCGCAGCGAGCCTGGAGCTAACTCGCACCAGCAACAGCACTGATGATTTCGAAGGCGTTATCGACAGAATTACTCTGTCTGGCAACCTAACGATAGACTTTACCAGCCCCCAAACCTTCCGGCTGCAAGATATGGAAGACGACGGCTGGCAGGCTCGGGTTCTCTACAGCACCCCCTTTAGTAATAGTATCGGCACTACGTTTTGGGCAGGCTACGCTGAGAACGAAGCTAGCTCTGGCACCGGCTCCAGCATCACCTCCGCCTTCCTAGCCCCCGCATTCGAACAGTCGTTTAACACAGAAGCTAAACAAATATTACTTGGTGCGGCCCTTAACTGGCAGATCACCCCACGCATGCCGTTGCAGCTTAGCTATGAGTATTTGCGCATCAACGACAGCGAGCTAACAGCAATAACCAACCCCAATAACTCATTGCTGCCGTCTTTTTTACGCGGCAGTAATGTAAATAGTGCAGACACGCGAGACAATCACAGCATACGTGGCAGTATTTCCTACTGGGTAACGCCGAAAGTCCATGCCAGCGTAGTTGGCAACCTTTATAGCAACCAGTTTCTTGGCGTAATACCCCATTACAGCAATCCATTGAGTGGATCATTTTCGGACAATCCCTATGGATTTGTGGGTTTACAAATTGGCATCACACTTTGATGAGTAAGTTGGCGAATAAATATTTTTTCTCCGCCAACGTAAATAGCCCTAAATTCGTGGGTTCTAGGCCATGACACTAGACAAGATTCATGTATAATGCGAAAAATCAACTAATCTCTATTAAAAACATAATGCAGTTAACAAACTCAGACTACAGAGGGTAATCGGAATGACCACAAAGACTAGTTACAAGAAAAAGTACTTAAACCAGGTCGTTTTGGCCGTTGTCCTTTCTGGTTTGGGACTTCAAGCACATGCAGCTGACCTAACGCTCTCAGCGGCTACAGTTACTATCGGGGGCAATGCTTCCACTGTATCAAATCAAGGTCTTGCAACACGAGTTACTGGAATTGCAGCTAGCAACTATGGCATGCCTAATTTTACGTTCACCTTGGCACCTAGCGGTTTTACTGACGGTACTTATAAGTTCAAGTTGGGTATCGTGTTTGATGACGATAACTCGAACAACCGGGTAGAAGTGTTCGTACCTTCATTAGAGTTGACCATTACTGGCAATGCCGTCACTGCCAGCAATTTGGATTTGACCCAAAAAATTCGCGTCTTGGCCCGCAACAATGACGGCAGCATCAACGTCAATGCCCAGTTCGACCCTGTAAACACCGCCGTCACTACTGCGGGTAACGCCTTCACTATTCGCATGGACAACGTGGTAACCGCTGCCAAAAACCAAATTTCTGCGATAACGGCTCTACTTGACGGTATGAGCACTAACAAGAACTACACCTATACCATCGCAATGCAAGAAACGACGTCGGGCGGAATTCGCCTAGGCGTTGGCAGCCCATTTGCCGCCTTGCCACGTTTTCAAACGACTTGTACTGAAGATACCAATTCACAATCCAATAATGTTTTCACTCTAGGGACCGGCACTCTTGCCTCAAGCCTCACATTAGCCTATGCGATCAAAGGGCAGTTTAGCGTGACGGGCGCAACCGGAACCGTAGGGGCAGCCCCTACGGCTTTTACTGAGAATTGCGTGGCACAAACATCCGGAGGAGGAGGAGGCACTACTACCCCTCCCGCTACCGAAACCGCAGTAACCGAGACAAATAATGAAATTGCGAACGAACTTGGCGGTGAAACTGTTACTACAGAAACTGTCGATAAACTAAATACAGCAGCTGACAATGCCGCGACTTTGGCATCAAATACTGCCGCGCAAATCAACAGCGCCACCACCCTAACGCCAGAGGCAGCGTCATCGGCATTAAGCACTTTGGCCACTGTAAGCAAATCAATTGAACTTGCCGGCACAGCCACCCAGAAAAATGCTGCAATCGATACATCGAAAGCGGCAAGCACAATTACCAATGTTGCCAGCACTCTTGAGGCGATCAACACTAAGTCGACTACCGGTGGAACCTCTACACTAACTGCAGCACAAAAGACAGAAGTGAACACGCTAGTGACTAATGTGGTGAAAGACGCAGCTAATCTTATCGCTACCGGTGCAAGCTCAACGAATATTCTGTCGGTCGTTAATGCCAGCATCAAGGTTATGGCACAAGGTGCCAAAGCTAACGGTGGAGTTACCTCTGAAGTGGTAGCTCAAGTTAAAACCCTAACCGAAAAAGCAGTCTCTGGCGTTATTAAGAACCTGTCAACTACTCAACTTGCCGGCGCAGACACAAGCACTCCAGCAGGCCTAAAAGCCCTCATGATTGCAAACCCAAGTGTGCTAGAAGTAGCCCTTGCCGCATCTGCCAACCTGCCTGCGGGCACCTCTGTTAGCATCGGCGGTGTGTCACTTACGGTTGAAGAGATTCTGGCTCTGAATCTAGGCGGCGCAGGCCAGACTGCCGGGCTGCAAGGTGGCTTCAACTTCCAAGCAGCAACCACCGGCTTTACTGTCACCACAGACAGCACCACTGGCAACATGACCTTGACCAATGGCACAGAGAAGTACGTGGCAGCCAATCCTGTGTCTCGCCTAGTGCCAGACTCTGTACCAGAAGGCATTAGCTACCTAGCAAACGGCACAGCGGTTCTTGTGGGTAATGGTGTTGCCACCGAGCTTTCGCCAACTGCGTTTGATCAGACAGCATTCTCTAATGCTGTTACTAGCGCTGGCTTCCAGGTTACTTACCGCAGCAACGGCAGCATCTCTATTGCACTAGCTGGTAATGAGCGCTTCTCTGGCGCCTTCGCTTACGACAACCTTGGCACAGCCACTAGCTGTGGCGCTGTTAGCGTAACTGCCCCAACCGGCAACCCTGCTGCAGCCGATTATGCCTTTACGGTGAAGTGTGCCGATGGTGTTACGCAACGCGTTACTCCAATCGCGGATAACGCGTCGTTCTATGCGACTCTTGCAAACGCGGACTTGAATGCGAGCACTAACCGCAACACTGGTGTTATCACAATCAAGACCGTTGGTAGCTTTAAGCCTAGCTTCTTTGTTACGCCACTAAGCTTAACTGACACTACTTACTACAACGCCAATAAGAACGCAGATGGCATAGCCTTCCGCGCTTCGGATAAAAATGGCGACGGCAAAACTGACTACGAAGTACTAAGCGCCGATGGCGTACAGGTACTCTACGGCCAGTAAGCGATTAAAACGGAAGTAGGCCCGCCCTACTTCCGTTTTAAAAAAATACCGAAAGTTCAATCGCCGATAATAGCAAAGGGCTTACCTTAGTTAGGCGCCGTGCGCCCTAAAAAAAGTAAGTAATGTGGCAACATGAGCTTCATCAATTTATTTAGTACGTTCGTTATTACCAGCATATCTCTATTTGCCCTGAAGCCGGTTGCGGCCAGATTGGGCTTACTCGACATACCTGGTGGCCGCAAGATCCATAAGACCCCTACTCCATTAGTTGGGGGCTTAGGCATCTATCTAGGCACGCTTTGCATGAGCGTGTTTACTCCCGCGGTGTTGCAGCAGTACAGCGCAATGCTCGCCATCTCTGCACTTGTGTTGTTCATCGGCATATTCGACGACGCGCGTGAGTTGCGCGTTTCGGTGCGCATGGGCGCACATGCATTCGCGGCTTGGCTAATGGCTGCAGTTGCAGGTAATCAGCTTCTCTCTTTAGGCAACTTGCTCGCATTCGGCCCTATAGAGCTGGGCGTTCTCGCCATACCACTCACAATATTCGCAACCGTTGGCGTGATTAACGCAATCAACATGACCGATGGCATAGACGGTCTTTCTGGCGGCTTAGCCCTAATATCCCTCACCTTCTTATGCATTATTGCATTCATTGCTGGCAATGTTGCGATGCTACAGTTTGGAACACTGCTAATCTGTTCCCTACTAGCCTTCTTAGTCTTTAACTTCCGCCACCCTTGGAAGAAATCTGCCATGGTCTATCTTGGCGATGCCGGCAGTACACTCCTAGGCTTTATATTGGTGTGGTTAATCATAGAGGCAACCCAAGGCAGCAACGCCATGATGTCGCCCGTATACGCGCTATGGTTCCTTGCTATACCTCTTATCGATACCGTTAGCCTACTTATCAAGCGCCCCCTGCGCGGCATTAGCGCCTTCTCTGCAGGCACCGACCACGTACACCATCGCCTTATAGCCTCTGGATATACTCACGAACAGACCGTTGTTGGCCTTTACGTTGCGGCCATTGTGGCAGGTACTTTCGGTTTAGTTGGTTACCTATATAACGTTAGCGAAACTATGATGTTTGCCAGCTTTATGGCTGTGTTTGCTGTGTATATGGCATGGGGAAAATTGCTGCGCTTTATGAAGATAAAGCCAAAGCAGGTAGAACCAGTTTAGCAGCGCTTGGGCAGTACAATATCGAAGGATCTACCTGCCCTATCCCCCATTACCTTCAACGCGCTTCGCAATCCTTCCCTCCCTTGATCACCGCCATGAACAATCCGAATCTGCGATGGCCAGTGACGCATACCCCGAACGAAAGTCAGTAAATTCTCTCGATCCGCATGGGCCGAATACCCCCCAATTGACTCAACTTCAGCTTTAATTTCAAACCACTCGCCATCTAACTCAACCGACCCGATCGACCCCTCTGACTGTGGGAGCGGGCTTGCCCGCGAAGAGTCTGAACAGCCCCCCAAACCACGAGAGGACTCCAGAATCTTCCTCCCCGGCGTACCCTTCACCTGATACCCCACAAACAACACGTTATGCCGCGCATCACCAAGCATCGCCTTAAGATAATTCACAATCCTCCCACCCGCCGCCATGCCACTAGCCGCAATAACAATAGCGGGTTTTTTAGTCTCTGCAAGATAACGCACAAGCCGCATATGGTCGTCATGAGAGTCTACGGTGATAAGACTGTCTCTTATACACATCTGACGCTGCCGACGATCTACTCTGTG
>OJDV01000061.1_pt1 | contig 76556 bp, 74 predicted proteins | sample 1592911 | NCBI WGS metagenome assembly OJDV01 (sample SAMN05416860, study PRJEB24817) | seawater metagenome | isolation source: Sea water | place: Canada:Atlantic | collected 2013-11
TTTCTGCCTGTCTCGTGGGCTCGGAGATGTGTATAAGAGACAGCTACAGATACTCAACGATGGACATATTAAGCATGCGGACATGAAAGGTTCGTGGGCGGGCGCAATGGGGCAGAGCCAGTTCATGCCCTCGAGTTTCATCGAGTATGCACAAGACTTCGATGGCGATGGTCGTCGCGACATTTGGAAAAGCGAGGCCGATGTATTCGCCTCGATTGCCCAATACCTTAAAGGCGCGCAATGGGATAACGAGCAAACCTGGGGGCGTGAGGTTCAACTCCCTGCAAACTATTCGGAGCAAGCGGCACAATGGCAACAGCCACCTACAGAATACTCTTGTAGCGTGTTGCGCAAACACACTGTGCAGCGTTCCCTACAGGACTGGCAGGCATCAGGCGTACGACGCGCTGATGGCTCTGACTTGCCCACCAACGATTTAATGGCTTCGATCATTCAACCTGACGGAGAAGAGGGTCGCGCGTTCATTACATACGGTAATTTTAGAGCGATCTTGCGTTATAACTGTGCGAATAATTATGCCTTGTCGATAGGGCATTTAGCCGACATGTTCATCGGCTATTGAAAAGCGAAAATTTGCAGCAATGTAGTTAACTAGTCACATAGTTTGTGGCGCGAAGCGAAGAGGAGGGCCAATAGAATCCAAGAATAGTAAACAAAAAAACCAAGTGTCACGATAACAAGGAGACCATAGCTTATGTCTAACGAATTCCAAGTTGTTTTTCACAATATCGATCAATCCGCTGCTCTGACAGAGAATGTCAACAAGCGTATAGAAAAGTTGCGACGTTTTAGCAACGACATTATTGGTGGGCGTGTAGTCTTAGACTCCCCCCATAATAATCACCACAAAGGTAAGGTGTTCAGTGTCACAGTAGAGATACACACCTCCGGTAAAGAAGTTATCGTGCGACAGGGGCAGCACGACAAGCCCGCCCATGAAGACATCTACGTAGCAGTTAGAGACGCATTTAACGTTGCCGAACGTCAACTTAAAGCGACAGACAAGAAACATCGTAAGTCGACCTTAGATGTGGAGAACTTCGAGGTGCTGCCAGAACCCACTCAAGAGGAGGCTGAACAACTCCTCGCCGACGAAGACGATGAAGACACCCTTTTCCTTGCAGACGAACAAGACGCTGCGGCGGCCAACATCCGCGCGGCCTAAATTGAGTATAGTGACGGAATTTCCATGACATTGACTGATCAACAGAAAGTAGAGCTCGAAGCAGCAGCGTTTAGGCACCTGCTGCAACATCTCGACGCGAATAAAAATGTGCAGAATATCGACCTGATGAATCTCGCCGGATTTTGTCGCAACTGTCTAGCCAAGTGGTATTCGGCAGCGGCTCAAGAAAAATCCATCTCTGTGGACTATGAGCAGGCGCGAGAGATTATCTACGGTATGCCTTATTCGCAATGGAAGGAAAAGTACCAGACACCGTCACAGCCTCAATAAGTTAAAGACCTGTAGGGGTTCAAAAGACTCCTACAGGTCTCCTTCGAATTCTCCCCCAAGTTCCGTATCAACATTGAAAAGTTTTGTCCGCACTAAATGCCGATACTCGATCGGTGTTACGGCGTTCATGCGCTTGAATAGCGCCGCGAAATAGCTGGTATCCTGATAGCCAACCGAGAATGCGATCTCGGCAACGGTGAGGTTGCTGTGCTTAAGCAATGCCTTGGCCTGTTCGAGGCGCACCTCTTGCAAATACTGCAGTGGCGTCTTGTCGGCGGCAATTCGAAAGCGACGATTGAATGAACGCACGCTGATGTCGAAGCGTTCTGCCAATGTTTTAAGTGAGATGGCGCGTTGGTAGTTCTTCTGTAGCCACTCTTGAATCTTGATGATCTGCTCGTCGTGGTGGGTGTTTTTCTCTTCACTGGCCAGGAGCATCGATTCATAGGAACGCTTCAGTTCGTGGGTGAAATGGTGCGCGACTTCATCCGCAACCGCTGGAGTAAAGAGTCGTTCCACTAGGTGCAGGGTAACATCGCGCACTGCGTTCACACTGCCCGTGCAATACAGTCTGTCGGCGTGTGTGATGAAGCGCTTGCGTTGCAGCTTTACTTGCCCATAGCGCTTCTGAAAGTCATCGAAGTAATACCAGTGTGTAGTCGCGCTGCGATTGTCCAAGATGCCGGCCTGAGCAAGAAAATAACTACCGGTCCCTACGCTACAAATAGTAGCACCCGCTTCGTATTGCCGCGCAAGCCACTGCGTTAGTGCGGGGTGTTTTTTGACGATCGCGTTGGGATTTCCCCACAGTGCAGGAACGAAAATCAGGTCGGTTTTAGCTATCTGAGTTATAGCCGACTCGGGCTGGATGTTAATGCCGCCGGTCATGGTAAGTGCAAGCCCGTCATGGCTAGCGATCACTATCTTGCGCGCAGGGCTATGACGCTCGCGTATGCGGCGGATTACGTCTGCAGCTCGAATCATCTCTAGCGGGATCGTAATGCTAGAGGCAAGGCTCTGTTCGATAGCGAGTATCGTGACGTGCTTCATTTCAGCCCTTCGTAACTGACCCCGATGACATACCAAAGCTTGCGCCCGCTTGGGGTATCGATACTGATTTCGTCGTCTGCCGCCTTGCCTAGCAACGCACGACCAAGTGGAGCGTCGATGCTGATGTAGCTAGTCGCGTCGCCGACTTCATCGGGCCCTATGAGTTTGAATCTATGCTCTTTCCCCAACTGGTCCTCTAAAGACACCCAGGCGCCAAAGTAGATCTTAGATGGGTCAGAAGGGGGTGTGCTTACGACGGTGAGTAATTCTAAACGCTTGCGCAGATGACGCACGCGGCGATCGATCTCGCGAAGGCGTTTCTTGCCGTAGATGTACTCGGCATTCTCTGAACGATCACCCATGGCTGCCGCCTCACTCACTGACTGCGTGATCTGCGGTCGCTCGGTGCGCCATAGGTAATTCAACTCTTCACGCAAACGCTTTTCTCCTGCGGCAGTGATGTAGTTGGAAATCTTCGGCCGTGGCTTTTCATTAGGGTTCATAGGTTTTGCACTTTGCGTTACTCGAGTCTTAAGCGCAACTGTCGTTTGCTTGGATGAGTCGATTGTTGAGGGTCGGGTTTATTGTTCGCCTTGAGCTCCAGTTTTACGCCGAGACCTAGTAGCCGAACGGGGCGGTTGCCGCGAACAAACGCATCGGAGCACAGTGCAATATACCCTTCCAATTCGGTACTAATAGACATCGCCTCTATGGTGGTCGAGACGAAGTCATTGAATTTCAGCTTCACATATTTCTTGCTGACATCGTAATCGCTATGCACGCGCTGCAGTCGAGTTTCTAGCTGTTCGTGCAATTCTGGGAGTTTGTCCAGGCAGGCCTGTAGGTTCGGTAAGTCTTGCACATAGGTATTCTCTACGCTTAGCGATTTACGTATGCGGTCGGGATTTACTGCGCGCTCATCGATACCGCGGGCGAGTCGAAACAGTTTCGCGCCAAAGCTCCCGAATAATGCACCTAGCTCTTCTATACTATAGGGGCGCAGATCACCGCAGGTTTGGATTCCAAGGCTGTGCATCTTGGCGGCGGTGACTTTGCCGACTCCGAAGATCTTCTTTACTGGCAACTCCTTCACAAACTCGTCGACTTGATGGGGTAAAACGACGTATTGCCCATCGGGTTTGTTCCAGTCGCTAGCGACCTTCGCGATGAACTTATTGGGAGCAATGCCGGCGGAGATAGTGATGCCTACTTCCTCGCGGACTCGGCGGCGAATCTCTTGGGCAATGAGTGTTGCGCTACCTTTGCAGGCTTTGCTGTCGCTGACATCGAGATAGGCTTCATCGAGAGAGAGTGGCTCGATGAGCGCTGTGTAGTCTGCGAAAATCTCTTGGACCGCGCGTGAGGCTTCTCGGTATTGCTCCATCCGTGGATAGACGACGATCAGCTGGGGGCAGTGGCGGAGCGCAGTCGCCATGGGCATGGCGGAGTGAATGCCAAATTTGCGTGCTTCGTAGTTGCAGGTAGCCACGACACCGCGCCGCTCAGGGCTGCCGCCAACGGCCATAGGCTTACCGGCGAGCGCAGGGTTATCACGCGTCTCGATGGAGGCGTAGAAGCAGTCGCAGTCGCAATGAATGATTTTTCGGGAGTCGGCAGCCATAGCTGTCATTGTAATGGGCCGAGAGGGCAGAACCTACTAGCTCAGGTCCCTTTTTTGTCTTTCGTCAGTCAGTTGCTGGTTGGAATAGCACTTCGTAGTTCGCGCTGGCTGCCGGGCATAGAATTTCTGGAAACGCCAAAAAGCGCACTTCCATGTGCAGGCTCCACGTGCGCCGTCCAGGCGCCCGAGGTTCCTGAACTTCTATGCCCGACACCCAGCGCTAACTTAACGCGGGAAATCTAATTTAATAACAAAGCGTCGAAACTGCAACGGGCATCTGTTTTAGTTTGAATTTCTATATCTATATCTACGAACGAAGGCATAGATTGTAAATCTACGCTGATCAAGACCCACGCGGCGGGATGGGGGATGCAGGAGCCTCGGGCGCCAGGACGGCGCACGTGGAGCCTTCACATGGATGTGAGTCCTTTGGCGTCTCCAGCAGTCCCCATCCCGCCGCGTGGGTCGAGTAACGGAGTGAATTAGGTGAATCTAACTCTCTACTAACCGTTACGGCGCTCGAAGTCTTTCATGAAGGCTACGAGTTGTTCACAGCCCTCTACTGGCATGGCGTTGTAGATCGACGCGCGGATGCCGCCGACTAAGCGGTGGCCCTTGAGTGCGTACAGGCCTTGCTTGTCAGCCTCTTTCAAGAATGCATCGGCAAGCTCTGGCTGCGCGATGTTGAACGTCGCATTCATGATTGAGCGATCTGGCGTGTGGGCAGAGCCGATGTAGAAGTCAGTGCTGTCGATTGCATCATAGATCAGCTTGGCCTTCATCTCGTTGCGCTCTTCTATAACCCCAACTCCGCCTTGCTCCTTGAGCCACTCCATTACTAGGCACATCATGTAGATGGCGAAAGTATTGTTGGTGTTCTGCAGGGAATGACTCTTCTCGTAGACTGAGTAGTCGAGTAGAGATGGCGTGTAGGGAAGTGCGTTGCCCAGTAGGTCCTCACGAATGAGGACTAGAGCCATGCCCGCTGGGCCAAGGTTCTTTTGCAAGCCCGCGAATATCACGCCGAACTGATTGAAATCCAGTTTTCGTGACAATAATTCTGAAGTCATATCCGCCACTAGCGGAATGCTGCCAGTGTCTGGAAACTTGTTCCAGCGCGTGCCGAAGATGGTGTTGTTGCTGGTAATGTGCACATAGGACGTATCTGCATCTAGTGACGCTGGATCGAAAGCAGGGATGCGATCGAAGTTGGTAGCCTCGCTGGTCGCAGCAACACTGATATTACCGTAACGAGAAGCTTCTTTGCGTGCTAAAGACGCGAAGTTGCCAGTTTCTAGGTAGGCTGCTTTGTGAGCTGGATTACGTCCGATCAAGTTCATGGGGATGGCAGAGAATTGCATCTGCGCGCCGCCGTGTACATAGAGGATCTTGTAGTTTTCGGGCAGGCCAGAAAGCTCACGGAAGAGGCTGTCCGTTCTGTCGATTACTGCATCGAACTCTTTGGAGCGGTGGCTAATCTCGATCAAGCCGGCACCAAGGCCTTTGAAGTCTAGAAACTCGTCACGTGCCTTCTCCATCACAGAGGTTGGCAGCATGGCGGGGCCTGCACCAAAATTGAATACGCGTTTCATAATGTAGTCCTGCTTTGCTAAGTGAATAAATCGTTAAGCTTGTGCAACAGGGTCCTTGCTAATAATTCACTGACGATTCTAGTGCTCTCTAGGGAGCCTGTGCTGGTGTTGCTGCATAATCGTCTTGCGAGATTGAGCTCGGGCGCCTCTCCAAATTACGGATTTCTTATAATACGGTGACCTTGATAACATCCTTGATCTGCGCAATTTTCGATAAGGCCTCATCCGATGGACGTGACTCGACATCGATCAAGTTGTAGGCAATCTCGTTGCGGCTCTTGTTAATCATGTCGATCACATTGATATCTTGGTCCGCCAGAATGCTGAGGATCTGTCCGAGCATTTTAGGAACATTCTTATTGCTGATAGCGAGTCGAGTGCCCTTCTGCGCATTGGCTGCACGGTCAAGCGCAAGATTCGGGAAGTTAACCGAGTTCTTGATGTTGCCGTTCTCTAGGAAGTCCATCAATTGGTCGGCAGCCATTATTGCGCAGTTCTCTTCGGCCTCATCCGTGCTCGCGCCGATGTGTGGCATAAGTACGACATCGTCACGGCCTATCAGCTCGGCGCATGGGAAGTCGGCAACATACATACGCAGTTGTTTCTTCTCCAGACCATTGAGAATCGCCTGAGTATCGACGATCTCATCGCGGGAGAAATTGAGCAGGCACAGGCCTGGCTTCATGTTCGCGATCGCGTCTGCATTGATCAGGTTGCGGGTAGAATCTAGCACTGGTAAATGTAGTGACACGAAGTCCGAGTTGACCAATAGAGCGGTAAGATTCTCGATCTTGCGCACTTGGTTCGGTAGGCGCCAGGCGGCATCGACGGAGAGCGCTGGGTCATAGCCCAATACCTTCATGCCAAGACCGATGGCCATTTCGGCCACGAGCGAGCCAATTGCGCCAAGCCCTACGATACCAAGAGTCTTGCCAGCAATCTCAGAACCCTTGAAGCGGCTCTTCTCCTTCTCCAGCAGCTTCGACATGGCCGCATTGTCTTGCATATCGGTCAAGGAATTGACATAGGAGATGCCGGGCAGAATGCCGCGGGAAGAGAGTAATAAACCACAGAGAACAAGCTCTTTTACCGCGTTAGCATTAGCGCCTGGGGTATTGAAAACGACGATGCCTTGCTCAGTGTAGGCAGAGACTGGGACGTTATTGACGCCTGCGCCAGCACGGGCAACGGCTTTTAGATTAGGGTTGGCGTCGGTGTCCTGTAGCTTATGGCTTCTTACCAGAATGGCATCTGCATCTACGCTCTCCGGGCTAACTTCATAACTGTCGGGGAATCGGACTAGGCCTTTGCTCGAGATCTGGTTGAAAGTCTTGATTTTGTACATCGTAGTTACCTTATTTATTGCGTGGTTTAACACCGCTTAGGCGCGCATAAGGCAGGATACTTCGTCGAATCGCAGAGTAAAACGAGGAACACTGAGGACACGGGTAAGGACCAATCTCTATGCACACGCGCTGGAGCTTTAAAAAGCGCACTTTATATCCTGATTTGCGTGTGAATACCAGCATTCCATCAAGCCTTGGCCATAGGCTGTGTTGAGGGTTGAGGGCGGGTTTTCGCTCGGCAGCAAACCGGCTATGATGTCGGCAATGCGGCTCCACACTGGGAGCAGCGGGGGTAGGTGTGCAGACGGATTTTATAGCGGGACAGCCCGTCGACGTGGGCTCTGGCGGTATCAAAGTGCAGCGTGTGCTGGGCCGCAATGCCGGGCCTATGACTGGGCCAGGGACCAACAGCTATCTCATCGGAGAGCGGCGTTTAGCCATCCTAGACCCCGGGCCTGCCGACTCGCAGCATATCGATAGATTGCTCGAGTTAATCGACGGGCGCGAGGTTGAGGCAATTTTCGTGACCCATACCCATGGTGATCACTCTCCTGGGACTGCACTTCTGCAGTCTAAATTAAACACTGAGATAATCGGCCTAGCGCCTCCGCAGGGCAGTGGGCAGGACCCTAGTTTTAGGCCCACGCGACTCTACGAGCATGGCGAGCGCATCCATTGCAGCGAGTTCACCATGTCGTTACTGCATACGCCCGGGCACGTCTCGAATCATTTCTGTTTTTTGCTAGAGGAAGAGCAGATGTTGTTTACGGGGGACCACATCCTCGAGGGCACCACGCCAGTTATTCTTCCTCCCGACGGCAATATGCGGCACTACCTAGACTCGCTGAAAATGCTTCAGAGCCTTCCCTTGCGCTATCTGGCGCCAGCTCATGGGCGCGTCATGGATAAACCTGCGCAGGTCATCGAAACGCTTCGTCGACATCGCATGCGCCGCGAACAGAAGACCCTAAGCGTCGTGACACAACGCAGCCTCATGAGCGTTGCCAGCAGCTTGCAGGAACTAGCCTTAGGAGTTTACGACGATGTTCCTAGTCATCTGCTGCCATGGGCCGAGCGCACGCTTCTCGCACATTTGATAAAGCTGGCTGAGGACGGCGCGGTGGTCTGTCAGAACGAGCGCTGGCAGCTAGCCGAGAGTTTAAGTAATGACTGAGTCGTGCTGGTTTCTGTATCTGATTCGATGTCGTAACGGCACCCTCTATGCGGGTATTAGTACGGATGTGGCACGACGTTTCGCGGAGCATCAGGCTGGAGCCCCAAAGGGGGCGCGTTACTTGCGCGGCAAAGGTCCCTTGCTGTTGGAGTTCCAGGCCGTCGCCGGCAACCGCTCTTCCGCTACAAAGTTAGAGCTCTGGGTGAAAAACCTTTCCCGCACTGTGAAGGAAGATGTGGTGGCGGGGCGGCTAGACTTGCACGAATTGTTTGCTGCGGCGCAGGCTAGAGAAAAATTACAATAAGCGACTCGATGGAGTCGACTAGGAAACAGGAATGAAGAAAAACATTGAATGGATGAATTTGTCTGCGAGTATTGCCGTCATTCTCGGGATTGTGTTCTTGGGATTGGAGATTCGCCAGAACACGGAGATGATGAAGTCGCAGACCCGTGACTCGATTTCAGAGAAGCAGATGATGTTCTCCGAATGGGTCGCCACGGAGAGTGAATTGGCTGAGGCCATTTCCAAGGCAAATTCGGGCCAAGAAATGACGCCCGCGGAAGGGGTTCAATATGCCTACTTTCTGGCCGGGGTTTGGCGTGAATGGGAAAATTCATACTATCAATTCCAGCAGGGACTATTCGAGCGAGATGAATTCGAGCCGCGAATGAACCGTTGGCATGACATGATGCGTACAAAACTCGTTCGCGATTCTTGGGTGGCAACTCGAATGAATTACTCCCCTGGCTTTCGTGACGAAGTGGATCGCATTGTGGGCGCTTATGGTTCTAGCGCGGCGGTGTCGTCCCCAAGCAACCCTTAAAGCAAATGGTGAGAACGTGACAGAGGTAGTGGCAGAACAAGAACAGCCGCAGGTGGCTAAGATTCCAGTGGGTATTAGCAGTTGTCTGCTCGGCGAGAAGGTGCGCTTTGATGGCCAGCATCAGCGCGATGAATTTGTTGAGAAGACCCTTGGCCAATATTTCGAGTTTCGTGCCTTCTGCCCCGAAGTTGCTATTGGGCTTGGTATTCCGCGTCGGCCCATTCGTCTTGTTGCGATTGATGATGCCGTGCGCTGTGTTTCGACGGTTGATGCCACTATCGATTACACGCAGGACCTGCGCGATACCGCGAACGAGCAGGCTTCGTGGCAGCAAGCGCTGTGTGGCTATATTCTCAAGAAATCCTCGCCTAGTTGCGGCATGGAGCGAGTCAAAGTCTACGACGGAGATCGTCCTCGACGCGATGGCGTTGGGATTTATGCGGCCACCTTGATGGAGAATTTTCCTAATTTGCCAGTAGAGGAAGAGGGGCGCCTAGGCGACCCTGTGCTGCGGGAGAATTTCATCCAACGGGTGTACGTGTTATCTCGTTGGCGGGCACTCGAGAGCGAAGGGCTGACGGTCCGGGGGCTTGTTACCTTCCACGCCCGGCATAAGCTCATCTTAATGAGCCATTGCTTGAACGCGTATCGGGCACTCGGACCACTGGTGGCCGGGGCGAATAAAGAGAATCTGCAAGATACGGCAAAGCGCTACATCAGTGAGCTCATGGCGGCCTTAAAGCATCGCGCTACCCGCGGTCGTCATGTCAACGTGCTGCAACATATCCAGGGCTATCTGAAGCAGCATCTGGATGCCGATGATAAGGCAGAGTTGAGCGACTCTATTGCACAGTATCTGCGTGCGCAGGTCCCTCTCATCGTGCCCATTACCCTGCTCAACCACTACTTCCGTAAGCACCCCAACGATTATATTCGTGACTCTTGGTATATGCGCCCCTATCCAGCAACGATGAGTCTACAGAACGATATTTGAGTCCTGCCCCGTAATGCTTTGTCTGCACCCACTGAGAGAGGCTATAATGGCGCTTTTTGCGACGCCCTAGGCCAGTGGCAGCGTGTTTAAGGCCTCGGCAGTTGGAGTGGATACAGGAAATGGCAAGCAACGCGGCAGAACGCGCTTTGGATCAAAGCGTGGACATAGAATCCTATATGTTGGATCTTGGTCGTCAGGCTCGGGCTGCTTCGCGCGTTATCGCGCGGTCCAGTACCGCGCAGAAGAACGCGGCCCTGTTGTTGATGGCAGACGCCATCCAAGCGCGTCGCGAGCCAATCTCCGAGGCCAATCAGCTAGATTTAGAGGCGGGTAAGGCAAAGGGTCTGGACAGTGCGATGTTAGATCGACTTGCCCTGACTCCTGCCCGTATCGACAATATGATAGAAGGCTTGCGACAAGTAGCTGCGCTACCCGACCCCGTTGGCGAAATCAGTGACATGCGTTTTCGGCCCTCTGGGATACAGGTGGGCAAGATGCGCGTGCCACTTGGCGTCGTGGGTATCATCTACGAATCACGCCCAAACGTGACCTGCGAAGCCGCGAGCCTATGCCTCAAGTCTGGCAACGCGGTGATCTTGCGCGGTGGCTCCGAGGCGCTGCATTCAAATCAAGCGATCGCACAATGCATCGAGATCGGCCTTTCTGCTGCCGGCATCGATCCCAATGCCGTGCAAGTTGTCGCCACTACGGATAGAGCTGCCGTTGGTAGGCTGATTACGATGACCGAGTACGTGGATGTCATTATTCCCCGCGGCGGAAAGTCTCTGATCGAGCGCATCAGTGCAGAGGCGCGAGTGCCAGTGATAAAACACTTAGACGGCATTTGCCATGTGTATATCGATGACAAAGCCGATTATCAGAAGGCGATGGATATTGCGATTAACGCGAAAACCCAGCGTTATGGCACCTGCAATACGATGGAGACCTTGTTGGTTGCGCAAGGCATTGCGGCGCGCATTCTGCCCGCATTGGCGAAAGCCTATAAGGATGCGGGCGTGGAGATGCGTGCCTGCAAGCAATCTTTGGCGCTGATGGATGGCGCTATCGCCGCGACGCCAGCGGACTGGAGCACGGAATACCTGGCTCCTATACTCGCAATCAAAATAGTGGCTGATCTGGACGAGGCGATGGACCATATCGCGCAATATAGTTCGGCACATACCGAAGCAATCGTGACCGAGGACTTCTCCCGTGCGCAGCGTTTCCTGCGTGAGGTGGACTCCAGTTCCGTGATTGTGAATGCCTCTACTCGCTTTGCCGATGGCTTTGAGTATGGGCTAGGTGCTGAGATCGGCATCTCCACCGACAAGTTGCACGCGCGTGGACCAGTAGGCCTTGAAGGATTGACCTCGCAGAAATATATCGTGCTGGGTGACGGACAAATTCGCACATAATTGGGCGCAGCGTAGTTAGGGCGATTTTTAGAGATTAGGTAGGGTATGGCAGCGAGACGCATTGGAGTTATGGGGGGCATGTTCGACCCCGTTCATCTGGGGCATCTCGAGGCGGCCAATTTGGCCATCGAGACGCTCAGCCTCGACGAGTTGCGAATGGTGCCTTGCCACGTGCCTAATCATCGCGATTCCGCCCATGCCAGCGCCGAGGATCGACTGGCGATGTTGCGACTAGCAACCGCGGATTATCATCGTGTAGTCATAGACGATCGCGAATGCAGGCGTGATGGCGTGTCTTATACCGTCGATACGCTCGCCTCGATCGCACAGGAGAATCCCGATGCCATCTTGGTGCTGGTCTTGGGAATAGACGCTTTTGCGAAACTACCCACTTGGCATCGTTGGCAAGCACTGTTCATGATGGCGCATATTTTGGTGCTCAATAGGCCAGGTGCCGATTTCGTGATCGATCCAGACTTAGAGATCGATCTCGAATGTCGCGAAGTAGCTGATGCAGAGCGTCTTTTCTGGGGAGCACAAGGCAAGATACTGCGCCTGAAGCAGCCGCAAATTGATATCTCTTCGACTGCAGTGCGCGAGCAGCTCCGCGGCAATGTTAATGCAGGGACCATTATTCCGCGCGTAGTGAAAGATTATATACAAGCACATTCGCTCTACCAAAACACTCGCCATCCAGCAGGATAGGCTCATTGAACCCGTCTTGCGGGTTTCACACTAGATAGGAATTAAGCCGGTTTGAATACTAAACAGTTATCCGCACTCGCAGTTAAAGCGCTCGAAGATATGAAGGGGCAGGACATCGTCTGCCTGAATGTAAAGAAGCTTACGCAAATCACCGACTACATGGTCATAGTGACCGGCACTTCGACCACTCATCTGCGTTCCTTAGCGGACGAGCTAGGTAAGCAAGTTAAGGCAGCGGGCGAGCCTGTGCTGGGGGACGAAGGTCGTCTCCAAGCTGAATGGATACTCGTAGATCTGGGTGGAGTTATCGTCCATATCATGCTAGCCAGAAGCCGAGCTTTGTATAGTCTCGAAGATTTGTGGAATTTTGATTCTAAGCCGGGCGAGATTCCGGTGGACCCTGCGGCCAAGGATGAAAATTAATTTAATTTCAGTGGGCACTCGCATGCCCGCGTGGGTCGAAAGTGGCATCACCGAGTACGCTAAGCGGCTACCGAGTGATTTTGCCTTCTCTGTTACCGAGGTGCCATTGGCCAAACGGGGCAAGAGTATCGATATAGAGCAGGTGATCCGGAAGGAGTCCGATGCCTTGCTCAGTCGCGTGCGACCGCAGGACTATGTGGTCGCCATGGAAGTGGAAGGTAAGGCGCTCAGCACAGAGGGTATGGCTGCGCGTATCGACGCTATTCGCATGGAAGGGCGCAACATCGCCCTGCTAGTGGGCGGGCCAGACGGCCTAGGTGCTAGCTGTTTGGCAAGAGCAGACGAGAAATGGTCGCTGTCAGCATTAACATTGCCACACCCGTTGGTTAGAATTCTCATCGCTGAACAGGTCTATAGGGCTTGGAGCATTCTTAACGCGCACCCTTACCATAGGGGCTGATAAAACTATTTGGCATTGTGACGGTCATAGAAGGGAAGCTTCCCTGAAGAGTTCATCAGCAAAGAGAAGGAAATATGGCAGAGAAATTTAAGCTGAATGATCATGAGCGTGAGACTCTGATTTTTAATGGGCGCATGATCGTCGCTGGTGTCTTTATATTTCTCTTAATTAGCTGTTTGATTGCCTGGATGGTCTACCTTCAGGTGTATCGCTATGATTACTTCGCCGCGCGCTCCGACGGCAATCGTTTGCATTCTCAATATGTGCCCCCTAACCGTGGCCTGATCTATGACCGAAACGGGGTGCTGCTTGCGGACAATCGTCCAATCTTCAACCTAACGGTAGTGCGTGAGACTGCGCAAAATCTCGATGTTTCTCTCGATTTGCTGCGCTCGGTCATCGATCTCTCTGATGATGATATCGATCAATATCGCACGCGTCAGAGTCGCCGCGCGGTTCCCCATACCTCAGTGCCACTGCGTTATCAGCTGACTGAGGAGGAGATTGCGAATATAGCGGTCAATCAACACCTACTCCCAGGAATCGCTGTAGAGGCCCAGCTGGTTCGTCACTACCCATTCAACGAAAGCTCAGCCCATGCTATAGGCTATGTTTCGGAGATCAACAAAGATGAGATGACCGCGATGTCTGTCGAAACTGCCGCGAACTATCGTGGCACGCACCAGATAGGCAAGACGGGTATCGAGAAGACCTATGAAGATTTACTTCATGGTCAGGTCGGCTATGAGACGGTCGAGAAAAACAATCGCGGACAGGTGATGCGAGTGCTCGACCGCACGGATCCGATTCCCGGTCGCGACATAGTGCTGCATATGGATGCTAAGTTGCAGATGGCAGCGGAGCGGGCATTGGGTGATCGACGCGGTGCTGTGGTGGCCATCGACCCCGCAACAGGTGGTGTTTTGGCCATGGTGAGTAAGCCTGGCTATGACCCGAACCTATTCGTCACCGGTATCAGCCGCGCCCAACTTGCGGAGCTAAATCGGTCTGGGCATACACCGTTATTCAATCGTGCCGTCGCCTCTAGGGTGCCCGGTTCCACCATTAAGCCTTTTATCGGCTTAGCAGGACTTTATAACGAGACCATCACGCCCGAGACGGAGATCTATGACCCGGGCTATTACCGGCTTCAGGGGCGCACTCGACCTTATTATGATTGGACGTGGTGGGTGGACAAGTCGGGTCATGGCGCGATCGATTTGCGTCGCGCTATCTATCAGTCCTGCAATACTTATTTTTATCAGCTAGCCGTCAATTTGGGAATCGAGAAGATCCATGACTATCTGGTGACCTTCGGTTTCGGCACTAATGCTGCTATCGACATCCCAGAGGCTAGTGCAGGCATAGTGCCCTCTGAGAAATGGAAGATGGAGAACAGGGGCGAGATTTGGTACTCCGGTGAGACACCCTATGAGGGCATCGGCAACGGCATCTTCCAGGCCACGACATTGCAAATGGCTGCAGCCGCGGCTGCTATCGCGAACCATGGCGTACTAAAGCAGCCACGTATGTTGCGCGGTACAATCGGCAGCGACGGCGAGGTGACAGACGTTATCTTCCCGGATAATGCGGCGCAGAAACAATTATTGCCCTCCCAGGAACAGATAGAGATAGTGCGTAACGCCATGGTAGATGTGGTAAACAAGCCCTATGACTCCGAGCATCGTCGTCACGAAGGCTCTGCTTATCCGGTATTGAGAGAGAGCGGTCATCCCTTGGAGTATCCCATGGGCGGTAAGTCCGGTACTGCGCAAGTCGTACAGTTTCAGGTGGATAGTGCCGGTAATCGCGACAATGGTGAGGTAGATGAGCAGTTCCGAACCCACGCCATGTTCATCGCTTTCGATGCATCGGAAAAGTCGCGCATTGCCGTGGCGGTGTTTGTCGAGAACGGTGGTGGCGGTGGGTCAGTTGCCTTCCCCGTCGCCCGCGAAGTGCTCGATGCCTATCTCGTGCCGGAAACCGAAACCTATCCCGAACTCAGTGTCGTCGCAGAAAACGACCACTAACAGCCCACTAACTTAGTCGCAACAAGGCCCAGTACTGAACATGGCAAGCCGAAGCATGAGCCGATCATTAGGGAACGATTTCTATCGTCTCACGGGAAAGCGTGGGGGGATTCGCAAATCTCTATGCCTAGATGCGCCACTTTTGCTCTCCCTATTCTGCCTCGCCGTATATGGCTTGATGGTGCTGTTCAGCGCTAGTGGCGAGAATATTACGGATGTAGAGCGTCAAGCTGCGGCTATCGTGGTGGCGTTTATCGTTATGATTGGCGTAGCTCAATTCGAAGTGGACTTCTTCCGCCGTGGCGCGCCGTTAATGTACGCAGGTGGTATTGGCGTGCTGATCATCGTGCTTTTATTTGGCAGCGAAGTGAATGGCGCTACTGCTTGGCTGGACCTTCCAGGCTTGCCCAGTTTTCAGCCCTCTGAGCTCGAGAAATTCCTAGTTCCAATGATGCTAGCTTGGTATATGTCGTCGCGCTCTTTGCCGCCACGCTTCCGGGATTTGCTCGTATGCGGGTTGATCATCATGCTCCCAGCCATGCTGATCTTAATGCAGAACGATACGGGCACGGCACTGATGGTGGCGATGTCAGGAGTCTTCGCAATACTGTTGGCAGGCATTAGCTGGCGCATCGTGATCTTTTGCGCGACCTTGGTCATCATGGCGTCGCCGGCGTGGTATATCTTCCTCGCCCAGGCTCACCAGAAGAACCGCATACTCACATTCTTCGATCCTTATCGCGATCCCACGGGGGCAGGATACAACATCATTCAATCGCAGATCGCGATTGGCTCAGGAGGTTTGCAGGGCAAGGGCTGGCTCAATGGTGCTCAGTCCCAATTGGACTTCATTCCCGAGAGCAATACCGACTTCATTCTCGCCGTGCTTGCCGAAGAGTTTGGCCTTTTGGGGGTATTGATTCTAATTGGGCTCTATGTCGCCGTGCTGGCTCGCGGTTTCTACATCGCCCTGACAGCGCAAGATACCTTCAGCCGTTTATTGGCGGGCAGCATCATCTTGACCTTCTTCTTTTATGCCTTTGTTAATATGGCCATGGTGTCAGGTTTGATGCCGGTGGTTGGGCTACCATTGCCGTTGGTCAGTAAAGGGGGAACTTCCATAGTCACCCTGCTAATCGGTTTTGGGATATTAATGTCTATTCATACGCATAAACGTGTGTTACCTCGATAACATATTGATTATAATGCCGAATATTCTACATTTTAGGGAGATTTTTGAGTGTTGACCGAGTCGCGATTTCTCAAAGGCACCACCATCTCTGCCATTGTCATACTACTCGCTGCTTGTGGTAGTTCTCCTAACAGTACGACATCGTCCTCTGCCACAGCGCCTATGTCGGCATCCGATGCTTATCAGGCAAGTCGCTACAATATTCAGCAAGATCGGGGTCCATCTCAATCGCTTGACCTCGCTCAGGTCCGCGAGGTAATCCCCATGTTGGAACCTCGCACTCTTGCTGGCAACAAAAGCCCCTATACGGTCAACGGCAAGACTTATCGAGTGATGCAATCCGAGCAAGGCTATAGTGAGCGTGGTTTCGCCTCTTGGTATGGCGAGAAATTTCATGGTCATAAGACCTCCAATGGCGAGATCTATGACATGTTTCAACTCTCCGCAGCGCATAAGAGCATGCCGATTCCCGGCTTCCTGCGCGTGACGAATCTGGAGAATAATCGCAGCATAGTGGTGCGCGTCAACGATCGCGGGCCCTTTCATAGTGAGCGCATCATCGACCTCTCTTTTGCCGCAGCCTATATGCTGGGATTCGATAATAAAGGCACCGCAATGGTGGAAGTAGAGGCAATCGTCCCCACAATAGCGGCTACTAGAGAGAACTCGCCACCCCCTAGCCCAGTCCTGTTGGCTCCCCAATCGGCCGGAGGCGCTATTTTGCAGGTAGGGGCCTTCTCAGATTTCCAGGCGGCGCAGCAGTTGTCTATGCAATTGCAGAAAATGACATCAAGACCGGTATTTATTCGGTCTGTTGAAATAGGGGAAGAGCGCGAATTGATTCACCGTGTACGTGTTGGGCCGATACCCAGCGCTGACGAGATTGGCCGCATTACCGATAGTGTTGTTGCTGCTGATTTGGGAAGACCGTACACTGTTCGCGAATGATAAGATAATGGCATTAACGCCGCAGTAGACAAGCTAATTCGAGGGACTAAACGAGTGAAGATGCAGGAGAAAGTGATGGCAATGACTGGATGTCCGACAACAGGTTCGCAGACACTCGGGTCGCGCGTGCGACAGGCGAGTTCACCCTTATTGACGGCGGTCGCCCTCGTTTCCACATTGTTTGTTAGCGCCCAGAGTATCGCGCAAGTTCCTGCCACCGAGGCAATTATTCCGCGCCCGCCACAGATCGCGGCTAGCAGCTACATCCTGCTCGATGCGGTAACGGGCAAGGTCATCGTGGAAGAGAACTCCGATGTGCAGCTGCCACCGGCCAGTCTCACCAAGATCATGACGGCTTATATTGCCGAGGTCGAGATCGACAATGGCAATATGAGCTTGGACGATGAAGTTCATATTAGCGAGAAAGCGTGGCGGACTCAGGGTTCCAAGATGTTTGTCGACGTCAACAGTAACGTCCGCGTAGAAGACTTGCTGCGTGGCATCATCATTCAATCTGGCAACGATGCTAGTGTTGCCATGGCCGAGCATATTGCTGGCAGCGAAGACGCCTTCGCAGACATGATGAATCAACATGCCCAACGCCTAGGAATGTCGAATACCTTCTTCATGAATTCTAGTGGTTTGGACACCGAAGATCGATACAACATAATGTCTGCTCGGGATCTCTCGACCTTGGCACGTGCAACGATTCTCGAACATCCTGCTCACTACTCCATATACGCGGAGCGTGAGTTCACCTACAACGGCATTCGCCAGCCTAATCGCAACACTTTGCTATTTCGTGACCGTAATATCGACGGCATGAAGACTGGCTGGACGACGGCGGCGGGTTACTGCCTAGTTGCCTCTGGAGAGCGCGATGGTATGCGCCTGATCTCCGTAGTGATGGGAACGGCGAGCGAAGATGCCCGCGCCACTGAAAGTCAAAAATTGATGACCTATGGCTTTCGTTATTTCGAGACTAGCAAGCTTTATGATGCAGGCGACTTATTAAGCAGCAGCAAAGTGTGGTCAGGTAAAGAGAACTCAGTGGAATTGGGCATGACCGAGGAAGTGGTCGCCACTATCCCTCGCGGTCAAAGCGGCTCGTTGCAAGCGACACTGAATATCGACGAAACCATTACCGCGCCTATCGAGCTCGGCCAAGTACTGGGTACCGTGCAAATCAGCTTTGGCGATGAGATTATCTACGAAGGCAATGTGGCAGCTTTGCAAGCTGTTGAACGCGCTGGATTTTTAAAGCGTTTCATCGATTTCTTGACGATGTTTTTCACCAACCTATTTAGTTAAACGGCGCCTTTATGAGCGATGTTAAAATGCCCAAGATTGAGTTCCCTTGCGCATATCCGATTAAGGTGATGGGGCTGGCGAGCGTTGACTTTCAACAAGATATCCTCGCTCTTGTGCAGCGACACGCGCCTGAAGTGGGTGAAGAGCATGTAAAGGTGCGCCCAAGCAACAACGGTAATTATTTAGCAATTACCGTCACTATTGAAGCAACAGGCATCGATCAGTTGAGCGTATTGTTTGAGGACCTTAAGGCGCATTCCAGCGTCAAGATGGTGTTATGAGTTCGCCCGACAGCGCTCCTCTGCAGAGGCCCAAGCAAGCTCTTGACCCGGCCCCCTCGGCAGCCTCCCCGCGAAGAATGTCCCACCCCTTGCAGGTTCGACACTTGGGCTCGGAATTAGGGGCTCATCAAGCTAGCGCTGTTTGGTCTGCGCTGGATTATGTGCCGGTTTGGGAGTCGATGCGCAATTTCACTGCGGCGCGCACTGAGCAGACCCCAGACGAGATTTGGTTACTCTCTCATAAGAGCGTCTTTACCCAAGGGCAGGCGGGTAAGGCAGAGCATGTGCTGCTCCCTGGGCAGATTCCTGTTGTGCAGATCGATCGCGGGGGCCAAGTGACTTATCACGGGCCAGGCCAACTCGTTGCCTATATTTTGGTCGATGTCCGGCGCAGCGCAATCGGTGTGCGGGAACTAGTAGAGCAGTTGGAACTTAGTGTTATCGATGTCCTTGCAAGCTACGGAGTGTGTGCGCAGAGTCAGAGAAAGGCTCCCGGCGTCTATGTAAATGGTGCTAAAATCGCCGCTCTTGGCTTGCGCATACGACAGGGTTGCTCTTACCACGGGCTAAGTTTCAATATCGATATGGATTTGACCCCTTTCGCCCGGATTAATCCTTGTGGCTATGCGGGTTTAGAGGTCACGCAGTTGCGCGATCAGATCGACACTCCTCTACACCGTGACGCCCTAATGACGGAAGCGGCCCAGCGCTTAGTGCAGGTGCTGCACAAGAGGCTAGGATATAGCGAGTTTGTAGAGACTCGCGAGACACTATAGTGAATAGCAAAGGTAAATAGAGACATTATGCCCGATCAGCCAAGACGCAATGTATTGATAGAAGGTGAGAAGCTTCGCGGCGCACAGAAGGTTGCGCGCATCCCCGTGAAGGTAATTCCGACGGTAGACCTGCTGAAGAAGCCGGACTGGATCCGCGTGAAAATCCCCGCTTCGCCGAAGATCAATAGCATTAAAGAGAAGCTCCGCGAGCACAAGCTGGCCTCGGTATGTGAGGAAGCCTCTTGTCCTAATCTGGGCGAGTGTTTCAGCAACGGAACCGCTACCTTCATGATCATGGGTGAGATATGCACGCGCCGTTGTCCCTTCTGCGATGTCGCGCATGGCAAGCCTAAGCCTCTCTACGAAGATGAACCACGCGAGTTGGCCGAGGCCATCTCCGAGATGGAGCTGCGCTATGTGGTGATCACCTCTGTGGATCGCGATGACTTGAAAGACAGTGGTGCCCAACATTTTGCCAATTGCATTAGTGAGGTTAGACGCCTTAGTCCCGAGATTCAGATCGAGGTGCTAGTGCCAGACTTCCGCGGACGCATGGAGATCGCGCTGGATATCCTCGAGAAGACTCCTCCGCACGTGTTCAATCACAATCTCGAGACAGTGCCGCGACTCTATCGCCAAGCGCGACCAGGTGCGGACTACAAGTGGTCCCTAGAATTGCTGCGCCGCTACAAAGAGCGGGTTCCTTCCGTTATGAGCAAGTCAGGCCTGATGTTAGGCTTAGGCGAAACTAAAGAAGAGGTTATGGAGGTTATGCGCGACCTGAAGGCTCACAATGTCGATATGGTGACCTTGGGGCAGTATCTCCAGCCGAGCCGCAACCATCTAGCAGTGAGTCGATTCGTGCATCCCGATGAGTTCGAAGAGCTAAGGGTGTACGGAGAGGCACTGGGCTTTACCCATATTGCCAGTGGCCCCCTCGTGCGCTCCTCCTATCACGCAGACAAACAAGCCAAAGGCGAAGAAATATAAACTCGTACTGACCGCTTATACGATAGTTCAGAAGAACTAGGCATTCGGTCTGCGAGCAGCAAAATATTTAGGAGTAAACATGGACGGACTATATAAAGCTGCGCGCACTGTATTGCTTGGTACTGCGCAATGCCTAGTGCTTCTGCTCGTTATGGGCGCAAGCGCTCAAGCGAATACCATCGTTCGAGTTAGCACTACTTTTGGTGATTTCTCCTTAGAGTTATTCGATACTGCCACACCTGTGACGGTGCAAAACTTTCTCAATTACGTGAATCGTGGTGCCTACAACGGCAGTTATTTTCATCGTTTGGAGAGAAATTTTGTGTTGCAAGGCGGTGGCTATCGCTTCATCACGCCCAGTGGAATCGCTACAATACCCACCGACCCGCCCATAGTGAATGAATTCGGTGAATCGAATGTCCGCGGGACCGTGGCCATGGCGAAAGTGGGTGGTAATCCAGATAGCGCGACAAGTCAGTGGTTCGTTAACCTTGCTGATAATTCCGCTAACTTGGATGCGCAGAATGGCGGTTTTACGGTGTTCGGAAGAGTCCTCGGCGACGGCATGGTCGTGTTAGATAGGATCAATGCATTGGATGTGTACAGCCTTACGGGTACGCAGCAAACTGCGCTTCCACTTTATAATCTCGGAACTTCATCAAGCCTTACCGCCGCGAATCTTGTCAGCATGAACTTGGAAGTTGTGCAACGCTATAGTTCCGCATTGAATGTATTCGAATCGACCTCTGGTTTATTAACGCTAACCGTAGATGGAGGAGAGGCAATCGGCAGGTACAGCTTGAACCTTTCACTTATTGAGGAACAGCCAAGCATTAAATTCCGATTGAATCCTGACAGTATGGTGCTGCTTGCAATTAATCCGATTGGGAGTGCGCAATTTTTGAGTGCTAACAATCAGCTACTTGTGCCTAGTCTGGAGCTGAATATGAACGGGGATGTTTCGATGATTAGTAATGTTGTATTGCAGCTGGACGATGCAGACAGTTGGACTTTTACTCTTAAGTCTTACGATCAATAAAAGGCGGTTTCGAGTCGCCTTGCGTAATTTGACAGTTGGTCAATTGAAAATAGTGTATTTAGGAGTTTAGATGTTAAGAATACGAAACGCTGCGCGCATCTTCTTGCGCAAGATTGCGCTAAGCCTGATGCTGTTATTGAGCATTAGCGCCATTGCGCAAGCCAATACCATCGTACGTGTGAGCACTACTTTCGGTGATTTTTCAATAGAACTATTTGATACAGCCACCCCCGTTACGGTACAAAATTTCCTCAATTATGTGAATAGTGGGGCTTATAACGGTAGTTTCTTCCACCGCTTGGAAAAAGACTTTGTTCTGCAGGGCGGGGGATATCGCTTTGTGCCTTTTGAAGGGCCTATCGAGATCCCGACGGCTTCGCCAATCGTGAACGAATTCCAGGAATCGAACGTGCGCGGCACAGTGGCGATGGCCAAAATAGGCACCGATCCGGATAGTGCAACTAGCCAATGGTTCGTGAATATAGGCGATAATTCGGGAAATTTGGACACCCAGAATGGTGGCTTTACGGTGTTTGGTCGCGTGCTCGGCGATGGAATGACCGTTTTGGATACCATCAATGCACTCAATGTCTATGATCCTGCTCCTAATTCAATTACACCGTTCAACGCTTTGCCTCTACACAATGTGCAGGACTTTGTATCGAATATAACGGCCGCCAATTTTATTACCATGAACGTCGAAGTTATGCAGCGTTATAGCTCCTCCTTGAGTGTCTTTGAGTCGAGTTCGGGGCTTCTTCTTACTACCGTTGATGGTGGAGAGACACTTGGCACTTATAGCCTTAATTTGACGCTGGTAGAAGATCAGCCCGAGGTGAAATTCCGCTTAAACGGCGATAGTCTAGTACTCCTTGGCAACAAGCCCGACGGTCGTAGCACGTTCTCAGATACTGATAATAAACTGCGTATCCCTAGTTTAGAACTCAATATGAATGGCAATATTTCAGTTATCCGCAATGTGGTTTTGAGACTGAGTGATGCAAGTAATTGGATATTTACGCTCGAGTCATACGACCAATAATTAGAATAAAGAAGAAGGGGGGCTAGGAAATGGCTGCAGCGAGGGGAGAGTTCAGTTCGCGTTTTGGCTTCTTGATGGCCGCATCCGGCTCCGCGGTGGGGCTCGGCAATATCTGGGGTTTTCCTACCAATGCCGCGAGTAATGGCGGTGCAGCCTTTCTCTTCATGTATCTATTCATGGCCTTCACGCTTGCCTATCCGGCGCTGATGGCCGAGCTCATCATCGGGCGACATACGCGTTCGAACGCGGTCGGAGCGCTGCGACAATTATCCAGAGGCCCGTTGACCAAGAAGCTAGCCAATTTCGTTGGTTTTGCAGGCATAGTCACCGTAAGTCTTATCCTAAGTTTCTACGCTATCGTTAGTGGCTGGATGCTCGCTTGGCTATTGAACTCTTTTGCTACGATGGCTGGAATGGAATCCGCTTCCACTTGGCTAACAAGTGATGGCGAGACTCGCAATGCTATTTTCTCCATTATATTCATGTTGTTAACGGTTGTTGTGATTAGCGCAGGCGTGCGCGATGGTATCGAAAAGTGGGCCTCGCGGCTGATGCCAGCGCTCATCATTATTCTGTTTATGCTGATTGTCTATGTGCTGACTTTAGAAGGCGCGATGGACGGTTTGCGCGCCTATCTCGTGCCTGATTTTAGTCGTGCGTTGCAGCCGGGCCTGATTATTAGTGCGCTCGGGCAAGCCTTCTTCTCGCTCTCTCTCGGTGTAGGCACAATGTTGATCTACGGCTCTTATCTAAGCAGCAAAGAGAACTTGCCAGCAGTGGGAACCCTGGTGGCGCTATTGGATACCGGCATAGCCTTTCTAGCTGGCTTGCTGATACTGCCTTCGATGTATGTCGCATTGGCCAACGGGGTGGAGATCTTTGACGCCAGTGGGGCACTAGTAGCGGGCCCTGGTCTTATCGTGGCGGTCTTACCTGCCTTGTTCGAAACTATGGGCAGCGCCGGGGTATTTGTCGCGCTGGCATTCTTTATTCTCATGACCATCGCATCACTCACCTCGTCGATCTCCATGTTGGAGGTGCCAGTGGCTTATGTGGTGGAGACTTTCGATACGGGGCGTCGCAAGGCAACGCTATTGATTGGGGGCATGGTCACGATTATTTGCCTCGTGATTGTATTTAACTTCAATAGCCTATTCGATTTGGTGGTCAACGCGACAACTGAGTTCAGTCAGCCTCTTTTAGGGCTGTTCTTTGCCGTTTTCGTAGGCTGGGTATGGAATCGCAACGGCGTGTTGCAGGAGATCCAGAAGGGTTCTCCTGAAGTTGAGCACTCATTCTTTTGGAAGGTGTGGCCGTTCTATATTCGCTTCGTCTGCCCAATAGCGATATTGGCAGTCTATATTCAGATTATATTCTTCTAAGCTTTTAAGTAGCTTCTTAGAACTTCGCCACCATTTGACAGAAGCGCTCAATCTCTTCATGAGTATTGTAATAGTGTATTGAGGCGCGATTGATGTCGCCTAGCCCGCGTTTGACTAGGTCTAACTGATTGCTGGCTAAACGCGCCACCGAAGTATTCATTCCCTTGGCACGCAACCCCTCCTGCAGACTCGCAGCGGCAATTCCTTTCTTGCTGAAGGTGACGATGCCGCTCAGCGGCTCGCCATGTTCATGTACATTCACCCCCGCTATGGTGCCGAGTGTCTCTCGTAGCGCGGCGCCTAGTTCGCCAACTCGAGACTCGATCGCAGGCATTCCAATCTTGAGCGCATAGTCGACGGCAACCCCAAGACCAATCTTTCCTGCGACATAGCACTCCCAGTTCTCGAAACGCCTTGCGTCATCACGGAATTCATATGTATTGGCCGAAATCCAATTGGCAGAGTGCAAGTCAACACAGGCGGGCTCTAGCTTTGACATACTTGATCTGCGCATATAGAGAAAGCCAGTGCCGCGTGGGCCACGCAGGTACTTGCGACCAGTGCCTGTGAGCATGTCGCAGCCTAATTCATCGACGTTGAGATCTATCTGTCCAGCTGATTGGCAGGCGTCGAGAAGGTAGAGAATATTGTGGGCTCGTGCGAGCTCACCAACTTTCGCCGCTGGGTGAATGACGCCGCTTTGGCTCGGAGTATGAGTGAGGGCGATTAACTTAACGCGGGGATTTATAGCGGCCTCTAATTGCTCGAGATCGATAATGCCGGTGTGATCATTGGGGATGACGTCAATCTTTACCCCTTGTCGTTTGGCCATATGGAGTAGGGCGAGGAAGTTGCTGGCATATTCGGATTGTCCGGTGAGGATAATGTCACCCGCCGCAAACGGAATTGCATTGAACAGGCTATTCCATGCGTGAGTTGCGTTCTCAGCGTAGGCGATCTCCGACACCTCACACGCTAGCAGTTGAGCGAAGGCGTCGTAGAAGTTGTTGATCTGCCCCTCGGCCAAGTTAGCGGCTTCATAGCCCCCTAGGCGTTGTTCATTTGCTAGGTGAGTAAGGACCGCTTCGGTCACTGCAAGTGGGGCCAGTGCCGCCCCGGCGTTGTTAAAGTGGATCAAATCTGCACAGGCAGGCGTATCGTTGCGTAGGGTACTAATATCGATGCTCATTGAATGTAGTCTCTTTATTACTCTTGGTCCGCCGCTGCGCCTTGCTTATCAAATTGCGCTTCGGTACATTGCCCAGCTATTCCCATCTGAGTAGGGACTTCGAAACGGAAGCGATGCCCCTGACTCTTACTCTGACACTATCATTTAGCTCTTGCGGAGAGAACACTATGCTTAAGATTTATGGCGCGAGCACATTTAATGCCACGAAGGTCCTTTTTACTGCAGAAGAATTAGGGCTAAGCTTCGACTATATCCATTTGGATTTCGCGGCGGGAGATCATAAAAGTGCTGAGCATCTGGCGCGACACCCATTGGGGAAAGTGCCGGCGATCGAGCACGATGGTCGTTATCTCTTCGAAAGTGCATCTCTTTGTCGCTATCTTGCAAATATCTCCTCTAAGAAACTGTACTCGGCAGATCCTTACGAAGCGGCACAGATTGATCAGATGATCGACTTAACTTGCCACCATGCGGGGCGCTGGTTGGCGGTGTATTTCTATCAAGAAGTCGTAATGATGAAGTACTACAAGAAGGAAGCTGATGAGAAGGCGATTGCAGAGGCGAAGGGCTTTCTAGATCAACAACTGCCTTTCCTTGAGAAGACGCTCGCTGCAAACGAGTATCTGTGTGGTAAGCAACTCACGATTGCCGATACCGTCGCATTTCCCTACTTTCAAGCCTGTCAGAGCACGTCTGTAGCATTGGATAGCTATCCGGCAATCCAAAGCTGGATAGCTAAGCTGTCGCAGCGTCCAAGCTTTAAGAAAGCCCTGGCGCTAATGCCGCAATAAAGACCTTATCGCTGTTGAGGGCGTCTGCTACAAGCCGGGCCCTCAGCGGTGATTAGATAAAGACCCCGCACTCTATTCCAATACGTGGAAATACACGCACTGCGCCGTTATATCTTGGCGAATCGTAAAACCACCCTTCTGCAAATCGATGGCCTTGAACAAGGCCTTGTACTCAGCTTTCAGCGAGTTGTAGATCACCTCCTGAATGATCAGGATGTTGAAATGCTGTAGTCCCTTTAGGGCTGCAGCATCGTTGATGATCTTCGCGATAGAGGGGTGCTTTCTAATCTCTTCATAACGGTAGGCCTGAATCAGGGCTTCACCGAACAAATCATATGACTTGATGCCGCTGCTCTGGAACGTGCCCTGCACAGAGTTGAAGGCCAGTCCCATTGCGCCTTTAATCGGCGTGGCATATCCGAAGCGCCTGACCTCTTCATTGAACGCCTTGAACATGATCAGGGCTGTAGAGATGGCGTGATCTGCCAATGAATTGGGGTCGTCAGCAAGAAACGGGTAGCCTATCGAGCTGATAAAGCCATCCCCAGTCTCTTTTAACCGGAAAGCTCGAGACTTAAGGGGGTTGTGCTGATAACCCATCATGCAGATCTGAGAGAAGGCTCGGAACACGTCGAGAAAGAATGATTTGGTACGCTCGTGTTTTATCTCGCTCGAGTTCTGTACATCGAAGACGTTGATAATAGCGCGGCCTTTCTCAACCGGCATCGTGTCCTCAAGCTGGTCACCAGACTTGATCATCTCCAGTTGGTGAGGGTAGACCAATTTGGAGAGCTGATTGTATAAGTGCTGGCGAGTATCCGCGTCTATCGACTTATAGTAGAAGCGCGTCTGGATACGCGAGAAGAACAGCCAGCTAAAAATGCTGCCGGCAAGAAAGCCTTGCGCCAGCTGCACAAGGTTTGTGGCCAAGTATTGCTCGTTTACAAGATAGACCAGCGTGGTAAAGACGATGGTGAACAATACATTGCGTACGAAGGTCACCCGATAACTCGTGTGATAGGAGAACGCAGTCACCATCAACAGACTGAAATTGAGTTGCCCCGAAAGTGCCAAGAACAGCTCTGACTGTGTTGCTAGGGAATCTTGAGGCTCGAAAACATATTTGAGAGTCAGGCAGAAGCCAAAAATCGTCGTTAAACACACTAAGTCCATTACAGTTCTTGAGTGTTTGTCCACAGCCGAAAAAAGAAGGCTAGAGACCGGGAATAGAAAAATTAGCAGTATAGGAGCTGCATAAGTGAAAAGAGTGTTGAATGCGTATGGGTTGCCACTAGCGGAAAGATTCAAGTAAGTGAGCAATGAAGATATTATGAATAACACGCCCCCCGATTTTCCGGGCCAGCTCGTTAGCGCTCGTGAGGCTTCGTCCCTCAGCTCGTCCCTAAATTCCTTGACATGCTCTCGGCAGTAAGCCGAATATTTATCTGAATTCATTATTCATTCTAATGTACTTGCGTCAATTTAGAGCTGGCGAAACGGAAAAACCCCGTCATAATAATGGGGGTTCGCGTTTTTTGCCGATCCCGAGAGTGGCGTGATTATACAGTAATAGGGTAGGGCGGCAATTCTAGGTACCTTGCTAACACTTGAATAAGCATGTTCTAGTTCACAATCCAGAGCATTCGTTTCTGGTCATCGCATTGCCATATTGACGGGTAGAGTGCCTACGTTGAGGCGCTAGATCCATCGGCAATTGTTTTCCGCACATAACAAGTAAGCAGAGTTTTCTATGTCTATATCTATCGTTTTGTATATCGCTATTGTCCTGAGCTTGATCTGGGCGCGCCTTCGTTTTTTCAAAATGACTTCCGGAACTCCGCGGCTTAGTGCGCTTCTGTACGATGCAACCGTCGCTACTCAGATCATAACAACGTTGATATTAATGTTTACGACAAGCGGCAAAAGTTTGCCGCTTGTAGCGGCAAGTATTTTCCTTTATGCGCTCTCATTATTTTTATTTTGGTGGTCAATATTCACTGCGAAAAAACTCGATTTCGCGTTCAGTAACGAAGTTGGAAGTATTGTAACAACGGGTCCATTTCGAATAGTGAGGCATCCATTTTATAGCTCTTATATTTTGGCCTGGCTCAGTAGCACTTTCTTGTTTAACTCCTTGATATTGTGGATTACACTTGCTTACTTAATAGCCTTTTATTTTCTTTCTGCGCGGAAAGAAGAGGGGGTTATCTTGAAAAGCGTGTACTCAAAAGAGTATAGAAAATATATTCAAAATGTAGGAATGTTCCTACCTAGGATTAAAAATGGAAGCGATCAAGTTCAAGACTCTGACGGTGGAAAGTGAGATTGAAACCTATCTGAAAAAATTCGAAGGCTTTGTTGGTGTAAGGCTTCCTTATGATTACGCAACGCGAAGCAAGATCGTCGGTGTGTTCAGAGGGAGTGAGATGGTCGGCGGATATATGATCGTCACAAAACCGGAGTTCAGAAGCTTGATGTTTGTGCCTGATACTGTGAAAAATTCACACGCATTTTTCCAGAACGACTCGTACGAAATGATGGAGGTTAACGGGGTTTGGATTAGCCCGGCTGTTAAGTCTGCACTCGAGAACTACCGTATTTGGTTCCATTTGCTCAAGAGCATGTTCTTCGCGCGCAAGCAATACGTCCTTTTAATGGCAGATCTGCGCAATGGCAATGTGCGTAATCTGCATAGCCTACTCAATCCTGAGCTGCTGTATGAGGGTCCTCCCATGTTGAAGGCGGGTACGACAAGCCACTCGACTATCCGTGTGAGTGTGACCACTAGATGGCAGATACTGTTCAATCTACCGAAGTACTACATGACCTTTCGTGAAAGAGCGCGTCGCTCTAACAAGCGCGCCAAGGTACGTGCGTTTGGCCGCATGGCCCGTGAGGCAGAGGCTCAGTCCTAAGGGCTAGAGCAGTTTGAGAACACGCTAGTAAGTCCTGAGTGCGAATTCGCTGCGTGCTCAGGGCTTATGTTTCCCGCACTACGAAGTAGTCTGCGAAGCCCCTGCGAGGCCGACTCTGCGCTTGCGCAAGCCCCTGCATTGGGTCAGACTAGTCCCTAAGCGAATCGCGGCTAGAGCCGCTGTTGAGCCCTTCTTCAGGCATTTTCAGGTGCCTTTTACAAACGCGCAGAAGCGTGTCGCTAGGAGTAACGAGTTGAACCAGGACAAGCTACGCAGCCTTTTGGCACAGTTGCAAAAAGAATTAGATAACGGCGTGACACTCGATAACGAGACGATCGCGTTGCTGAAGAAATTAGATAGAAATGTCGATGCAATGATCGAGTCAGCAGGAAACGACAACGCACCCGTTATGGACGATGCGATTGCATTGGAGGCCCGTTTCGCTGTGGATCACCCAGTTGCCGAACGTGTCATAAGAGAGTTGATCGACACGCTGGGCAAAATGGGCATTTGAGCCCCTCAGGGCTCGCTAGCGCTATTCTTTGTTGAAATGAAGAGATAGATGCTCATCCACCTGTATCGCCTTGTCACGAGCCTGCTCCGCAGCGATATAGGCATCTGCCTCCTCCTGCTTACAAACTCCTTCCTCAACAGCCTTTGTCGCCAACGTTGTCAGTGGCAGATCTTTGGCTAAGTCGCCCTCTTTTATCGCCTTGCGTATAGCATCTCTAGTGGGCTTAGTGGCGATCACCTGCATGAATGCACTCTCTACGATGAATGCGGGATCGTCTGCTTCGCTGCCGATATAGGCAAAGCGTGTGATGCGCTCGCGCAGTTCGTTGTCGCTCCACATCGTTTGCACGATTTTGTGATCGAGCTGGTCGCTAGGGCGCTTGTAGGCATCACCCCATGGGAACACGACTCGTTTCAACAGTATCGCCACTGGGCGGTTCGACAAGTTGGCAAAGAAGTCGTTGAACGCGCGCTGACACTCATACAGTGACAACTCGATATTCCATTGTACGTAAGGAAGGTCAGCCTCATTGCGCTGATAGTTCTCATAGTAGCGCAGCACTGTAGATGCCAGATAAAGTTGACTCAGTACGTCCCCAAGTCGTGCCGAAAGTCTTTCTTTGCGCTTGAGCTCGCCACCGAACATCAGCATCGAAATATCTGACACTAATGCTAGTGCAGAACTCATTCGCGTTAGCTGCTGATAATAGCTAGCGCTGCTGCCACTTACGGGGCGTGCAGCAATCAAGCCTCCACTAAGGCCTAGGCTAAAGCTGCGCACAAAGTTGCTGATGCCGTAGCCGATATGGCGGAAAATTAGGCTGTCGAATTCGCGCAAGCCTGCGGCCTCATCTGGGTTCTTTGCGGCCACCATTTCCCGTGCAATAAAGGGGTGGCAGCGGATCGCACCCTGCCCAAAAATCATCAGATTTCTAGTAAGAATATTCGCACCCTCTACCGTGATCCCGATGGGCATACTCATATACGCATGGGCGAGATAGTTCGCCGGACCCATTATGAGGCCTCGACCGGCATGCACATCCATTGCGTCCTGAATCACGATTCGGGACTTTTCGGTCATATGATACTTGGCAATTGCCGAAACAACGGCCGGTTTGATGTGATTATCGACTGCTCCAGCAGTAATTATTCGCGCCGCTTCGAGTTGATAGGTATGCCCGGCAATGCGGGCGAGTGCTTCTTCCACTCCCTCAAAATTGCCGATTGCCAAATTGAACTGTGTACGTAGGCGTGCATAGGCGCCAGTTAGCCGATAGCTAAGCTTGCCAGTGGCTGTGCTCAAAGCGGGAAGGGAGATCGCGCGGCCCTCCGAGAGGCATTCGACCAACATGCGCCAACCCTGGCCCGCTTGCTCAACGCCACCGATGATCCACTCTAGGGGAATGAACACATTTTCGCCGCGGGTAGGACCGTTCATGAAGGTCATGCCCATCGGGAAGTGGCGATGGCCAATCTGCACACCCTCATGGCTGGTGGGAATTAGGGCAACGGTAATGCCGCGCTCTTCTTCTTCACTCAATAGATGCTCGGGGTCGTACATCTTGAAGGCGAGGCCTAATACCGTCGCCACGGGAGCAAGCGTGATATAGCGCTTATTCCACGTTATGGAGATACCAATACATTCCTTGCCCTCGAACTGACCTTTGCAGACGATACCGGTGTCGGTCATTGCCCCTGCGTCACTGCCAGCCTCAGGACCGGTCAACGCGAAACAGGGAATATCCTCACCACTGGCGAGGCGAGGAAGATAGTGTTGGCGCTGCTCATCGGTGCCATATTTCATCAGCAGTTCAGCGGGTCCGAGGGAGTTTGGCACCATGGCTGTGACTGCAGCGCTAGCGCTTCGCGTGGCGATCTTAGTGACGATAGTTGAGTGCGCAAGCGCGGAGAAACCGAGGCCGCCATATTCCTTAGGTATAATCATTCCAAAGAACTTCTCTTTCTTGAGGTACTCCCAAGCCTGTGGGGATAAATCCTTGTCGATGTGGACGATATCCCAGTCGTTTAGCATCTCGCAGAGGGTCTCCGTTTGCTTCTCTAGGAAGGCATTCTCTTCCTTGCTGAGCTCGGGAAATGGAATTGCGAGCCATTCCTTCCAGTTTGGGGCGCCCTTAAATAGGTCAGCATCCCACCAAGTATCCCCCGCTTCCAAGGCTTCCTGCTCTGTGTCGCTCATAGGGGGGAGGACGCGTTTGAAGAACTCAAACACGGGGCGAGATAGGCGCTCGCGGCGCAGATTATCTTCGAAATAGAATAGTGCGACTCCTATTAGTAGTAGCCATAGGAGCCATGCGATGCCGCCGTACCAGGTCATCGTTATCAGCGCCACCGCAATGCAGCCAAGTATCGTCCCCATACGGGCGCGCTGATACGCGAGTACCCAAATCACCGCTAAGATTACGAGAAGTTGCATCAATGTCGACATGGATAGCTCCGTCAATTGTTGGTTGGGTGTTTTGCAAGCGCACAATGGCTGAGGCTTGATTGTTCAGGAGGGTTTGCTTTGCGCTAGCCTTAAGATAGCACCGACTGAGGCAAAATGTGATGACCACTTAAGCGCAAGACTAATTGTGTCAGTTCGCTCCAAGGGTCGGCAGGGGATAAGCCCTTCACCGCAAGATCGATACGTCTCGCATCGCCAAGCATCGTCTCCAACTCTTTAAGACTAGTACGCTGCACGGCCTGACTTAGTTCTTTTTCGTGGTTGCGCCTCACGCCCTCGCTCTTCATGGCTTGGCCAAGACTCTGGCCCCGCGCCACATGATGGGAGACAGCTACGAGGCGGCGCAACTCAGCGCTAACAGCGCCAAGGAGCTGTAATATCTCGGTTCCTTCGGCGCGCAGTCCGTTGACAATCTTAATGCTGCGGCGCGCATCGCCGCTTAGGGCCGCATCTATAAGATTGAAATTGCTATAGCGTGAGCTGTCAGCTACCAGACTCATAATATGCTTGCGATCTATATGAATCTTCTTGTCACGAGAAGCACCTGTGAGCACCGCTAATTTTTGAATCTCTTGATCTGCGGCTAGGAGATTACCCTCAACGCGTTCTGCTAAAACTGCAATGGCATCGGGGTCGGCGCTCATGCCCGCACTTGCCATGCGATTGCGTATCCAAGCGGGGAGTTTGTCGGCATAGATCGGCCACACCGTGACGAAGACTCCGGAAGACTCTAATGCCTTGAACCATTGAGTGTTCAAGGCCGCAGGCTCTACTCGTGGGCTCACTAGTATCAGCACATTGTCAGGATTAGGGGATTGCAGATACTGTTTAAGTGCGGCCTTGCCGGCGTCATCTAGTTTTGCCGAGCTAAGGCGCAGCTCTATAATCTTCTTGTCGGAGAAAAGCGACATACTATTGCCAGACTGCAGTAGGGATTGCCAATCGAAACTTCGATCGACGAACAATAGCTCCCATTCGCTAAAACCTTGCTCGCGCACACGGGTCCGCAGCAGGGTTAGTGTCTCCTGCACTAAGAGCGTTTCGTCGCCAGCAATCCAATAGAACGGTGCAATTTTGGAGCCGCTGGATTGCGCAATTTGATCGGAGTTTATTCTCACTAATCGGCCCCAGCAGATTGGGTGGAGGTCACTACGCGCAGTCGATTCAGAATTTGATTTACCAATTCTTGGCGCATCTCACCCTGTAGGATGTCGGCCTCGCGTGTGCTGCCTGCAATATTGGCAGTGTCTTCAAAGTAGCTACGCTCCACGGCTAAGCGTTCTGGCGCTAGCAAGTTTTGCTCTTGCGTATCCAGCGCGAGTTCAATGCTTAGGCGGAGTGTGTATTGGGCAGCTCGAGCCCGGCCGTTAACAGTAGCAGTAGTCGTGCTGAATTCTTCTTCGCCGACAGAGACGATGTAACGCGCTTGCGAGGCAGACTGCACTAGCTGCATCTGAGCATTCGCCAAGGAGGTTTGCAGGGCTTGGGTCAGTTGGCCATTTTCCTGAGCGCTGCGCACAAATACCGTTTCAGGCGACAGCGCCGAGCCTGCACTGCCCCTAAGGGAGAAGCCGCAGCTGACAAGAGTCAACGATAGTAGAACAAGGCTTGTTGCATGCAGTAGGGCTTTCATACTTAGGTCTCGCGAAGAGCGGGCTATTCAGCCTCGGTTTCGGCTAATGGGGCGGAATCTAGTTTCTGTACTCTCAGCAAACGAATCTGACGGCTATCAGAGTTGAGCACGGTGAAAAGGAATGTGCCAATTGTCACGTTTTCGTCCCGCTCTGGAATATGGTTCAGGTGCTGCAGAACCAGTCCGCCTATCGTATCGACCTCGTGATCGTCGAAGTTGCATTCGAAAAATTCATTGAACTCGGATACGGGCGTGAGCGCCTTAACGATGAACGACTTGGCGTCCACTTTCTTGATAAAGCTGTCATCATCGACATCGTACTCGTCGTCGATCTCACCCACTATTTGTTCCAAGACATCTTCGATAGTAACCACGCCGCAAGGGCTGCCATACTCGTCGATGACGATGGCCATATGATGACGGGTTTCGCGAAACTCCCGCAGTAAAACATTCAGGCGTTTGCTCTCTGGCACGAAGGTCGCGGGTCTAACGATGTCTTTTAAGTCGAAACTTTTTACACCACTCTTAAGAGCGAATCGCAATAGATCCTTAGCTAGCAGAATGCCAATCACCGAGTCGGAGTTCTCGGCGAGAACGGGGAAGCGAGAGTGGGAGACAGTGATGACGATGTCTAATACTTCTTCCAGAGTATTCTTGGCGGAAACAGTGATCACCTGAGGGCGCGGAATCATAATTTCGCGCACCTGCATCTGTGAGACCTGGAGGGCGCCTTCGATAATAGACAGGGCGTCGGTATCCAGCACATTGTCTTGTTCGGCATTGCGCAACAGCTCTAACAGACTCTTGGTGTCCGTAGGTTCGTCTGAGAAAATTTGTGCAATTCTATCGATCCATGACCGTGGCCGTGGATCGATACTCACTTGCTCGTCAGCCATTTTGGCAACTTGCTCCTGTATTCATTTTGCATGGTGTCGCATTGAACAACTGGCGTCGTGACGCCGTGTAGTCTAAGAGGCTAGCGGTGTGTCGATGTAGGGATCAGCTAGACCGAGGTTCGCGAGAATCTTGCGCTCGAGCGCTTCCATCTCCTCTGCCTCGTTCTCGTCTTCATGATCAAAGCCCTGCAAATGCAATACGCCATGGATCACCATATGGGCCCAGTGCGCTTGCAATGTCTTGTTCTGCTCTTTTGCTTCGCGCTCTACTACTGGAGCGCAGATCGCTAAGTCGCCGAGCGGAATCTCTTCCAAAGCTTCGAGAATATTCTTTGGTAGCTCATTGGCGAAAGAGAGGACGTTAGTCGCATAGTCCTTGTGACGATACTGATTATTGAGCTGTGCAGACTCTAATTCGTCGACTATTTTAATGCCGACAAGGAACGGTTTTTCGTCGGTGGCAACGGCATCATCACTAAGGGCTAGACTTATCCAATTGTGAAATTCTTCTTCGCTTGGCACGCCTTGAGACTGTGGGCAGGCGTTGTCGAAATCAAGCATCGCGCTCATGGCCATGCTCCTGCAATGAGTCTTGAGTACAGAGAGGCGTAATCGTTTTCTGATCGTATTTGTCGTAGGCCTCTACAATGCGTTGGACTAGGTTGTGGCGCACCACATCCTTCGAGTCGAACCAAGTGAAGCCGATACCTTCGACATCCTTGAGAACTTGAGTCACATGCACCAATCCCGAACGAGTACCCTTAGGAAGGTCTATCTGTGTGACGTCCCCTGTGATCACCGCGGTGGAGCCGAAGCCTAACCGCGTTAAGAACATTTTCATCTGCGATGTGGTGGTGTTCTGGCTTTCATCGAGAATAATAAAAGACTTATTCAGTGTGCGGCCGCGCATATAGGCCAGTGGTGCAATCTCGATGATGCCTTTCTCAATAAGGCGGCCTACGCGTTCGACGCCCATCATTTCATAAAGAGCGTCATAGAGTGGGCGCAGATAGGGGTCTACTTTCTGGCTAAGGTCGCCGGGCAGGAAGCCCAATTTTTCACCGGCCTCTACAGCGGGGCGCACCAATAGGATGCGCTGCACACGATCTTGTACTAGTGCTTCCACTGCGGCTGCTACCGCGAGGTAAGTCTTTCCTGTACCAGCTGGACCGATGCCGAAATTGATATCGAAACGATAGATCGATTCCACATAGTCTTGCTGGTGTTCGCCGCGAGGCTTTACGGAGGTATTCGGTGTTTTCAGAATTAAGGGTTTATCGAAGTCGTAACGTGGTTTCTCGCGGCTTGCGCTATAAGTCTGTTCAGCCTCTTTGAGTAGCAGATGAATGCTATCGGGATTGATTCCGTCCGCATTCGCTGTTGCCTCATAAAGCTTGGTCAGTACTTGGCCGGCGACCTCCACAGCTTGCTTGGTGCCAGTTAATTTGAATTCGTTGCCGCGATTCTGGACCTTGAGTCCGAGAGACTTCTCAATTTGTTGAAGGTGCTCATTGAGACGACCACAAAGATTGGCCAGGCGGTGCGTATTGTCTGGCTCTAGGACGAGCCTTTGGGTGTAATTCTGGGTTGCCATCAAGACAGCTTACAAACCTCCTAAATATGATGCGTGACGCTAGTATACCAATCTCTGCTTACTTGTAAGCCCCTCGCTCATATAGAAATGAGCGAGCTCATTGTCTCTTTAAACGCTGCCAAGAAGAGAGTTAGTTAATGCGGCCGTAATCTTAACATCGGTGAACTGCCCGATTAGGCTGGCATCGTCACATTTGAAATTCACTACACGGTTATTCTCGGTGCGGCCCTGCAGGTCGCCTGGGTCCTTCTTGGAAGGACCGGTAACTAAAATTCGCTGGGTGCTGCCGATCATGCCTTCACTAATCGCTTGGGTCTGTTTGATGATCTGTGCCTGCAGGATCGCTAGGCGATGTTTCTTCTCCTGCTCGGAGGTCAGATCCGGCAGATCCGCTGCAGGTGTGCCGGGGCGAGCGCTATAGATGAAGCTGAAGGAGTTGTCATAGCCAATCTCCATGATGAGGTTCATGGTGTCCTCGAAATCCTTATGAGTCTCGCCGGGGAAGCCCACTATGAAGTCGGAGGAGAGGCTAATATTCGGACGAATAGCCTTGAGTTTGCGAATGATTGACTTGTATTCCAGCACGGTGTGGCCGCGCTTCATCGCCGCTAGAATGCGGTCGGAGCCGCTTTGTACGGGCAGGTGTAGGTGGTCTACCAGTTCGGGTACGTGACGATATACCTCGATAAGATTGCTAGAGAACTCCATTGGATGAGAGGTCGTGTAGCGTACTCGTTCGATGCCCTCGATCGCTGCAATATATTGAATTAGGGTCGCAAAGTCCGTGATATTGTCGTCGTGACTCAGCCCGCGATAGGCGTTGACGTTCTGTCCCAATAGATTGATCTCGCGCACTCCCTGTTCAGACAGATGGACTGCTTCGGCGAGAATATCGTCTAGTGGGCGACTGACTTCTTCGCCGCGGGTATAGGGCACCACGCAGAACGAGCAGTACTTACTGCAGCCTTCCATGACCGTAAGAAAGGCTTCGCAGCCGTCGACTCGAGGCTCTGGCAGGTTGTCGAACTTCTCAATCTCCGGAAAGCTAATATCCACGACGGTGTTACGGCCAGTCGCCGCGTTGAGCATCTGCGGAAGTTTATGCAGCGTCTGTGGGCCAAAGACCACGTCGACATAAGGGGCACGTTTGCCAATAGCGGCGCCTTCCTGGCTCGCAACACAGCCGCCCACGGCGATCTGCAGACCGGGTTTGGCTTTCTTCAATGCGCGCCAACGACCAAGCTGATGAAAGACTTTCTCTTGTGCCTTCTCACGAATAGAGCAGGTATTGAGTAGTAGCAGATCTGCCAACTCTGGGCTGTCGACCAATTCCGCGCCATGGGACTCGCGTAACATGTCGAGCATGCGCGAAGAGTCATATTCGTTCATCTGACAGCCATGAGTCTTGATAAACACCTTTTTACTGGGCGTAGTCGCTGTCACCGCGCTGTCTTGAACCGAAGGCGAAGTGGAATCAATAGAAGTAGGCTGAATAACTGTCTGGGACGTGTCTGCTGTGGTCATAGTGAATTCGGTAGATCGGCATCGTTAGGGGCAAATAAGAGGGCGGATTGTAGCAGCATTAGGCGGAGCAAAGAACCAGTTCACGCTGTTGCAAATAAACGCGGGTGAGTGGCCTTCTTATACTGTAAACTGCGCAGCAACTCCCTATGCCCCCATTCGCGCCCTTGAATTTCCTTAAAGCGGCCAGATATAGCGGAGCTTCAACGTAAAGAGAGTGCATGCATGGCGACCCCCGCAGAAATCTACAGAATCACATTTCTCAACAAAGGCAAAGTCTACGAAGTATTCGCGAAGCAAGTCTATCAGAGTGAGTTATATGGCTTTATTGAAGTAGAGGACTATATCTTCGATGAGCGCAGCCAAGTGGTGGTCGACCCGAGCGAAGAGAAGCTTAAGGCAGAATTCCTCGGTGTAAAACGCAGCTTCATTCCTATTCAGGCGATCGTGCGCATAGACGAAGTCGAGAAGGGTGGTGTGAGCAAGATCTCTAGCGGCGATAATATAACGCCATTCCCCGCGCCATTCTTAGCCTCCCGAAAACCCGATACGCAGAGCTCTGAATAAGGGCCTAGCCTAGGGGCAGCGCAATGCCGCCCCTAAGTAGTTTAGAGTCCAAGCGCTTTTTCAATAGTCGCCAATTCCACGCATAATACAAACACGCGCATCGCTGCCTCAATGTCCTTCACACTAGGAAACGAGGGGGCTAGCCGAATATTGCTGTCGTTTGGGTCTTTCTTATAGGGATAGGTAGATCCAGCCGGAGTGAGCTTCACGCCTGCGGCGGCGGTCAGCTTAACTACTTTATCCGCTAAACCTGGCTGCGTGTCGAACAATACGAAATACCCACCCTGTGGCTTCGTCCAACTCCCTAAGGCTTGGCCATTGACCGTTTTACCAGCCAAACCAGACTCCAAGGCTTGCAGTACGCTGTCAAATTTAGGCTGTAAAATTTTGCGATGTCCCTGCATCAAAGCGCGCAGAGCGCTCATGTCCTTGAGAAAACGCATGTGGCGCAATTGATTGATCTTGTCTGGGCCGATAGTCGAGATGCCGAGCTGGTCTGCCAGACTGGCAAGATTGGCTTCGGAGCTCGCAATGAAGGCTATGCCAGCGCCCGCATGGGTGATCTTCGAGGTAGAACCGATCACCACGACATTATCTAGAGTACCTGCGGCCTCACTCAGCGCTAAAATATTGGCAAGAGTTGGAGGATTATCGACGAGGTGGTGCTCGGCGTAGGCGTTGTCCCACATGATGCGGAAATTCGCACCTGCGATCTTGCCCAGTTGCGCCATTCTGGCAACGACTGCGGCAGAGTACACCACGCCATCGGGATTAGAGTATTTCGGTACACACCAGATGCCTTTGATCATGGGATCTGCTTTCAGCAGAGCCTCTACCTGATCCATATCTGGACCCTCTGCCGTCATGGTGACCGGGATCATGCTGATGTTCAGAGCCTCACAAACTGAGAAATGGCGGTCATAGCCGGGTGCGGGGCAGAGGAATTTGACTTGGCTGCCAGTCTTGCTCGCCTCGGCCATCCACGCGGATTCAGGACCACTAACGCCGTGGAAATGTGCGCCAATCACGACTTGATACATCATCTGCAGGCTGCTATTGCCGCCTACCATAGTGCGAGAAGGCGTTGTCTCGAGGTACTCGGCTGCGAACTTACGCGCCTCGGGTATCCCCATAATACCGCCGTAGTTACGGCTATCGCTGCCATCTGCGCACAAATAGTCATTCGCTAAGATGCCGTCGAGCGCGTCGCTCTGACAAAGTTGCTCTGTACTGGGCTTGCCGCGTGTTAAATCCAGATTCAGCTTTTGCTCGCTGACTTGTCGATACTGTTCGCGTAATTCCTTTTGTCTCGCTTGCAATTGCTGATCGTTCAAGAAGGACTCCTTATGGCTTATTAAAGATGCTTGAGGCACAGCGGGCACTGCAGCCTCGAACTTGCTGAGGCATTTTACAGTATACTGCGCGCAAACTCGATCAGGATGCCCTAATTTCCATGCCTTACCAACACGATACACCATCCGATGACGAGAGCTCTGGCAATATTGCCAATGGCAATGTGATGCCCGCGGATAATGGCAGCGATGCTGATAAAGTCGCGCCACCCGACTCCTCTGTTCATCCTTATCAACGGCTAAGTCCAGATCGTGTACTCGATGCGATGGAGAGCGTTGGCATTCATTGTGATGCCAGGATTCTTGCGCTCAATAGTTATGAGAATCGTGTCTATCAGGTTGGGGTAGAAGATGACGTTCCCGTCATCGTGAAGTTCTATCGCCCCGAGCGCTGGACGCGCGCGCAGATCCTCGAGGAGCACGCATTCGCCGAAGAATTGGCCGGTCTTGAGATCCCCGTTGTGCCGCCTAGGCGACTCAACGGTGTGGACACCCTCTATGAATTTGATGGCTTTTCATTCTCAGTATTCGAGCGCCTAGCCGGGCGTGCCCCAGATCTGGATAACCTAGATAATCTGCTCGTGATGGGGCGCTTTATCGCGCGCGTACATGCTGTTGGGCAGACGCAGTCCTTTGCGCACCGGGTTAACTTGAGTGTCGAGCGTCTGGCAATTGAGAGTCGGCAGTATCTTTTAGAGAAACAGTTTATTCCTCTAAGCCTAGTGCCTGCCTATGAAAGCCTGTCTAAAGACCTCATCGATAAGATTCAGTCGATCTTCGGGCGTAATAGCGAGGTAGCGCAGATTCGTATTCATGGCGACTGTCATCCCGGCAATGTGCTGTGGCGTGACGACGCCCCGAATTTCGTCGACTTCGACGACACGATGACTGGCCCTGCCATTCAGGACATCTGGATGATGCTCTCGGGGGAGAGGGATCAGAAACAGGGGCAATTGTTGGAGATTGTGGAGGGGTATAACGAGTTCTACGATTTCAATGTTAAGGAGCTCGACTTAATCGAAGCTCTGCGCACTTTGCGTATCATGCATTACAGCGCTTGGTTGGCTAGGCGCTGGGAAGATCCCGCCTTTCCGAAGTGTTTTCCCTGGTTCAATACAGAGCGTTATTGGGCCGAACACATACTGGAGTTGCGCGAGCAGATGGCCGCTTTGGATGAGCCACCGCTGCGCCTGTTCTAGGGTAGTGCTGAGTTACTCGAGGAGTTCTAAGACAGCCGCTTCGATGGTCTCGATGTCATTGCCGCGGAAACCCATATGTACCATGCGGATAACACCGTCTTTGTCGATTAAGAAGGACGTGGGCATACCCGTGACGCCGAACTCGTTCAACACGGTGTTATCCGTATCTGCAGCAATAAGATAATCAAGCGGATTGTCTAACAGGAAGTCTTGCCCATCCTCTATCGGGTCGTCGACATTAATCGCAATAACCTCGAAATCTTGATCGCGATACTTGCCATACAACTCGTTGATCAGTGGCATGGAGCGCAGGCAGGGCGCGCACCACGAAGCCCAGAAGTCGACATAGACCGTTTTGCCGCGCAGCGACTCTAAGCTAATAGCGGGCTTGTCCGCATCGATGTCTGGGAGCGTGAACAACGGGGCCGTTTCGCCTTCACTCGCGGCCATTGCCGTTACGGGCAGTATTAGGCTCAAGGCAACGATGGATTCGCACAATATGACAGTTAACTTCTTCATTTAGGTCTCTTGCTAAACATGGCTCAAGCAGGGTGTAGTGCAGTGAGCGTTGGGAAATTTTCCACTAATTCATGCCAGCGCTGCTTCTGTATCTTGAGGCGGTATTTCACCTCTCGATAGCTATCGCGCATTTGTAAACGCTCCCAATGGCTCCATTTTTCATGTAGCTCACTAGATTTCGCCTCGTACCATGACTGTTGATGCTGAGCCCATAGTTGCAGGGTTGCTTTCAGTTGTTGGTATTCAGTCTCTAGACGTTGCAGCCATTTGTCGGAGTTACCCGAGGCGGCATAGCGCTCGGTGACGTAACGATACTGCATATCGAGGCGAGCGCTTTCTATCACCACGGGGGAGCAGCGCTTCAAGTCGCTTGTTAGCCCAACGAAAGAACAACTACGAATGAACCACTTGGTTGGGTCGTAGTGCCACCATTTGATGCCATTGCGATAGTCCCATTGAAAGGTGTGGTGGTAGTTGTGATAACCCTCGCCATAGGTGATTAGGGCCAACAGGGGGTTATCTCGTGCAGAGCTCGCATCGCTATAGGGCTGACGTCCCCAAATATGGGCGATAGAGTTGATAAACCAAGTGACATGTTGGCTTAGGACTAGGCGCAAGAGCCCGCCGAGTAGAATTCCACCGATAATGTCGCCACCCAGGTACCCCAAGAAGGCAGGAACGCCGATATTCATAATCAGCACTAGTGCTAGATAGTGTTTGTGCTGCCAGACGAGGATCGGGTCGCGCTGTAAGTCTTTGATATTGGAGAAATTCACCTTGCCACTTTCGAAGTCGCGCAAGATCCAACCGATATGGGAGTACCAGAATCCCATGCCTGCCGAATAGGGGTCTTTGTCGTTATTGTCTACATGGGCATGATGGCGCCGATGGTCTGAGGCCCAATGAAAGACGTCGTTCTGCAGTGCGCAAGCACCGCCTAGCGCAAAGACAAAGCGAATAATTGGGTGGGCCTTATAGGTCTTGTGGGACCAAAGACGATGGTAGCCAGCCGTGATCGACATGCCACAAAAGCCCATTAGAACGAAGAAGACTAACCATTCGTATAGTCCATAGCCATGTGTAAACCCGTAATAAGGCACGAGTGTCACGGCCAGTAGCGGCGTAAGTGTAAAAAGAATAGTGTTAGTCCAGTTAATCGGAGCTTTTTGCATAGCCAATGTCTCTTAGCAGGCGAAGATCAGGATTTCCAAAATAGTACGGCATTTGACACCGAAAACCTCGAAATTATTACATGATTGTTGTGCTGAATAAAATTTAGCCGGTCGCGGAGTAGTCGGATTTGCTTTATTCTGCGCCCCAACGCCTTATAGGGCACAGCATCAGCTTCGAGATTAATTGGCTATGAGCGATACAAATACCCAAGAACAACTCATTGAATTGCAGACGCAGTTTGCTTTTCAGGAGGATTTATTGCAGGCCTTGAACGAGGTCGTCACCATGCAGCAGTCGCAGATAGATGCACTACAGCGTGAACTCAGTCTACATCGGGACAAACTGACTCACGTACTAGAGAACCTGCCCGCCTCTGGCGAGGGCGGCTCAATTGAAGAAGAGCGCCCCCCTCACTATTAAGGCGGGTTTAGCGAACTACTAATGCAGGGTACAGTTATTTCGCTGCGGCGACGTCTTCTGCTTGCAAGCCCTTGTCGCCTTCGCTTATGGCGAACTCGACTCGCTGACCATCGTGCAATACACGATGACCTTCGCCTCGTATAGAGCGGAAGTGGACGAATATGTCGTCACCGCTGTCTCGGGTAATGAAACCAAAACCCTTACTGGCATTGAACCATTTCACGCAGCCGCTTTCGCGCTGCGCCTTGTTGACGAGCACACGATTCTCTTCGCTGGGCTTTTTAGCTCGTTTCTTGGCGATTGGTGCTGCAGCCATAGAGGATGCCAAGCTGACTAGGAAGATCGCGATTAACATCTGAATGGAGGTGAGTTGCAGATCGGTGAGGAGAACGGGGAGCCCAACGATCAGGGTGGCGACTATTGCAATAGTAAATGACTTGTTGAAATTCGACATGGAAACTCTCTTAGCTACTTATAATTATTATTTGTCAGTTAGAGTAGAGGCGTAACAATTAAGCCTTCCCCCCAACAGCGTCTGATTCTAACGGGCTTTAAGAAGAATTCAAAGTCACGATCCTTGGGGCAATGGAAATTCTTTCTCCTTTTAAGTCCTGCTACAACTTGATTAAGTCTCTATTCAGCTTCCCGATGCCACTATGCCAGCCAAGGTAGAGAGAAAGGGTTCTTCCGTTCGAACTACATAGGCATTAATAAAGAAGAATTGATTTAGGACTTATACCAAGTGAGGTCGATGGCTTATGAAAAAGTTCCCTGTTAGTGGCAATAAAAGCATCAAAAATGTGGCAATTGGGTCATTGGCACTGTTGCTGGCGAGTCCTAGTTTCGCCGATACCCGCTATGAGTATGCGCAGGTCGTTGAGTCACGACCTGTGTACAAGAGCGTCGAGATTTCGACGCCACGTGAGGAATGTTGGAACGAGGAAATCGCCCACACTAGGGCGGCGCGCTCGGAAAGTCGCACACCTGCATTGATCGGCACTATTATTGGGGGTGCATTGGGCAACGCTGTGGGTCATGGCAAGTCCAATAAGCGCGTAGGCACTGTAGTTGGCGCGGTCTTGGGCCACTCAATTGGACGTGATATAGTCGCCGGCAATAGTCATGACCGCGAAGTTCGTTATGAAACTGTGCGTCAGTGCGAAACTGTCTATGAATACCGAGAAGAAGAGCGTTTAGTTGGTTATCAAGTGGTCTACCGCTACAACGACGAAGACTATTCGGTACGAATGGATAACGATCCTGGCGAGCAAGTACGTATCAAGGTCAATATTCAGCCTGTGTTTTAATCGACTAAGTCAGTCGATTTGACGCTCAGGCTGTACTCCGCAGCGTTTTTAAAGGGGTCCGAATTGAAGTCAAATACACTGACAAGTCGATTGCTGAAACTGGCGCTCGCTCTAACTATGATGTCCCTGTTCGGGATAGCCACTGCCACTGCAGATCAACTGCAGTTGGCACTCGGAGGCTTTCAGGATCAGTCAGGGGACGCCGTGCAGGAGCAAGCACCACAGGTTTCGCAGCGTCGTGCACTGGAGTTGGTGCGCGCGCGCTTTCCAGGCACCGTTGTCAGCATTAACCAAGTTCAGCAAGGTGGCGTCCTGCAATATCGCGTCCGAATGGATAACGAAGGAAATATCTACACCGTCTACGTCAACGCGAGTAGCGGCGTGATAACTCGGGAGCAGTAAACATGCGTTTGTTGGTTGTCGAGGATCAAAGCCTGCTGCGTCAGACTTTAGTGCAAGGATTGAGTCGCACAGGCTATGTCGTAGATGATGCCGCCGACGGAAAGGCTGGTCTTTACTACGCGACTGAGTTCGATTATGACGCCGCCATAATAGATCTGGGTTTGCCCCTCATCGATGGAATTTCCTTAATCAAACAGATTCGAGAGTTGGGGAAAACCTTTCCCATACTCATTTTGACTGCGCGCGGCGATTGGCAAGATAAAGTGGAAGGCTTAGACGCAGGGGCTGATGATTATGTTGTGAAGCCTTTCCAGATTGAAGAGATACTGGCGCGACTCAACGCGTTGCTGCGCCGTGCCGCGGGCTTCGCGAAGCCTATTATAGAGTTCGGTCCTATAACGCTCGATATAGGGAGTAAGCGCGTGAGTGCCAACGGTCAAACACTCGAGTTGACCGCCTACGAATATAAGCTTCTTGAATACCTCATGATGCATCCGGGGCAAGTCATCTCCAAAACCGAGCTGACTGAGCATCTTTATGCTCAGGACTATGATCGCGATAGCAATGTGCTAGAAGTGTTTGTGCGACGTCTGCGGCAGAAGCTCGATCCGGATGAGACTCTTAAGCCTATCGAGACTATCCGTGGTCAAGGTTATCGATTTCGCAATGATCAGTGAGTCGCCATGAGCGCTGAGCAGAAACTCTCTTCCTACTCTCTACAGACACGCCTCCTCACGGCCGTCAGTGTGCTACTGACTATATTCCTTGGTTTAACCGGTATTGTGCTTGATCGCGCGTTTCGTAGCAGTATCGAGGCGGGCGTCGCGGAACAGATGCAGGCGCAAATCTACGTGCTACTTTCGGCTGTTGAAGAGGAAGATGGCACCTTCTATTTTCTGCAAGACCTTCGCGAACCTCGCTTCACGCAGTTGAACTCAGGGCTGTATGGACTGGTCAGCAATCCCGCTGCAGGCGAAGTATTAAGAACCCCATCTGCGCTAGAGATAGACTACCCCGATTTTGCCGAACTATGGCAGGACGTTAATCGAGGGGATTTCTATTTTTCGCGCGAGTTCGCCGGTGATGGCGAGGAGTACTTCATCGCAGTATATGGAGTGGTCTGGGAGAATGGGGCCTCGTCTTATGATTTCGCGGTGATTGAGTCGACGAGCACTTATCTTGCCGAGGTCAATAATTTTCGGGCTAGTTTGTGGTCTTGGTTGGGTGGGGTTGCGGTACTGTTGTTAGTTTTGCAGGTCCTGCTCCTGCGATGGGGTTTGTCTCCACTACGTCGACTTGCCATCGATCTAAAGAGTATCGAGAACAGCAATAGCGAGCAGCTCGACGAAGACTATCCGAAAGAATTACAAGCCGTCACGCAGAATCTTAATCTCCTTATAAAGAGCGAGCGAAAACAGCAATTGCGCTACCGTGAGACACTAGGTGATCTGGCGCACAGCCTTAAGACGCCCTTGGCGGTTATTGCAGGTGCAGTGCAAGGGCTCTCTGCGAAACCTTCGGAGCAGGTAGACGATGAGTCAATCGCACACGTTCAGGCAGTGCAGGAACAGCTAGAACGAATGAATCAGATTATTGGTTATCAGTTGCAGCGCGCGGTCAAGACCAATGGTGGATCCAGTCTAGCGCGTCGTGTCGAATTGAAGAGCTGTGTCGAGAAAATTCTGCGGGCATTGGAGAAAGTGTATGCCGCTAAATCTATGCGCGTGACTTGCGATTTGGATAGTGGCGTTTACTTCCTTGGGGATGAGCGAGATTTGATGGAGGTGTTGGGCAATGTTCTCGATAACGCCTTCAAATATGGCTCACAGGCTATTCAGCTTACAGCGAGTGTGCGTTTATCACCTGCGGCGCAGTTGAGCATTAAGATCGAAGATGATGGGCCAGGTATCGCCACAGACCATCAAGAGTTTGTATTGCAGCGCGGTGCGCGCCTAGACACATTGGCGCAAGGGCAGGGTATAGGCCTTGCAGTAGTAACGGACATTATGAGCAGCTACGGAGGGCAGATCGCCGTCGTAGATAGCGCATTGGGCGGTGCCAGCGTTGAATTAGTATTCAGCAATTTTCAATCGCCCACTCACAATGCCAGCTCTTCTACTTAGAACAACCACGCAGCAAGACAGGAACAAACAGTCATCACGAAGAGGAACCACTTGATCGTACTTTGTTTGGCACGCACCGCGAAACGAACGGTAATCCATGCCCCAAGCATTGTACCGACAGCCAGAATCAAGCCTGGCATCCAGCGCACTTGATCGAAATAGATAAAAATCACCAGCGCTACTAGAGTAAAGCTGAGCGAGCACACCATCTTCAGGGCATTGGCTCTCACTAAGTCATAACGTAATCCGCCTGCGAGCGCCCCTAGTAAAATGAAACCTACACCGGCTTGGACGAACCCACCATAGATGCCCGCAATGAATAAGGTCCACCAAGCGCCGCGATTCTGCCGGACATCCTTCACCGGAGTGCCGTCTGGCGGGGCGATAAAGCTGGGCCGCACTAGAATAATGACTGACATCGTCAGAATGGTGATTAACAAGATGGGTTTGAGTGCAACCGCGGGCATTGTCGCGGCGGCAATTGAACCAATAACACCACCCAAAAGATTCGGCACTAATACCGGCAGTATCGCGGGCACATCAAGCATCTTATGCTGGTTAAAGCCACGGACGCCCACAACGCATTGCAGCGCCACGGCGACCCGGTTGGTGGCATTGGCGACGTCGGCTGGTAAGCCAAGTAACATGAGCACAGGTAGTGTAAGGTTAGATCCACCGCCCGCAATTGTGTTTATTCCCCCCGCGATAACACCTACCGCTGCAAGAATGAAGAGCAAAGTAATGTCGTATTCCATGGGTCCAAGGGGTCCAGATGGCAGGGGAAGCGTGAAAGGCGTCACAGTGTAGCAAATCAAAGTCGCGCGATCTGCTAAAATTCTACCTAGCTCACATACTTGCAGCGACTGATTGCATAAGGTAAGCGTGCCCAATTGGGGCGGCCCTTGCTGGAGTAATGTTTATCTGCAATAGTGCCAAATGCCTACCCGCAAGGGGTAAGAGTACACTCAACGACATGATGAATATTAAGAAAATCAAAGGGTTTACAGTTATCGAACTCATGATCGTCGTGGGGGTGATTGGGATATTGCTTGCCGTCGGTTTACCCGGTTTGCAAGACACCATAAGCCGTATTGGAACCAATACTCAAGCAAAGACTCTGGTCTCCAGCCTCAATTTCGCGCGCAGCGAATCCATTAAGCGCGGCACCATAGTGTCAATTTGCAGCAGTAGCAGCGGTACTGACTGTGCGGCGGACTCTTGGGCAGATGGTTGGATCGTCTTCGTTGACAATAATGGGGATGCAAATGGCGCGGTGGGCTCTGTAGATGTTGGCGACGAAGTGTTGCGTGTATATCAAGGTTTGGGGGGTAATTCCTTAACTTTCACCGCAGACCTTCAGCAGTATGATCCTCAAGGCTTTGGAACGAACGCTGCGGCCCGTACTTTCCTACTGTGCCCCGAGGATGGCAACTCGGCGAGCGCACAGTCGGTAGAGATTTCCGTAACGGGCAGAGGACGGCGCATTCACGAAGGTTTGGTGTGTCCATGAACCGCGTGATCACAAAGAATTGGCTAGGAAAGAATCGAGTTTGCCGAGGAGCTCGCACGCAAAAAGGCGCGACTCTTATCGAGGTGCTCATCTCCTTGTTGATATTGTCGATAGGGCTTCTGGGCATGACTGGTTTGCAGACTGTCAGTCTGCGTAACACACAAAGCGCGTATCTTCGTACTCAAGCGAGCATCGCCAGTAATGACATCGTTGAACGGATTCGAGCGAACCAGCAAGGGGTAGAGGCGAGCAGCTACGACGCCAACGCTGGAGCGGTGACGGCTGCATGTAATGCCATTGCCGGTTGCACTGCGGCGCAACTCGCAGCGAACGATATAGCCGAATGGAATGCGGCTCTTGCAGCCGGTCTACCTTCCGGTGTGGGTATAGTATGTGCCGATTCATCGCCAGAGGATGGCACGCCTGCGGCGCCTGCCTGTGACGGACTTGGTAATCTCTTTGCAGTCAAAATATGGTGGGATGAAGATCGAGATGGCGCTGCCGAAAAACTATTTTCGCTGAGCTTTCGCCCATAGGTTCACTAGGAGCTAACACGTACAAAAATGAGTAAAACTACCCTACATAATGCTTCGCTAGCGCGCATCCGCATGGCTGGCCTTAGCATGATCGAATTGCTGATCGCGATGGTAATGGGGCTCACTCTTACTGCCGGTGTCATGCAGGTCTATGTCGGCAATACTCAAACGGAGCGAGATCAAGAGGCACGTGCGAGGATGCAGGAGAATGGTCGCTTCGCAGTGAGTTACTTGGCTAATGAGCTAAGAATGGCAGGGTATTTAGGCTGCCTCGCGACTATCGATGAGAACTCCATTAACAATACTCTGGATGGTCCTCCCCCCTCTTTCCAGCCCAACTCAGGCTTGCAAGGCTGGGAAGCTAATGGCACCACTCCTGGCACCATAAGTAATAGCGCGAATAATGTAGCACCGGTGAGTACCGCTGGCGGTGCATGGACCACTTCTGGGGGCAGCATAATGGACGCGACGATGGCAGTGCCACGCTCCGACATCGTGCGAGTATGGAATGCTGCAGGTACAGGTGCCACGATTAACTCTATATCCCCTGGTGGCGCGATGACCGTGGTCAATTCCGGCATTGTCGACATCGAGGACGGCGATATTCTATTGCTAAGTGACTGTGAGCGCGCAGACTGGGTGCAGGCGTGTAATGTGCAAGAGATCGGTGGCGGGGCAAGCATAAACTCGGTGCTCTCTTCTGGCTGCGTGCCGGGTAATATCGCCGCGCTGCCGTTGGGTACTCAGGCCGGTGGCGAACTGGTGAAGCTGCAAGGAACGATGTTCTACGTCGGCAAACGTGGTGATGTTGCGACGAACCCGCCGGCACTGTTTAGGCGCCGCCTTAATCAGACCGCGGGCGCCGGAAACGCCGAAGAGTTAGTCGAAGGCATAGAGAGTCTGCAGATACTCTATGGGGTCAATCTCGATAACGACAATAAGAAGACTGTTGATGCCTATGTTAGCGCCAATCTGGTGCCCGATTGGTCCCGCGTTATCAGTGTCCGCATCAGTGTATTGGTCCAATCCATCGAGAACAATATGCTGCCTGCACCCGCTGCCTATACCTTCAATGGTGTCACCTATAACGGGGCGGGAGCTAACGGCGCTCTACCAGCCGATACGCGTCTACGCCGAGTGTTCACCTCCACTATCACGCTACGCAATCGCGCGGTTGGGAGTTAACTGATGCGAAACACGAATGCACAGACTATGAATCCGCTTATGCAATCTCCTCGCCATAAGCAGCGGGGCGCGGTACTAATCTTCTGCCTCGTGTTTCTGCTTGTCTTGACGATGATGGGGGTTGCTAGCATGGAGTCTGCGGTCTTGGAGGAGCGCATGGCGGGCAATATGCAAGATTTCAACGCGGCTTTTCAGGCAGCAGAGACTTCGCTGCAGACGGGCGAGAATTGGTTGGCGGGGGAGCTCAATTGGCCAGCCACAAGTGGTGATGGCAGCACTACGGTTTGGACGAGAGATGCTATGGACCCTAATGCCAGTGACTCTATGCATTGGTGGCAGGATAGTGCCCGCGACACGCGAACTTGGTGGATAAACAACGGTATCGAGGTAGGCGCCGTAGAAGGCGTGGCCACAACGCCGCGCTATATAATTGAAGAAGTGTCGACGGTCACAAGTGGGCAGTCTATTGGAATAGGTTCCGGATTGCAGAGCCGAGTTCGAGTGTTCCATCGCATTACAGCACGAGGTTCAGGGGTGGGTGATGCAGCAGTTGTCCAATTGCAGTCTACATTCGTGAAAGCTTATGAATAGCACACGCCAATCTTACAATGTTTGGCCGAGGTCATTATGTCGATTAGAGAAATAAGTAGAGTCATCTGTTGTTGGTTGCTATCTGTCGTTGGCTTGGCGATTCCGCTGGGCAGCAATGCCGCGCCCTTGCAACTGGCCAATAGCCCACTATTTCTTGGCGTTAGCGTAGACCCAAACGTATTCTTTATGGTCGATGATTCCGGCTCTATGGACTGGGAAATTCTCGCGACCCCACACGACTATTATCTTAATTATTGGGAGAATGCGGGTGTCGCACGCAGCAGCGATGGTCTCTGGCTAACATTCGCTTCAGTAGGGACTTGTACTGGGCGCCGCTCTTATACTTTTTTCTTCGACAATAGTGATAACGCCTATAATTCTTGTACTTACCCCGAGACAGAAAAACAACCGGAATCTCTAGTACGCGACTGGCGGGTGCGCTCGTCGGACTTTAATCTACTCTATTACGATCCCGCTCAGGACTATAAGCCATGGCCTGGCAAACCCGATGCGTCTTTCGTTGCGGCACGTAGCGACCCTCAGCTTGGGACAAGTGGCTATACCGTTACTCGAGACCTTACAGGTTTCGTCTATCAAGTAGCCCAAGACGATCACGGTTATAGTGGGGCGCGACCTAGCGGTCCTTCTAGTGCAACTAACACCCCGAACGGAATCGTGGACCTTTTCGACTCCCATGTGGAATACACTGTAGGCGGTGCAGCACTAACGCGTCGAGCCTTGACCGTCCCTGCAGCAGCAACTATGGCGGCCTTGAATACCACCTGCACCTTAACCCATGCACAGCAAGCAGTTCCTTACGCTAGTTGTTTCGGAACAACTGCCGCTACAACTTCCATAAGCGGTACAACGCTTGACGAGTACGGTCGTACCTTGGCTGAGACTAAACAAAATATTGCCAATTGGTATCAATACTCCAGACGCCGTTCTTTCGTTACGAAAGGGGCAATAGCGGCGGTAATTACGGCGTCTCCAGGCTTTCGCTTCGGACTGAGTGTCATCAATCAATACGCGACTTTGTTCGCGGAAGTACCACCAGAGGCGACTGTTGAGTATTCCGCCCATAACACGGCCTTGCTCGATGATCTGTACAGCTATAATTGGCCTGCGATGGGCACACCACTGCGCCGCGGCTTAGAGCGCGTGGGGGCCTATTACGACAATACTTTGGGTATGACAGATCCTATATTCTCTGCCTGCCAGCAAAATTTCTCAGTACTCTTTACCGATGGTTATTGGAATGGCAGTGACCCGTCCAATGCGATTGGAAACGCGGATGGCGATGGTCGTTCCCGTACACTAGCCGATGTGGCGCGTTATTATTACGACAATGATTTGAGTCCACTTCCCAATCAAGTGCCTACAAGTTTACTCGATGGGAATAACCGACAACATATGGTGACCTTCACCGTGGCATTCGGTGTGACGGGTTTGCTCGTCGATACCGATAGCGATGGTTGGCCAAATCCGACTCTGAATGTAAACGGCAATTGGGGTAATCCCTATAACAGCGACCCTGAGAAGATTGATGATTTGTGGCACGCCGCCTACAATAGTCAGGGCGTTTTCGTGGCGGCACAATCCCCACAGGAAGTAGTCAATTCCATTCAAGACGCACTCGCTAATATCGCCGATCGCGTCGGCTCTTCGGCGTCCGTCGCAACAAACTCCGGTACACTCAGTGCTGGCAGCTATCTGTTTCAGGCACGCTTCGACAGCGCCGATTGGAGTGGACAGTTACTCGCGTTCGGTATTAACGCCGATGGCAGCGTAGACCCGGTCCCGGACTGGAACGCGGGAGACGTGCTGGACTCGCAGAACTACAATACGGCGCGCGAAATCTTAACTTACAACCCCGATGCAGATGTCATTCCCGGTGGCAGCCCTGAAGGGCAAGGTGTCGCGTTTCGCTGGCCAGCCAACCACAAGTCCCCAAATGCGTTGACAGGACTCACGTCTACTCAGATAAATTATCTATTGGGTAACGCACCTTATTCTGCTGCAACGGTTGCCCCTTCAGAAATAGCGGCAAACCAAGCCTATGGATCGGCATTGACGAATTTTCTGCGCGGTCAACGCAGTAACGAAGGCGTTGGATATGGGTTCAGGACGCGCAATACTGTTTTAGGCGATATCGTCAATTCTGACCCTCGCTATGTGGGTGCGCCCAGTTTCCGCTATCCAGAGAGCGTAGCGCCGAAATCCTATGCGGCATTTAAGACGGCCTATAGCGCCCGAGCGCCCATGGTTTATGTAGGCGCAAATGACGGAATGTTGCATGGCTTTGCAGAGGCAAACGGAAGTGAAGGCATCGCCTATGTCCCCAATGCTGTATTCGAGAATCTCCCAGACTTGGCAGATACTGCGTACTCACATCGCTATTTCGCGGACGCGGGCCCTACGATTGTCGACGCATATCTGGCCACGATGGACGATCCGGCGAGTGCAGCGGATGGCCTATGGCGCACAGTCTTGGCTTCTGGCATAGGGGGCGGTGGACAGGCGGTCTTTGCGCTAGATGTAACGAATCCGGCGACTTTTGATGAGGCCAATGCAGCGAGCTTAGTGTTGTGGGAATTCGATGATGCCGACGATGCGGACCTAGGGTATACCTATGGCAAGCCGCAGATCGCAAAGATGGCTAATGGTCGCTGGGCTGCAGTGTTCGGCAACGGTTATAACAATACGGAGGCCGATGGCAACGTGAGTGCTAGTGGCGATGCGGTTCTGTTTATCGTCGACCTCGAAACTGGCGACTTAATTCGCAAACTAAGCACCAACGCCGGAACGGTGGCAACTCCCAATGGATTGGCGACACCTACACTAGTAGATTACAACGGTGACTTACAGGTAGATATTATTTACGCAGGCGACTTGCTAGGCAATATGTGGAAGTTCGACGTTACTAATGCAAACCCTGGTCAGTGGGACAGCGATTACACATCCGGGCCTAACCCAAGGCCTCTATTTACGACAGAAGCCAACCAAGCGATTACCACACAACCGCAAGTCGCGTTTCATCCAGACGGGCGAGATGGTTTCATGGTCTATTTTGGTACCGGGCAATATTTGGAGATAGACGACAATGATCCCCTGTCCCAACCTACTCAAGCCTTCTATGGTATTTGGGACAAAAACGAAAATAGTCTAACGGCCTTCGATAGTAGCGACCTTGTCATTCAAACGATCGACAATCAATACAACGAAGGTTTCGATACCGATGAGAATGGGTCTGAAGATGCTTACTATGCGTTGCGTGAAATGTCGGACAATGACTTAGATTTCGATACGGCAATGGGGTGGAAGATTAACCTACGACCTGAGGCGGTAGAGGGCGTGGCCAACGCGAATAACTTTGGCGAACGACAAGTAAGCAACGCTGTGGTACGCGACGGTCGTGTGATTTTTACCACTTTGATTCCCTCGCAACAGCCATGCGATTTTGGGGGTAGCAGTTTTGTTATGCAGGTCAATTATCGCGATGGTGGGGCCTTGGGCTTCCCCGCATTCGACCTCAATGGAGATGGGGTGTTCGATGAGGTTGATACTAATGCTTCCGGAAGGATGTCGGACGTCGGTATCGTGCCAACCTTGAGCATTTTGTCAGACTCTGACCGCGACCTTGCCTTCGGAAGCGGTAGCAGTGGCGATGTGGACGTGATGGAGCTTAACACCGGAACGACAGCCAGCGGGCGGCAGTCGTGGCGGCAATTAGATTGACGAAGTTCACTAGGAGTTATTGTATGCGACGATTTTTCCACTATGGATTGCTCTTCTTGTGCTTGATGGCCGCACAGGTATTCGCACAGAACGAGCAAACCGGTAGCATCGAAGGTCTCGATCAGGATAATGGCTATGTGACGATTTCAGGAACGAGATATGGGTTTTCCGATCGCGTTACGCAAGTCTATTTGAAGGATCGCCTCATAGGTCCAGAGAAGATGGATGTTGGAATGGTGGTGCGTTTTACACTCGATGCTAATGGCACTTTAGCGCGTGTAGAGCTGATCGGGCCTGATGCTATGCTTAGAGTGTTGGAACAGAACTAGGGAGTTAATGTTCGCGCATAACTAGCGCAGTTTACGCTTCGGGCGTAAGCTTATGCACATAACGACCATCATCAATAAAGAGCGAATTTCAACTATGAGAAAACTCTCAAAAGTGCGCAGATCTATATCAGCCATCTCCGGCTTCACATTGATTGAGTTGATGATTGTGGTCGCAATAATAGGGGTATTGTCTGCAGTAGCCATTCCTGCCTACCAGCAGAGCGTGCGTAGTGGTGGGCGCGCAGAGGCGCAGAGTCTTTTGTTGCAAGTAGCCGCGAATCAAGAGCGTTTTTACTCGGACAATAATTCCTACTCAACTAATGCCAACCCCTTGTCCTCACCAGCTGTGGCAACTCTGACCTCTGAAGCAGGCTTGTATCAAGTTGCAGTAGCTGCGTGTGCCGCAGGAGCAATCACAAATTGTTTCGTCGCGACCGCGACACCACAGGGAAACCAGGCTGTCGATAGTTGTACAACGCTCACGATTACGAACACCGGCCTCAAGGGTGCCACTGGTGACACTGTCGCTAATTGCTGGCGCTAAATTACTTGCACTCCAAGGCCTTGCCTCTACTGTTTTCCCTTACTCCGTCACCGTCGCTATCAACCGCAACACGAACTCGTCCGGCACTGTTGACGACTAGTTGACGCGCCAACTGTGGGTCGCCCGATGCGTCACAGTAACTGAAATTGCCACTCTGATGACGCATAAACCCCCTCGCATCAACCTGCAAGTACTGGCGATTGCCAAAGGCGCGCCAAGTAATGCTGCCTTGCCGACTTAGCTCACTCCTTGCTCTTAGTATAATATCGTCTTGGTTAATCTTGCGGTCGAAGTTGCGATCTAGAAAGAGCATCGCGCCTGACGACCATGTGCCACCACATTGTAGTCCGGTGCTGCTGGGGCAGAGTGTTACGCCGCGTCCGTTTTTCGCTGCGGCACTGCGGGCTGTTAGAATCAGCTCATTAAGTGAACGCAGGGCTAGGTCGCCCTCTTTGGCCGCAACGAAACTTTGCAGTGGAGCCGCAGCCAGCCCTGTTAGGACACAGACCAAGGCGAGTGTGATGCACAACTCGAGTATTGTGAAACCGCGATTGCCGATCAATTTAGTCACCTCCTTGTGCTAAAGTTGCTCCTTTTCAGTGTAGTTCGTGCAGCATGATTGCGCGAACTTCGCAGTCTGTATCTAGGGCATCAGATTTGAATGATATGAGCGATTTTCTAATAGTAGGAGGAGGCATCATCGGCCTGCTTCTCGCGCGGGAACTATCCGCTGCAGGGGCTAGCGTTACCGTGATCGAGCGCGGCGAATGTGGCAAAGAAGCTTCATGGGCCGGTGGTGGAATCGTGTCGCCTCTCTATCCTTGGCGCTATACGCCTGCGGTTACCGCGCTTGCCAGTTCCGCACAGAAGGAATATCCAGCCTTAGCAAAGCAGTTGTTAGATGAGACTGGAATAGATCCTGAGTGGGAGCGCACCGGCCTTTTGATGCTTGACGCTGAGGACTCCAATGCGGCCTTAGCGTGGGCAAAAGGCGTAGGCAGTGCGATGCATTCGCTCTCCAGCGAGTCAATATATCAACGCGAACCTTTATTGGCGCCGGGATACAGTGAGGGCCTGTGGATGCCAGACATCGCTAATATTCGCAATCCGCGTTTGCTCAAAGCCTTGCTTAAAAGCTTGCAACTGCAGCCTCGCGTGCGTTTTCTACAACACAGTAGTGTCACCGGGTTTATTCAAGGAACAAGCGGAGAAGAGCGCAGCATCGAGGGCGTTGAGTTACTGCGTAATGGACAGTATGAAAAAGTTCTGGGGCAGCATGCTGTGGTTACGGCGGGTGCTTGGACGGGAAGACTATTCAAATCCCTTTCGCTCGATGTAGACGTGCATCCGGTTAAGGGACAAATGCTGCTGCTGAAGCCTGCGAAACAAGTGCTTAGTAGCATCGTGTTGAGTAATGGTCGCTACCTGATACCACGTCGAGATGGACATCTGTTGGTAGGCAGTACTCTGGAGTATACCGATTTTGATAAGAGTACTAGCGAGGTGGCCGAGCAAAGTCTCTATGCATCGGCGCTGGCACTAATTCCCAAATTAGAATCAGCTCAAATGATTGCTCATTGGGCAGGGTTGAGGCCAGGCGCCGCGCAAGGAATACCCTATATAGGAGGCGTGCCAGGGTTTCGGAATTTGAGTGTGAATGCTGGCCAATTCCGCAATGGTTTGGTGCTAGCACCTGCATCGGCAGGTCTGCTTGCAGATATCCTGTTGGGACGAGCTCCGCGAGTAGATCCACTTCCTTATCAGCTAGCGACAGGATTTTCTGCTTAACGTCATTCTAGGTTCAGTTTCTTCATGCGGTAGCGTAATGAGCGAAAGCTCATGCCGAGAAGCTCGGCGGCCGCCGTCTTGTTCCATCGCGACTCTAAAAGCGCTAGTTCTATGGCACGTTTTTCGATGTTCTCTAGATGCTGTTCTAGCGAAAAGCCGTTACCTAAGGAGAATTCCGCACCATCCCCATCCCCATCCACTTTAACTTTGTCACTAGCAGCAGGGTTCGCCATCGAGGTGGTGAAGCTGCTGTTTTGTTGCGTAAGGTCTAAGTTGCTTGCGGTGATGCGTTTGTTTTCACTCAGGGTTAGAGCGCGTTGTAAGATGTTTTCCAATTCCCGCACATTCCCCGGGAATGGATAGCGGCATAGCGCTGTCATAGCGTCGTCCCCAATGCTGGGTGGCGATTCCAAATTATTGTCGAGCGCGATGCGGTTCATTAATTGTTCGGCAATATCGGGAATATCTTCACTGCGTTCGCGCAGACTTGGGACCGCTAGTTCGATGACATTAATACGGTAGTAAAGATCTTGCCGAAAACGTTGTAGATTGACCTCTTCGACCAGATTCTTATGGCTGGCACTGAGTAGGCGCACATCCGTGGGGTATTCGATTTGGGATCCAACCGGGCGGACCGATTTCTCCTGTATTACACGAAGTAGTTTGACCTGCATATGGAGGGGGAGGTCTGCTACTTCGTCTAGAAACAGAGTGCCGCCAGAGGCCGCCTGAAATAGCCCAGTCTTATCTTTGTCTGCACCTGTAAAGCTGCCCTTTATGTGTCCAAAGAGCTCGCTTTCCATCAACTCCGAGGGTATTGCCCCGCAATTAACTGCGATGAATGGACTGTCGGCCCTCGCACTTTGCAAATGAATAGAGCGAGCCGCAAGCTCCTTGCCACTGCCCGACTCGCCGCTTATGAACACGGGGGCCTGGCTGCGTGCGAGGCGGCTGATCTGTTGTCGCAGTTCGCGTATTTTCTCCGATCTTCCACTGATGTTAACTGCTTCTGGTAGAACAGAAGTATGACTAGAATGGGAAGGCGCCGGAGTTGTGGAAAGTTTTATTGCCGCTAGCACTAAGTCTCGAAGTTTCTGTAAGTCGACTGGTTTGGAAACGAAATCGAAGGCTCCCGCTTTCAGTGCTTTAATTGCGGTCTCTGCGTTGCCATGGGCAGTGATTACTGCGACGGGCATGTGGCTGTATTGACGTTGGATGTGCTCGACAAGCTTGATGCCGTCGCCATCAGGAAGGCGCATATCTGTTAAACATAGGCTAAAAGAATTATTACGCAGATGCGCGAAAGCGCTCGCGAGATCACTGGCACTCTCGGTAATGAGTGACATCCGGCCCAGCGTGATTTCTAGTAGTTCGCGAATGTCCGGTTCGTCGTCAACTATTAATACTCTACCTGTCATCATTACTCCAGGCTCAGGCCGTTGATGCTGGTCAATCTATATTCCGATCGGGGTGAGCGAAGTGGATGCTGAAACAGCTCTTACCCTCTGTAGTACGTTTATAAGAGAGCTGAGCTTGGTTAGCTTCGCATAGTTCTTTTGAGATATAAAGGCCTAGGCCTGTCCCTGTTGCCTCTGTGGTATGGAAGGGCTCAAACAGGTGTTCCTCAGTAGTTTCATCAATACCTGGACCGTCGTCGATGACATGAAGCACCGGTATGTCATTGTTATTCCTATCGCTAATACCACCTTTGAGCTGCAAGCTAGCTTTGCCTGTTTTCTTCTCGCTATAACGCAGGCCGTTCTCTACTAAATTATTGAGTATTTGCTCTAGTTGATTCGTTATAACCCTTATCTCTGTCGAACGCGGCTGTATGTCGATGAGAATATCTCCGTTAAGCTGATGTGCTTCACGATAAACGTCGACATAGTCCGTTAACCAATCGTGCAGATTGATACGCTGTGTGCGGACCTGCTTATGGCGAGACATATGCAGTACATCTTCGATGATATGGTTCACCCTAGCGCTGTGATTCATGATGATCTCAAGAAGCCTGTGGTCAGCAGGGCTAAGCTGAGAATCTTCCGCTAGTAATTGCGTGGCGTGGCTGATAGCACCTAAGGGATTGCGGATTTCATGAGCGATACTCGCAGTAAGTCTGCCAAGAGAAGCAAGTTTGAGCTGTTTGACCCGTTGTATTAAATGGCTACTGTCTTCAAGAAAAACCAAGACACTGGATTCTGGCTCCGGCGTAAGGTAGGTGAAACTCGCCTGTATTTGTGGGCCACTCTTGTGCACGCTGAAGGTTGGTGGGCGCTTGGTTTTATTGGTTTTCCAGCGGTTCAAATTTTCGAGCAGCGCCTGGGGTAATACCAATGTACTTGCAGCGTAATCGATACTGTCATCTTTAGCTTGCAGTGCGAGCATCTGATTGGCCGCGTCATTGGCGGTGACGACATTGTCCTCTTGTCCGAGCACAAGGATGCCAGTACGCATGCGTGCAATGATCAATTGATTGAGCTGTTCCAAACTCAGAATGTCGGAGGCTTGTCGTGCGGCTAATAATGCACTTCGACGCATTCTCTCTGCGAGGGTCTGCAGGTAAAGAGAAGTCGCGAATAGCAGTGCGCCTAGAAGGCCTGACTGCACATACTGATTGCCAGGGACATTGCGGGTAAAGCTCAGATAGACCTCACTATAGATAATAGCGATGCTGGCAATCGCTGCGAGGAACGTACTCATGCGCCCTGCGATTAGGATGCTGCCCGCAGCAATCGTCACTAGATGGAGTAGACCCAAGCCACTAAGAACTCCTCGTGAGCTGTAAGTCAGCAAGGCAACGCTTAGAATGTCTATTATGAAAAGCGTACTAAGAAGCCGTTGCCGTGCCCTAGAACTCTGCTCTGGCCTAAGAAGGAATAAGACCAGCAAACTGAAGCCTAGATAGGCTAGCGTGGTATACAGAAACAAGGGAGGGTTGTGGTTGCCAAGCTGAGTAGTATTAGCCCCGCTTAGGAAGCTAAGCAGTAAAATAATAGCGAGCGCGAGCCGATAAACGTTATAGATCTGTAATATTCGAGTATTTTGGTCGGGTAGCGTGCTGGCATCCATAACGACGGGTCTTTGAGGCTGTTTGGCGCACGGCAAAGCAATTTGCGTTTTGCTTATGCTGTGGGTTTGTCGGACAATATCGCACTTGATTGACAATAGCCATATGCGCTGCTGTCGCCCTTCGTTTGAATAATTTCACGCTGCAGCGCTATTAATTGCCGCAGACTATTTCATGAGGACGCTATGCCCAAGCAGTTAAAGGTGGTGATGGCCCAGCTGAATTTGTTGGTGGGAGACATCCAAGGCAATACCACCAAGATAATCGAGGGGGCATTGGAGGCAAAGAGGGTTTTTGCGGCCGACATCGTCACATTTCCAGAACTGAGCCTGACCTCCTATCCTCCGGAAGACTTACTCCTGCGACCTAGTTTGAAGCTGCGCATCGATAAAGCACTCCAGCGAATTCTAGATGCTGAACTCGATATTTATCTTGTAGTGGGTTATCCGTTGAGTGAACAGGGGCGACTCTATAATGCCCTGTCTGTCATCAAGGGCGCGCAGATTATTACTAGCTATCGCAAGCAATGCCTGCCGAACTACCAAGTCTTCGATGAGCGTCGTTACTTCACCGCTGGTCAGGATGCGGCTATTGTGGAGATAGAAGGTTTCAAGGTCGCGCTGACTATCTGCGAAGATATGTGGGAAGAGGGACCAACTTTGCAGGCAGCCGAAGCCGGTGCGCAATTACTGTTGAACATCAACGCCTCTCCCTACCATCGAGATAAGCCCCTCGAGCGAGCGCAGCTACTTAAAGAGCGAGCGCAACTCGCCAAATGCCCTATCATTTATACGAATCTTGTCGGTGGGCAAGACGAGTTAGTGTTCGATGGCAGCTCGATGGCGGTCAGCGCCCAAGGTGACTGCATCGTGCGTGCGCCTTCCTTTGAAGAGGGATTCTTTTACTTGAGCCTGTCTGAAACGGCACAAGGCCTGAGCATAGACACGCCGCAGGAGACGCCGGCGGCCTTGGATAGCACCGAGGCGGGTTTATATAAGGCCTTGGTTTTAGGGGTGCGCGATTATGTCTATAAAAATGGCTTTAAAGGGGTTGTACTAGGTTTGTCTGGCGGCATCGATTCCGCATTGACTTTGGCGGTGGCGGCAGATGCCTTAGGCCCCGAGAGCGTGAAGGCGGTAATGATGCCTTTCGATTACACCTCGCAGCTAAGTTTGGACCTAGCGCAGGAGCAAGCGAAGACTCTAGGAGTTGAATACAGCGTTATTCCTATCAGTGCAGCATTTAAGAGTTTTGCTGCCGCCCTAGAAGGCGAGTTTGCGGGCTTGCCAGTGGATGTGACGGAGCAGAATATCCAGGCACGCTGCCGAGGAGTAATGTTAATGGCGATCTCCAACAAGACTGGGCGCCTCGTTCTGACCACAGGCAATAAGAGCGAGATCGCCGTTGGCTACTGTACTCTCTACGGAGATATGGCGGGCGGCTTCGACGTACTCAAAGATGTCGCAAAAACAATGGTCTATCGACTCTGCGCATACCGCAATAGCTTGCCCGACGCTCGGGACCGCGCGGTAATACCTATCGAGGTCATCGAGCGAGCGCCTAGTGCGGAACTGGCTCCAGACCAAGTCGACCAAGACAGCCTGCCTCCATACGACGTGCTCGATACGATTCTAGAGCTTTATGTCGAGAAGGACATGAGTGCGGCACATATCATTGCGCAGGGTTTCGATGAAAGCACTGTACGCAGGGTCTTACGCTTAGTAGATATTAACGAATATAAACGCCGTCAGAGCGCAGTAGGGGTGCGCCTGACAACGCGCGGTTTCGGTCGCGATCGTCGCTACCCCATCACCTCCGGCTGGGAGCTCGGCGAGTAATTCGCCAGCGTGAACGGCTAAACAACAAGACAGGTAGGTAGGCAAGTGAAAGAACATATCCTGAATACGCTGGGCGACTCGCGCGATTACTTACATCGCTTCATGAGCGATGGGAACAATATCGAAGCAATAGCGCGCGCCGCAAGCGTGATGATCGCCGCGTTGCATAAGGGCAACACCATCTATAGTTGCGGAAATGGCGGCTCGATGAGCGATGCTATGCATTTTGCCGAGGAACTGACGGGGCGCTATCGCAAGAATCGTTTGGGGCTATCTGCAGCAGCGATTAGCGATCCAGGGCATATTAGCTGTGTGGCCAATGATTTCGGTTACGAGTTTATTTTCTCGCGCTATCTTGAGGCGCGTGCTCGCAAGGGCGATTGTCTTTTGGCAATTAGTACGAGTGGAAGCAGTAAGAATGTGATTAAGGCAGCGGAGTTTGCTATGGCGAATGGAATGGAAGTTGTTAGCCTAACCGGAGAGGCAGCTAGCGCGCTCGGCAAGCTGGTGAGTGTCGATATTAGTGCAGGCAAAAGTGCCTTCGCGGATCGTGTGCAGGAAGTGCACATCAAAATCATCCACACGCTGATCGAATTGATCGAGCGTGAGTTCTGCCCGGAAAACTATTAAAGACTAGCCGAAGATGCCGAAGGTCAGGATGCTAAGCAGGCTTCGGCCCTGATTAGGCGCGTCTTCGATTATAGTCTCAGGTCGGAATGGGCGTGTAGTCGGTGCTAAGGGAGTGTTGTCTACGTTGTCCCCAAGCAGGCCGAAAGAGACTGTGTAAAGCAATGATGGGTTGGTGACATCGCTACGCACAATGAAATTGCCACTCGGATCGATCGCTGGATGGTCTGGGAAGTTAGTCTTTAGCAGCGACAACGATGTTGCCGCGAGCTCGTCTAGGCCCATACGCAAATAACACTCCACCATGATTGCGACGCCATCGGCAACGATTGGGCTGCCTTGGAAGTTCTCCACAATATAACGGCCCCGGTTCAATGCCGCCATATAGCCGCGGCGCTCCATATAGTATTCCGCCACGTGTACTTCGTAAGCCGCAAGGGTATTGCGCAGGAAGATCATTCTTGCGCGTGCATCCGCGGCGTATTCGCTGTCGGGGTACAGAGCCAATAGTAGGGAGAATTCTGCGAAGGAGTCGCGTGCACGACCTGGATCACGCTTGGACGGGTCGGTTGGGAGGAAGCGGGCTATAAAGCCGGAGTCTTCCGCAAACGAGGACATGCCCTTCATGTAGTAGGCGTAATCGATATTGGGGTTGTCTGGGTGCAGGCGAATGAAGCGGTCAGCGGCACTGCGCGCAGCTTCGAGATCGAGGTTGCTATAGTAGGCGTAGATCAGCTCCAGTTGCCCTTGTGCAGCGAAGCGCCCGAAGGGGAAACGTGACTCTAAGGCCTGATATGTGGCGATAGCCGCACGGTAGTTGCGGGCGTTCAGGGCGCGCTGTGCGGTGGTGTAGAACTGCTCCTCAGTGCTGAGGCTAGCGAACTCGTCTCTTTCTTCTCTGTCGAAAATCGAACATGAAACGAATGCCAGACAAAGGGTGATCAGGATCAGGACTCTCACGCGACAACAACCTCTACAATTGGAGCTTACATAAAATAGTGAATTTATCTGTGTGCTAAGCAGTTATAATGGCTCACCTGCCTCGCCAATGACGAGGACGTATTTAACCACAGCCGCCGCTTTATACCAAAGTGAAGCTGTATTCTTTCTTACATCGCTAGACTTCGGCAACTTGCCAGCACGGCGCGCGTCAATGTGCGGCCTCAAAGCCTGTGAAGTCTGCTATTGCAAGGCTCTATGACAACTAAGATAAAAATGCAGGCCGTAGTGCCAGAAGCACTCAGTGGTAACCGCTTAGACCAAGTTGCGGCCTCTGTGTTCCCCGATTATTCACGTGGCCGACTTCAAACTTGGATAAAAGATGGCGCTTTGCAGGTCAATGGTGCGCCTTGGCGCTCCAAAGACAAGGTTCATGAGGGAGACTCGTTGTCTCTTGAGGCAGAACTGGTTGCTGAAGAAACCCATGAGGCGGAGCCCGGCGAGCTCAACATCGTGTATGAAGACGAAGACGTCATAGTGCTCAACAAACCTACCAATACTGTGGTGCATCCTGCCGTGGGCAACCGCACCGGCACCTTGCTCAACGCCCTGTTACACCATTGCCCGCAGTTAAAGGAGATTCCTCGCGCTGGAATCGTCCATCGCTTGGACAAGGACACAACCGGCCTGATGGTTGTGGCCAAGAATCTGCTTTCTCATCGCATTCTCGTTAAACAGCTACAAAAACGCGATGTGGAGAGAGAGTATGAGGCAATTGTTATCGGCGTTATGACGGCAGGGGGCATAGTGGACCTGCCTTTAGGGCGCCACCCCGTGCAGCGGCAGAAACGTGCGGTGGTAGAAGGGGGCAAGGAGTCGGTAACTCATTATCGCGTAATCTCCCGTTACCGCGCCCACACCCACATCACAGTAAAGCTGGAGACGGGAAGGACGCACCAGATTCGCGTCCATATGAGCCATATTCGTTATCCGCTTGTCGGAGACCCGACTTATGGTGGGCGCTTGCAGATACCAAAAGCCTGTAGTGGCGAGTTAGCTAAAGAGCTCAAAGCCTTCAAGCGGCAAGCACTTCATGCGCGTAAGCTCGGGTTTTCACATCCTCGCACAGGAGAGCCCTGCAGTTGGGAGGCCCCTCTACCAGAGGATATGGTGCACTTACTGACAGTGTTACAGAACGATATCTAGAAATTTTCGCAACGAGGCTTGTTCATGCCTATGCATCCGATGCCAGAGGACTGGCTACAGCCGCAATGGTCCGTGCCCGATTCAGTGCTTGCCTTGGTTTCAACGCGCACGGGAGGAGGCAGCAAGCCACCTTTTGAGCAATTCAATCTCGGCCTGCACGTAGGCGACGACCCAGCCACAGTCTTGGCGAATCGCCAGCGCCTTAGCGACTCGCTGCCGGCACATATGCACCTACAATGGCTCGAGCAAGTACACGGCACCGCGGTAGTGGAGGCGCAGGCTGACGCAGTGACTAGGCGCGGCGACGCCGTCTATGTTGATCAACCTGGTCTAGCAGGCATAGTGATGACTGCCGATTGTCTGCCGGCATTCTTTGCCTCGAAGTCCGGTAAACGCGTTGCCCTTGCTCATGCCGGATGGCGAGGACTGGCCGATGGAGTATTAGAGCAGACCTTAGCGCGCTTTCCCGATGCACCTGCGGATGTATTAGTATTCCTTGGACCAGCCATTGGTCCATGCCATTTCGAGGTGGGGGCAGAGGTTCGCCAAGCCTTCGTCGAGTCCGCGACAACTGCCGCTTTGGCGAAGGATATTCAAGACCAGGGTTTCCGTCCTAGTGCCGAATCAGGGAAATATCTCGCCGATTTATATCTCATAGCGACTTTAAAGCTGCGCGCCCTCGGTGTTGAACAAATTAGCGGTGGTACGCTTTGCACTTATTGTGAACGCGAACGCTTTTTCTCTTACCGACGCGACGGTCAGACAGGTCGTTTCGTCAGCCTCATCGGCATACTTCCCTAATAGACAAGCAATTCACATTTGCTTGATATTTTCGGTATTGGCCGCATTAAGCTCCCTAGTACAATGAATTGGTCTGGCAGTGTTTTCTGTCGGCTCATTATTCGATGATCGATCGAAAACTTTAGAGGTGCTGTTATGCGCATGGAACAACTCACCAGTAAGCTACAGGCCGCGATATCCGACGCGCAGTCCCTAGCCTTAGGCCAGGACAATAATTTCATTGAGCCTGTGCACATAGTCATCGCCCTTCTGGATCAGAAGGGCGGGTCCGTTCGCCCCTTGCTCTCGCAAACAGGATTCAATATCAGCGAACTGCGCAAGCAGCTTCAGCAATTGCTCGAGCGCCTTCCTAAAGTTGAGGGGACTGGTGGCGATGTTGCGCTTTCTAATGAGTCGGGTCGAATGATGAATCAGGCCGATAAGCTAGCGCAAAAAAACGGCGATAAGTTCATTTCCAGTGAGACTGTGCTGCTTGCGGCAATGGCAGACAAAGGCGAAGTTGCTAGGTTATTGAATTCGTTCGGAGTTAGTGAGCAAGCATTGCAAAGTGCTATTAATAATTTGCGCGGCGGCGACAAAGTAAGCGACGCTGGAGCGGAAGAGTCTTGGCAGGCGCTGTCACGTTTCTGCGTGGACCTTACAGAGCGCGCAGCAAATGGCGAGCTCGACCCGGTGATAGGTCGAGATTCGGAGATTAGGCGCACCATTCAAGTGTTGCAACGGCGCACTAAGAACAACCCAGTGCTCATTGGTGAGCCTGGCGTTGGTAAGACGGCGATTCTAGAGGGGCTTGCTCAACGCATTGTGAATGGCGAGGTACCGGAGGGTTTGAAGGACAAGAAAATTCTCTCCCTAGATATGGGTTCCTTGATCGCCGGCGCGAAATTCCGTGGCGAGTTCGAAGAGCGTTTAAAGGGCGTGCTCAATGAGCTCTCCAAGCAAGAGGGGTCAGTTATTCTCTTTATAGATGAGCTGCACACTATGGTCGGTGCCGGCAAGGCCGAAGGCTCCATGGATGCTGGCAATATGCTAAAGCCCGCGCTTGCTAGAGGTGAGTTGCATTGCGTGGGAGCGACTACTCTTGATGAGTATCGTCAATATATCGAGAAAGATGCCGCGCTGGAGCGCCGCTTCCAGAAAGTGTTGGTGGAAGAGCCATCCGAGGAAGACACGATCGCGATTCTCCGAGGCTTGAAGGAACGTTACGAGGTTCACCACGGTGTCCAGATTGCGGATGCCGCGATCATCGCAGCTGCGCGACTCTCGCAGCGCTATATTCCTGATCGGCAACTGCCTGATAAAGCGATCGACTTAATCGATGAGGCGGCAAGTCTCATTCGTATGGAGATCGATTCGAAGCCAGAGGACATGGATCGCCTCGATCGTCGATTGATACAGTTGAAAATCGAACGTGAAGCCTTGAAGAAAGAAGAGGATGAAGCCTCGCGTAAGCGCAAGGAGAAGCTTGGAGATGAGATCGCCAAGTTAGAGTTAGAGTATTCCGATCTTGAAGAGGTATGGAAGGCCGAGAAGGCCTCAGTGCAAGGCGCACAATCTATCAAGAGCAATCTAGAACGTGCACGCAACGAGCTGGAGTTGGCGCGGCGCGCTAGCGATCTTGCGCGCATGTCCGAATTGCAATACGGCATTATTCCCAAGCTCGAGAAATCGTTGGAGACATCTTCTCAGGCTGACACTAAGGACTTGAAACTACTTCGCAATCGAGTCACCGAAGAGGAAATCGCAGAAGTGGTTTCGCGCTGGACAGGAATTCCCGTCACCAAAATGTTGCAGGGTGACCGTCAGAAATTGCTAGAGATGGAAGCGGCGCTGCACAAACGCGTCATTGGTCAGGACGAGGCGGTGAATGCCGTGTCCAATGCGGTGCGTCGTTCACGCTCCGGTCTATCCGATCCGAATAGACCCAATGGCTCGTTTCTGTTCCTCGGCCCAACCGGTGTGGGCAAGACGGAGCTGTGTAAGGCGCTGGCCGAGTTCCTCTTCGATACCGAGGATGCCATGGTGCGCATCGACATGTCCGAATTCATGGAGCAGCACTCCGTGGCCCGACTCATCGGTGCGCCGCCGGGCTATGTCGGCTATGAAGAGGGTGGCTACCTCACCGAGGCGGTGCGCAGAAGACCCTATTCGGTGTTATTACTAGATGAGGTGGAGAAAGCCCATCCCGATGTGTTTAACATCTTGTTGCAGGTCATGGATGACGGGCGCCTAACCGATGGTCACGGGCGTACTGTGGATTTTCGCAATACCGTGATCGTGATGACATCGAACCTAGGCTCTGACCGCATCCAAGAGATGATGGGGGAGGGTAGCAACGACCAGGCCGCCTATGAGCGTGTGAAGAACGAGGTGCTCTCGGTAGTAGTGCGTCACTTCTCACCTGAGTTCGTGAATCGTATCGATGAAACTGTGGTGTTTCATCCCTTACTGCAAGACCAGATTCGAGGCATCGCAGACATTCAAATTGGTTTGCTTAACAGTCGCTTACACGATCATGATTTGAGTATTGAGGTGGCTGATGCGGTGCTGGATAAGCTCGCGAAGCTGGGCTATGACCCTGTTTATGGTGCGCGACCGCTAAAGCGAGCAATCCAGAACTGGATAGAGAACCCACTCTCGCAGAAATTGATCAAAGGCGAGTACCTGCCAGGGGATTGCATAGTAGTCGATGTCAGTAACGACACGTTTGAGTTCAGCAAGAAGTAAGCTGCAAAGGCAACATGTTTAGTCTGCAAGCCCCATAAACGCTTGACTTTGGGGTGAATGGTGGGAAAATTGCCATCGTTTTTACTTGCAGACTGAACAGACCACCACCTCATCCGGTCCTGCTCAGTGGTTGTCCGACAAAAAATGTTGGGTGCCATGAAGATCTTAGGTGTCAAACTACGTCCACCTTAGGCTCCGAAACGTTACCGCGTTAAGGGCTGACAAGAGTCAAACCGGGTCTGCCCTGTGCGCTTTGCGCGGATCTGCTTTGACACTCCCTGAATCATTTAATATTTACACTGTTGGTTTGCTCTGAGCAGACCGTCCGTATTGCTATCCGGGTTCGGTGCTCTTTAGTCAACATTGTACAGAGGTCTAAGAAAGTGGAATTATTATCAGGCGGTGAAATGCTCATCAGAGCGTTACACGACGAAGGCGTTGAATTGATCTACGGCTACCCCGGTGGCGCCGTTTTACATATCTACGACGCAATTTTCAATCAAGATAAAGTAGAGCACATCCTCGTTCGTCACGAACAAGCCGCTACCCATGCCGCGGATGGCTATGCTCGTGCAACTGGACGCCCAGGCGTGGTGCTTGTTACCTCCGGTCCTGGCGCAACGAATGCTGTCACCGGCATTGCCACAGCGTTCATGGACTCCATTCCCATGATCGTTATCTCTGGGCAGGTCGATAGTTCGCTAATAGGCTCCGATGGTTTCCAGGAAACCGACATGGTGGGCATCTCTCGGCCGATCGTGAAGCACAGCTTCATGGTGCAGAATCCTGCGGATATCCCGAATATCGTGAAGAAGGCGTTCTATATTGCCACCACTGGTAGGCCGGGTCCTGTCGTGATCGATATTCCTAAGGATGTCACCGATCCTAGCAAGAAATTTAAGTACTCCTATCCAGAGTCGGTAAAGCTACGCTCCTATTCTGTTCCTGCCAAGGGGCACACAGGTCAGATCAAGAAAGCGGTAGAGATACTGCTGGCCGCTAAACGCCCAATTCTATATACCGGCGGTGGTGTTATTCAGGGTGAGGGCAGTGCTTTGCTGACTGAGTTGACGCAAAAGCTTGGTTATCCAATCACCAATACCCTAATGGGCTTAGGTGCTTATCCAGCGACTGATAAACAGTTCCTTGGCATGCTTGGCATGCACGGGACTTATGAAGCTAATATGGCTATGCACTTCAGCGATGTGGTTCTAGGGATCGGCGTACGTTTCGACGACCGTGTCACGAATACCATCTCCAAGTTCTGCCCTGGCGCTAAGATTCTTCACGTGGATATCGACCCGGCGTCGATCTCGAAGACGGTTGCCGCTGACGTGCCAATCGTAGGTTCGGTGACCAGCGTCATCGAAGATATGCTAGAGCTAATTAAATCGTCTGATACTAAGATCGATCGCAAAGCGCTTGATCTATGGTGGAAGCAGATTGATGGCTGGCGTGAAAAAGACAGCTTGAAAGTAGTTCCTGCTGAAAACGATGTCATCAAGCCACAACAGGTAATTCAGTGCCTATACGAGATTACCAATGGCGATGCCTATGTCTCCTCAGACGTTGGTCAGCATCAGATGTTTGCTGCGCAATACTATAAGTTCGATAAGCCGCGTCGGTGGATCAACTCCGGTGGACTGGGCACTATGGGCTTTGGCTTCCCAGCAGCAATGGGCGTGCAGCTCGCATTTCCCGACGCTGTCTCCGTATGTGTGACAGGGGAAGGTAGCTTCCAGATGAACTTGCAGGAACTGGCGACATGCTTGCAATACAATCTCCCTGTGAAGATTGTCTGTTTGAACAATCAAGCCTTGGGCATGGTAAAACAATGGCAAGATATGCAGTACGGGGGGCGTTATTCCCACAGTACCTACGCGGAATCCCTGCCAGATTTCATAAAGTTGGCAGAAGCTTATGGTCACGTTGGCATGCGTATCGAAAAACTTTCTGAATTGAAGCAGAAAATGACCGAAGCTTTCGCCTTGAAAGACCGCTTAGTCTTCATCGACGTAATGGTTGATCCAATGGAACATGTTTATCCAATGGCGATCAAAGGTGGCTCGATGAAGGATATGATTCTAAGCAAGACGGAGAGAACCTAACATGCGACATATAATTTCAATACTGCTCGAGAACGAGCCAGGTGCATTGTCACGCGTTGTTGGTCTCTTCTCTCAACGTAATTACAACATTGAGTCACTTACTGTGGCGCCAACTGAAGATCACACTCTGTCGCGCTTGACGATCACCACCGTGGGGGATGACCGTAAGATCGAGCAAATCACCAAACATCTGAATAAATTGGTGGATGTAGTGAAGCTGGTCGATCTGACAGAGGGCGCGCACATTGAGCGTGAGCTGATGTTGATAAAGGTAAAGGCTACAGGTGCGCAACGCGATGAGGTGAATCGTACCGCTGATATCTTCCGGGCCCAAATTGTCGATGTTACGAGTACTATTTACAGTATTCAGGTAGTGGGAACTTCGGCGAAGCTGGATGCGTTCCTTGCGGCTATCAATGGTATTACTATTCTAGAGGTCGCTAGAACGGGCGTATCTGGAGTTTCCAGAGGCGAGAAGGTTTTGAGTGTTTAGGCATTCGTTTTCTTTTGCTAATAAAAAAGGGCCTATTGGCCCTTTTTTATTGCGTTCTATTTCACTAGACGGCGATTAGACGATCTTCTTCATCGCTGTCATGTATGAGCGTAGTTTCTTGCCCACAACCTCGATAGGGTGATTGCGAAGAGCTTGGTTAACTGCGATGAGTTCTGCATTATCAACACTGTTGTCGACAAGGCTGAGACCTTTGCCAATCACGTCGACATCGATCTTGCTCATGAAATCCTCGAGAAGAGGAACGCAGGCATGAGAGAACAAGTAGCAACCGTACTCCGCCGTATCGGAAATTACCTTGTTCATTTCGTAAAGCTTCTTGCGACCGATCAGGTTAGCGATCAATGGCGTCTCATGCAGAGATTCGTAATAGGCAGACTCTTCGATGATGCCACTCGCGGTCATAGTCTCGAAAGCTAGTTCTACGCCTGCCTTGAGCATAGCAACCATCAGAATGCCGTTGTCGTAGTATTCTTGCTCGCTGATCGCCATTGTGCCGGCAGTAGATTTTTCGAACTCAGTCTCGGCAGTTGCCGCGCGCCAAGTCAGTAGTTTCTCGTCGTCGTTCGCCCAATCCTCCATCATGCCGCTTGAGAATGCGCCAGTGATGATGTCGTCCATGTGCTTCTGATAAAGAGGCGCCATGATTTCTTTGAGTTCTGCGGCCAAAGAGTTTGCGACTAACTTGGCAGGGTTAGACAGGCGATCCATCATGTTCGTAATGCCGCCGTGCTTAAGCCCTTCTGAAACAACTTCCCAGCCATGTTGCATCAACTTAGAGGCATAGGCAGGGTCGATACCCTTCTCAACCATCTTGTTGTAGCAAACGATCGTGCCAGCCTGAAGCATGCCGCAGAGGATGGTCTGTTCGCCCATCAAATCTGATTTTACTTCCGCAATAAAGGAAGACTGGAGGACGCCTGCGCGGTGACCACCGGTTCCTGCGGCGTAAGCCTTGGCGATATCGAGTCCGTCACCATTTGGGTCATTCTCGGCATGGACTGCAATAAGAGTTGGTACGCCGAAGCCACGCTTATACTCTTCGCGCACTTCAGTACCCGGGCACTTAGGCGCCACCATGACCACTGTCAGGTCCGGACGAATCTGCATGCCCTCCTCAACAATGTTGAAGCCGTGAGAGTAGGCCAAACAAGCGCCTTTCTTCATAAGAGGCATGATCTCTTTTACCACGGGTGTGTGCTGCTTATCTGGAGTGAGGTTTAGGACCATGTCTGCTTGAGGCACTAACTCTTCATAGGTGCCTACTGTGAAGCCATTCTCTGTTGCATTCTTCCAAGACTGGCGCTTCTCCGCGATTGCCGCGGCACGAAGTGTGTAGGAGATGTCTAGGCCGCTGTCACGCATGTTCAGACCCTGGTTCAGGCCTTGAGCGCCACAACCGATGATGACAATTTTCTTGCCTAGCAATTTATTAACGCCATCGGCGAACTCGTTTTTGTCCATGAATCGACATTTGCCGAGTTGCTGTAACTGCAATCGCAGGGGCAGGGTGTTGAAATAGTTCATTTTCTCTCTCCGGTTTCGATGTTGTTCGACAGGGTGCTGCATCTAGTTGGCGGTCACCCATGAGTGTCAGCCTCGCAAATTCTAGGTGCGCATAATAGGCGAAGTTCTTGGTTGCGTAAAACGCTATATATGCAACAATACGTTTCATATTCTGCAATAAACCGAGAGACAAGCCTTTGGAACTCCGAGAGCTGCAGCTTTATCTGCATCTTTGCCGTAATTTACATTTCGGCAATACGAGCCGCGAGCATCATTTAAGCCCGTCTAGCCTGACACGGGTTGTGCAAAAACTCGAGCAAGAGGTGGGGGCGTCATTATTTGAGCGAGACAGTCGTACCGTAAAATTAACGGCGGCTGGTGCGCGGTTTCGCGATTATGCTGCCGACACCCTAGAACGCTGGGAGGTGCTCAGGCGCGATTTGCAGCAGCAAGCCGACGTTTTAACGGGGCGCTTGAGTATCTTCTGCTCCGTCACCGCAAGTTATAGCTTCCTGCATGAACTCCTCGACCAGTATAGGTCGCGCTACCCCGCAGTAGAGATTCAATTGCATACAGGGGATACGGCGCTGTCCATTCAGCGCGTCCTAGATGAGCAGGAAGATATCGGGATTGCCGCACGCCCCGATCGCATTCCTGAGAAGCTTACATTTAGGGCGATTCGCAGCTCTCCACTGATTTTTATCGCCCCTCGCTCATCCTCTCCACTGCGTGATACGCTGGATGAGTGCCGAAAGCAGAAGTCTGCGCTTCCGTGGGAGCGTATTCCAATGGTCTTGTCAGAATCCGGTATTGCGCGTGACCGGGTCGATCGCTGGTATGCCGAGCGCGGGCTCAGCCCAAACATTTATGCGCAAGTAGGCGGTAATGAGGCGATTGTTAGTATGGTCAGCTTGGGATTCGGGGTAGGCGTAGTGCCACAATTGGTAGTCGAAAATAGTCCAATGCGGAGCAAGATCGAGATGCTCGATGTGCAACCTGCGCTAGAACCCTTTACGATTGGCCTTTGTGTATTGAGGCGTAAGCTTAGTAACCCATTGATTAAGGCCTTCTGGGATCTGTCGCAAGATCACATCGCACCCGGCGCACTTTGAGTGCAATCTTAAGAAGGCGCTTGGGTGTATAATCGCGAGGCGTCTGACAGTCACCTACTCTTAATAGCCTGAGGGCAAGTTTGTTATATGGACACAGAAAACAGCAATGAACAGGAAATCGAGCAGGATTCCGAGGACAGCCTCTTCCCGATCGATGAGCACGAAGAAGTTGTGTCGGAGGGCGGTAAGAAAATTCGCCGTCGCGGCATCTATCTGTTACCCAATTTACTGACTCTTGGAGCGCTTTTCGCCGGTTTTTACGCGATTATCGCCGGAATGAATGGAGATTTTAATAAAGCGGGTTGGGCAATTCTCATTGCAGCAGTTATGGATGGCCTGGACGGGCGAGTAGCGCGAATGACGAATACCCAGAGCGCTTTTGGAGCGCAGTTCGATAGCTTGTCCGACATGGTGTCTTTTGGCGTTGCGCCTGCGCTGATTATGTTTAGCTGGGCGCTGTCATCTCTAGGGGAGGCTGGCTGGGCGGCAAGCTTCATCTATATGTCTTGTGCTGCACTGCGCTTGGCGCGCTTCAATGTGCAGTTAGGGACAGTTGATAAACGTTTTTTCGTAGGTCTGCAGAGTCCCGTTGCTGCGGGTCTAGTGACATTTGTGGCATGGGTCGGTTTTAAGTATCAAGTCGAGATAACGCCCTTTATAGCGTTCTGCGCCGCCGTACTGACAGCATTTACAGGCATTCTGATGATCTCCAACTATCGTTATTACAGTTTCAAGGAGATTCATTTCCGAGGCACCGTTCCCTATGTCGTGTTCCTAATGGCGGTAGTGCTTCTAGTAGTAATCGCTCAGAATCCACACGAGGTGTTGTTGGGCATGTGCCTAATTTACGCGCTGACGGGTCCCTTTATTTGGATCTATAGAAGAGTTAAATCGAAATCTCGCAAGTCCACGGAAGAGCCCTCCACGTAATATGGGGAGAGCTAGTCGAAAACGCTGGATTTTGTAACGTAGAAACAGCTGCGCTTGTCTAAGTTCTAAAGTGCTAGCTAAGTATTAGTTTAGAGATGTCACCGGAGCAGTGCGATTAGCTGCAAGGTGTGTTCGCAAGCAAATGAGCGAGGAACAGATTATGTTGATTAAGTCTAAGCCCGATATCTTGCCGTCCGAGATTACCCCGGAGTCGGTATATCACGATCGCCGCCGCTTCATCGCTGGCAGCCTCAGTGCCGCTTTTGGCGTTGCGTCAGTAGGCCTGCCCGGATTGGCAAGTGCTGCAGATGGGGATGGGCTAAGGGCTCAAGCGCCCACGGATTTAGTACGATCTGCACCCGCACCATGGTGGGAGGACAAGTTTGCCTCGATCGCCCCCGCAGTGAAAACGGGCGGCTTTTCTACTAGCGAGCCCTTAACGCCCTATCGTGACGTGATCTCCTATAATAATTTTTACGAATTCGGCACAGATAAGGGCGATCCTATTGCGAATTCGAAACAGTTCAAGGTCGATCCGTGGTCTGTTGCCATTGAGGGTGAAGTTGAGAAACCCGGCGTTTACACGCTAGAAGACATTCTCAAGCCCCATGCACTGGAGGAGCGCGTTTACCGACTTCGATGTGTAGAGCGTTGGTCTATGGTGATCCCTTGGGTCGGTTTCTCTCTTGCAGACCTTATTAAACGCTTTCAGCCCACGTCAAAAGCTAAGTATGTGGAGTTCTTTACTCTGCTAGACCCCGAGACCATGCCTGGGCAGCGTTCGCGTTTTACTACTATTAGCTGGCCGTATCGCGAAGGCTTGCGTATGGATGAGGCGATGAACCCACTGACACTTCTTGCCGTTGGGGTTTATGGTAATTACCTACCTCCTCAAAACGGTGCCCCTATTCGATTGATCGTGCCTTGGAAATACGGATTTAAGAGCATCAAATCCATTGTAAAGATTCGCTTCACCGAAACGCAGCCTGATACTAGTTGGAATATGCTGGCAGCGAACGAGTATGGGTTTTATGCGAATGTGAATCCAGAAGTGCATCATCCGCGCTGGAGGCAAGACATGGAAACTCGGCTGCCGCAGACCCTATTCAGCAGTTCGCGAATTGATACTCAGCCCTTTAATGGTTATGGGGAGCAAGTGGCCTCTCTCTATAAAGGTATGGATCTGTCGAAGAATTACTGATGTAGGTATGATTCGACGTGGTGTCTAGGATGACGAAGTTTGCTAAGTGGTCTGTGTTTTGTCTCGGAATGGTGCCGTTTCTGGTCCTATTGTATCGAGCCCTTAGCAATAATCTTGGTCCAGACCCAGCGGACACTCTAGCTGCCGAGACCGGCGAGTGGACTTTGCGCTTCTTGTTGTTATCACTCGCCATCACTCCACTGCGTAATATAGGAGGGTGGCCAAAGGTGTTTCCCTATAGGCGAACCTTCGGCCTCTTTGCCCTTTTCTATGCATCAGTACACTTTCTTATCTATTTAGTCTTTCTTTTACAGCTGCGCTGGTCGGAGATCTCGGAAGATATCTTAGAGCGCCCCTATATAACTGTGGGGTTCACGGCGTTCCTGATGTTGGTGGCTCTGGGGGTGACTTCGACCAAGGCGATGATGAAGCGTATGGGTCGGCGTTGGCGCCAGCTTCATAAGCTGGTTTACTTGATCAATATACTTGGCCTCATACATTTGATATGGATATTGCGGACAGACCTTACAGAGGCTGTGTTTTATGCTAGTATTCTCCTCCCGTTATTGGCGTACCGGGTCTATAAGTACTACGTCAGAAAGACTTCGAGTCATATCAATTTGTCAACGCCCAATTGAGTATTTAAGTAACTGATTTGGGCAATTACTTGTTGCCAGATTCAATCTTTGTGGCATAATGCGCGCCCTTGTGACGAGATGTACGAGCAACGCAAACGAACACTCCTCGGAGAGTTCAAATGAAACGAAAATAACCGCTTTCATGCCTTGCCAAGTCACACAGGATGCGTATAATGCGCCTCCTCCTAACCACGAAGGTTCAGGAAAAAAGTTCTTTAAAAAGTAGAGATTAAGTAATAGAGGTGGGTGCTTGCCGAGGTAGTTTTGCGTCAATTGCAAAAATATCAAAGTGAGTATCTGCGTAGTTTTATTAAGTTAAAACGCAGTAGTGAAATACTTTGAGCATGAATAATGCCATTGGATTGGTTAGCCGGTTAAGTAGTACGGTGAGCCGTTAAGATCCGATGTGCATGTAGTACTTAAACTGAAGAGTTTGATCATGGCTCAGATTGAACGCTGGCGGCAGGCTTAACA